>Ga0137409_10000224_pt1 | contig 59148 bp, 54 predicted proteins | sample CZODoug1_16funga_FD_122059 | JGI IMG/M metagenome (GOLD analysis project Ga0137409, IMG submission 122059) | Vadose zone soil fungal communities from Angelo Coast Range Reserve, California, USA - CZODoug1_16fungal (Hybrid Assembly) | ecosystem: Environmental > Terrestrial > Soil > Vadose zone... | reverse complement strand
TGGATGAACCGACGCCAGCCGAGAGCGACGACAAGAGCCAGCCCTGATCCATGCGCACACGCCTCGCTGCCGGTTGCCTTCTTCTTTGTGTCTTTGGTGTTGCCGCAGCTGACGACGACGATGCCCGCGCCTGGCTCGAGCGCATGAACCACGCGCTCGCCACGCGCAACTACGACGGCACGTTCTTTCACCTGCGCAACGGCAAGGTGGAGACGTTGCGCATCGTGCACCGGGTGGCCGACGGCAAGGTGGCGGAGCGCCTGGTGTCTCTCGATGGCAGCGGTCGGGAGATCATCCGCAACGACCAGGAGCTCACTTGCTATCTCCCGGATCAGAAACGGGTGCTGGTCGAATCGCGGCCAGTCAGTGGCTCGCTGCTGGGCACTCTGCCGGCCTTCGATGGCGGCCTGGCGGATCACTACCAGGTCGAGAAGCTGACGCCCGGGCGGCTGCTCGGTCGACCGACGCAGGTGATTGCCGTCAATCCCCGTGATGCCTTCCGTTTCGGCTACCGCCTGTGGATCGACGAGGGCACCGGATTGCCACTGAAGACTCAGCTGTGCGACGAGAAGGGCAACGTGGTCGAGCAGATCCTGTTCGCCAACATCGTGGTGCCCGACAGTCTGCCGCCGTCAGCCGTGGAACCGCGCGTCAACACCGAAGGCATGCAGTGGGTCAAGCAACCCGCGCCAAGCTCGGTGGACAGTACTTTTGCCTCGAATTGGCGTGCCGCCAAAGTACCACCCGGTTTCAGGCTCACCGCCACGAGCACACAGCTCCTGGAAGGTTCCGAGTCTCCAGTGACTCACCTCGTGTACTCGGACGGGCTCGCATCTGTTTCCGTATTTATCGAGACCCGGCCGGCAGAGCCCGATCAGTTCAACGGCCTTGCGAAGGTCGGCTCGGCCTTCACCTTCTCGACGACTACGCGTGGACACCAGGTGACCGCCGTCGGCGAAGTACCCTCGCAGACGGTGCAGCTCATCGCTCACTCGACCCAGCCGGACAAGGACGAGCGCCCACCGCCTCCGCCGGCTACGGCCTTCGGCCCGAAGCCCTGAGCGTATTCACGCCGCTGGAGTCCAGGCGCCGCTCATGAGCAGCGCGCCGAGTTTCACGTTACTTTCACGCGAGGGCTGCGAGCTGTGCGAGGAAATGTTCGCTGAGCTCCGGGCGTTCTGCAGCGGAAAGGCGCTCGAATTCCACTGCGTCGACGTCGATGCGGATTCAGAGTTGCGGACGCGTTTCGGCCACAAGGTGCCGGTGCTGCTGCTCGATGGAATGCCGGTATGCCATGGGCAGTTCGACGTTGAGGAAGTGCAACGACTATTGCGTCAGCGGTAGAGCAGTCCGCTCGAGTCGTTGGCTGGGTGTGCCTGGAGAGCGTGCGCGCAAATTGCCAGTGACGATCTCGGGCGAGGAACGCCCAAGATCGCACGGCAACCCGCAGCTCGGGCGGCGCTCAGACGTTGTCTACTGACCTTGCCGTCAAAAAAATCAGGTCTGAGCGCTGATCGCCCGAGCAGCGGGAATTTGCACACGCTCTCCAGGCACACCCAGCCAACGCCCCGAGCGTCCTGCCTATTTAGCAAGAGATAGCTGGGGGTGTTTCGCTTCGCGACGGCGTCTATCCTCTCTTCGGATGCATTCCCAACCCACAGGCTCTTAGGCGTCAGCCGCAGAACTCACTCTATCGATGCATGCAGGAGCGGGTGTGTTATTGCGCAAGTGGGGTTTGGGTGTTCGTCACCTGAGCCCGTCGTCCGGCTCGCTACATGAGGGGCACGCTGAAGAGTCCCGCGAAAGGTGAGATCAGGTTCTGCGTGCAGTTCTCGTCGTGTTCGTGGCTCAAGGTGACGAACACCCAAACCCCACCACCCCAATAACCCACCCGCGACTGCTCTTCGACAATAACCCGATGGTCGTGCGCGACTGCTCTATAATCCGCCGCGCCGATGCCAACCCTCCCGATGCAACAGATCCGCAACTTCTCGATCATCGCCCACGTCGACCACGGTAAATCGACGCTTGCCGACCGCTTCATCCAGTTGTGCGGCGGCCTGCAGGCGCGCGAGATGCAGGAGCAGGTGCTCGACTCCATGGACCTGGAACGCGAACGCGGCATCACCATCAAGGCGCAGAGCGTCACTCTGCAATACGAGGCCAGCGACGGCACGCGTTACCAGCTGAACTTGATCGATACGCCGGGGCATGTCGATTTCTCGTACGAGGTTTCCCGCTCGCTGGCAGCCTGCGAAGGTGCCTTGCTGGTTGTCGATGCTGCGCAGGGAGTCGAGGCGCAGAGCGTCGCCAATTGCTACACCGCCATTGAGCAGGGGCTCACGGTGGTCCCGGTGATCAACAAGATCGACCTCCCTTCGGCAGATCCGAACAACGTGATTCGCGAAGTCGAGGAGATCATCGGCATCGAAGCGCACGATGCGCTGCTCGTCAGCGCCAAGACCGGTGAGGGCGTGCCGGAGCTTCTCGAAGCGCTGGTGCAGAGAATCCCTGCGCCAGGCGGCGATCCGGAGGCGCCCCTGCAGGCCCTGATCATCGATTCGTGGTTCGACAACTATGTCGGCGTCGTCTCGCTGGTGCGTGTCGTCAACGGCACTGTGCGCAGCGGCGAAAAGATCCGCGTGATGTCGACCGGTCGCAGCCATCTCGTCGACCGGCTGGGACGGCGCACGCCGAAGTCCGAAACGCGCGACTCGCTGGGCGCGGGTGAAGTCGGTTTCGTAATGGCGGGGATCAAGGAGATCGATGGCGCGCCGGTCGGCGATACGATCACCCACGACGCGAAGCCCAGTTCCACTGCGTTGCCCGGCTTCAAGCAGATCAAGCCGCGCGTGTTCGCGGGCCTGTTTCCGGTCAACTCAGAGGACTACGAGAGCTTTCGCGACGCCCTGCACAAGCTGCGGCTCAATGACTCCTCGCTCCATTTCGAGCCGGAGGTTTCCACGGCGCTCGGCTTCGGGTTTCGCTGCGGATTCCTCGGCCTGTTGCACATGGACATCGTCCAGGAGCGACTGGAGCGCGAATACCAGCTCGACTTGGTAACCAGTGCGCCCACGGTGGTGTACGAAGTCGCGCTGGAGAACGGCGACACGCTGTACGTCGACAATCCGGCCAAGCTGCCAGCGTCCAACCTGATCGCCGAAATTCGCGAGCCGATCATCATCGCCAACATCCTGATGCCGCCGGCCTACGTGGGTGGCGTGCTGCAGCTGTGCGAAGAGAAGCGCGGTAGTCAGAAAAAGATGCTTTACCTCGGCAGCCAGGTGTCGCTGCAATACGAGCTGCCGCTCGCCGAAGTGGTGCTGGATTTCTTCGATCGCCTGAAGTCGGTGAGCCGCGGCTACGCCTCCTTCGACTATGACTTCAGCCATTTCCAGGTTGCGCCGCTGGTCAAGCTCGACATCCTCATCAACGAAGAGCGGGTCGATGCATTGTCGATCATCGTGCACCGGGACCACGCCTACGCGCGCGGCCGCGAGCTGGTCGACAAGATGCAGGAGCTGATTCCGCGCCAGATGTTCGAGGTCGCGGTGCAGGCTGCTATCGGCAGCCAGGTCGTGGCGCGCGCGACGGTGAAGGCGCTGCGCAAGAACGTCCTGGCGAAATGCTACGGCGGGGATGTCACTCGCAAGCGCAAGCTCCTGGAGAAGCAGAAGGAGGGCAAGCGCCGGATGAAACAGCTGGGGCAGGTCGAAATCCCGCAGGAAGCCTTCCTCGCGGTGCTCAAGGTCGGACGCAAGTAATCCATGAAAGGTCTGAAAATGCGCTGCAAGTGGTTGCCTCAACAGCAGAAATCAACAATACTGCGCGCGTTTTTTTGCTGGGTGTCTGAATGATTGTCGACTTTGCACTGATCCTGGTCATTGCCACGTTGCTCACGGGTGCGATCTGGGCCATCGATGCATGGCTGCTGAAGCCAAAGCGGCCGGCAGGCGCGCCCGAGCCCACGGTCGTCGAATACGCGCGCTCGTTCTTCCCGGTGATCCTGCTGGTGCTGCTGATCCGCTCGTTCCTGTTCGAGCCATTCCGCATCCCGTCCGACTCGATGATGCCTACGCTCCTCGACGGGGATTTCATCTTCGTGAGCAAGTTCGCGTATGGCCTGCGCCTGCCGGTGCTCAACACGCGCGTCGTCGATCTGGGTTCGCCGCAGCGGGGCGATGTGGTGGTGTTTCGCAAGCCGTCCGATCCGGGCACGAACTACATCAAGCGGCTGGTCGGGCTGCCTGGCGACACGATCGTGGTGCGCAACAAGCGCGTGTCGGTCAACGGCACCGAGTTGCCAGTGACGCTCGACGGAACATACGCGGGGCACGGCCACGACGGCGCCCAGATCGGTATCGAAGACATCGGCAAGGTCGAGCACCGGGTGCTGTATCTTCCCGGCCGTGACAGCCGTGAGGGTACGTACGTCGTGCCTCCGGGCCACTACTTCTTCATGGGTGACAACCGCGACAACAGCCAGGACAGCCGTTACGAAGGTGTCGGCTTCGTTCCCGAGGGCAACCTGGTCGGCAAGGCGGTGCGAATCTGGTTCAATTGGGATGGCCCGGGTGGGCCGATCTGGAGTCGGATCGGCTCGGCGATCCGGTAACGGTAGCTACAGACCTCAGGGGGCACGATGGGACGGCACGAGCGCGGTGTTACGTTTCTGGGCTGGATGATCATCCTGGTTCCAGTGGCCCTGGTACTGTATGCAGGAATTCGCCTGACGCCGGTGTACCTCGAATACATGAAGATCAATCGCACGCTCGAGCAGGTGCGCGATGAACTCAAGGGCGATCAGCCGGATATGGCCACGATCCGCACTGCGATCGAAAAGCGTCTGGACATCGAGGACGTCACGGCCCTGACCGTGCGCGATGCCGACAAGCTGAAGATCACCAAGGACGGATCGGGCTACAAGGTCGAGGCGGTGTACCAGGCTACGGCTCCGTATATGTCCAATGTTTCGCTGCTCGTCAGCTTCGACAAAGTCGTGCAGATCGAGTAGCGCGCCGGGAGGTACATTCTCGGGGCGGGCGCCGTGATGACCGAGACCCGGCGCACTACGGACTGGCTCGAACGCACCCTCGGCTACCGCTGCCGCGATGCCGAGCTGATCAGCGCCGCGCTCACCCATCGCAGCGCCGGCGGGGTCAACAACGAACGGCTGGAGTTCCTCGGTGATGGGGTGCTGAACTGCGTCGTCGCCGATCATCTCTATCGCAAGCACCCTGAGGCGCGTGAAGGCGAGTTGAGCCGCTTGCGGGCACGCCTGGTGAGGCGCGAGTCGCTCGCAGAGATCGCCGGACGCATCGGCCTCGGCGAGTTGCTGATCCTGGGTCCGGGAGAGCTGCGCAGCGGCGGGTTTCGCCGCGAGTCGATCCTGGCTGACGCGCTGGAGGCTTTGATCGGCGCGATCTACCTGGACGGTGGGTTCGAGGCGGCGCGCGGGGCCATCGAGCATGTGATGGCGGTGTCGCTGGTCGCACTGGCCGCTGTGGCGGAGCTCAAGGATCCCAAGACACGCCTGCAGGAGTATCTTCAGGCTCGCGGGCTGCAATTGCCGCTGTATGCGATCGATCAAGTGATGGGCGAGAGCCACCAACAAGTGTTCGTCGTGAGTTGTGAAGTCGTGCCCCTGGGTTTGCGCGGAACCGGCAGCGGGCCCAGCCGTCGCGCGGCCGAGCAGGAAGCGGCAGATCAGGTGCTCGCAGCCATCGCCAACCTGCCCGGCGCTTCCACGCCATGAGCTCGCAGCACCCAACGACAGAGGGCACTGCGCACCGCTGCGGCTTTGCCGCCATCGTGGGGCGGCCCAACGTGGGCAAATCAACGCTGCTGAATGCACTGCTCGGCACCAAGGTCAGCATCGTCACGCCCAAGCCGCAGACGACCCGGCACCGCATCCTGGGGATACTCACGCGTCCCGAGGTGCAGATTGTGTTCGTGGATACGCCCGGCATTCATTCACAGCAGCGGCGCGTGATGAACCAGTACATGAACCGCTCGGCGCTCAGCTCCCTGGACGATGCCGACGTGCTGCTGTTCGTGGTCGAGGCGCTGGTCTGGACCGACGACGACCAGCGTGTGCTCGAGCGCGTGCAGCGCTCGGGGCGCCCGGCGATCGCGGTGATCAACAAGGTGGATCGGGTCCAGGACAAGCAGCGGCTCCTGCCGTTCATGGAAATGCTGGCGCGGCTCGCGCAGTTCGCGGCGCTGGTGCCGCTCTCGGCGCAGAAGCGCGACAATCTCGACAAGCTTCCAGAACTCATCGCGCAGTTGCTGCCCGAATCGCCACCCTTGTTCCCCACCGATCAGCTCACCGATCGCAGCGAACGCTTCCTGGCCTCTGAGATCGTGCGTGAGAAACTCACCTGGCGCTTGCGCGAGGAGTTGCCCTACGGCTTGACGGTGCAGATCGAGACGTTCGAGCGCAAGGACAATCGCCTGCACATCGGCGCGATCATCTGGGTGGAGCGCACCGGACAGAAAGCCATCGTCATTGGCGCCGGCGGCGAACGGCTCAAGGAGATCGGCCGGCTGGCGCGCCTGGAACTCAACGAGCTGCTGAAGGCGAGCGTGCACCTGGAGTTGTGGGTCAAGGTGAAGGAGAACTGGTCCGACAGCGAACAGGCCCTCAAGTCCTTCGGCTATGAATCGTGATGAAAGGCTCACGCGTCAGCCTCACGCCGGCGTTCCTGCTGCACCAGATGCCATGGCGCGATTCGAGCCGCATTCTCGAATTCTTTACGCGAGAGCACGGGCGTGTGAGCCTGTTCGCGCGCGGCGTGCGCCGCGAACGGTCCGAAGCCCGTCCACTGCTGCAGCCATTCCAGCGCTTGCTGCTTTCGTGGACGGGGCGGGGCGAAGCCGGGACGATGACGGGTGTCGAGAGAGATGGCGAGAGAACGGTGTTGCCGCCGGCCCAGGTCATCAGTGGTTTCTACATGAGCGAGCTCCTGCTCAAGCTCCTGCAGCGCCACGACGCTTACCCGCGGCTGTTCGATGACTACGCGGTGGCTTTGCACGGCCTCACCGGCGCTGCGACCGCCGGCCGCTGCCTGCGAATTTTCGAAAAGCGCCTGCTGCAGGCTTTGGGCCTGTGGCCGGACTGCGAGCGCGAGACCGCCAACGGCGCGCCACTCCAGGCGCAGCGCTACTATCATTTTCGCCCCGACCGCGGGATCGAGCTGGCGGTAGCCGAAACGGCGGCGACCTACCAGGGCGCATCGCTCCTGTCGCTGGCGGGCGAACAACTGGCCGACGAACGCAGTCTGCGTGATGCGCGGCGCCTGCTGCGCGCGGCACTGGACGACTGCCTCGAAGGACGCAGCCTCAAGAGCCGCGAGGTCCTCACTGCCTTGCGCAAGCAGGAGATCAAGGTGTGAACAGCAAGGAGAGCGGCGGCTGGATCGCGCTGGGCGTGAACATCGATCACGTTGCGACCCTGCGCCAGGCGCGCGGCACCCGCTATCCGGATCCCGTGTATGCAGCGCTCATGGCGGAGCAGGCGGGAGCCGACAGCATCACGCTGCACCTGCGCGAGGATCGGCGCCACATCCAGGATGAGGATCTCACCGCGATCCGTGCCGTGATCCAGACGCGCATGAATCTCGAAATGGCGATGACCGACGAGATGCTCACGATCGCCGCGCGTGTGCACCCGGAAGACTGCTGCCTGGTTCCCGAGAAGCGCAACGAAGTGACGACGGAAGGGGGGCTCGATGTCGCCGGCCAGGTGGCGCGCGTGCGCGAGGCATGCGCTGAGCTCAAGTCGCATGCGATACGCGTGTCATTGTTCATCGATCCGGATCCGCGCCAGGTCGAGGCGGCCGCCCAAACCGGCGCGGCAGTCGTCGAGTTGCATACCGGTGCTTATGCGCAGGCCAAGGGTGCAGAGCGCGGTACCGAATTGCACCGTGTGCGGGACGCCGCGCGGCAGGCGGCAGGCCTGGGGATGACGGTGCATGCCGGGCACGGCCTGCACTACCACAACGTTCAGCCGATCGCCGCTATCGAGCAGTTGGTCGAGCTCAACATCGGACACGCGATCATCTCACGTGCGGTGTTCCATGGACTGGCGGCGGCCGTGAGCGAGATGAAGCACCTCATGTTCGCCGCCCGCAGCGCATGATCTTTGGTATCGGCATCGATGTACTGCAACTCGAGCGCGTCGAGGGCGTGTACCAGCGGCACGGGGAGCATTTCGTGCAACGCCTGCTGCTGCCGGAGGAGGAGCGCCAGTTCCGTCGCACCGCGCGACCCGCGCGGTTTCTCGCGATGCGATTCGCCGGCAAGGAGGCGGTCGTGAAGGCCATGGGCACCGGGTTTGCGCATGGCATGTGGATTCGCGACGTGGGCGTGGTGCAGAACTCCTGGGGGAAGCCGGAAGTCATTTATTCGGAGCGCGGTCAGCGATTGCGCGAGAAGTTCGGCATCGGCGATTGCCATATCACGCTGACCGACGAAGCGGGTCTGGTGGTGGCAGTGGCCGTGCTGCTGAAGAAAGGCGCGGCGGCCTGAGTTCTTCCCCGTATGCATTGCCTCGTGTTCGACATCGAAACCATCCCGGACATCGACCTGGGGCGGCGCCTGCACGGGCTGGACGATCTCGCGGATGAGCAGGTGGCGCAGATCATGTTCGCCCACCGGCGCCAGGAGACCGGGGCCGACTTCCTGTCACTGGAGCAGCATCGGATCGTCGCGATCTCGGTGGTGCTGCGCACTCGCGAGACTTTCCGCGTCTGGAGCCTGGGCGAGCCTGGGTCGAGCGAGAAGGAATTGCTCGAGCGCTTCTTCGACGGCATCGACAAGTACACGCCCGACCTGGTTTCGTGGAACGGCGCCGCCTTCGACCTGCCCGTCGTGCACTACCGCTCGCTGTTGCACGGTGTACCCGCGCCGCGCTACTGGGAAACTGGCGACGAAGACCAGGCCTTTCGCTACAACAACTACCTCAGCCGCTTTCACTGGCGTCACCAGGATCTCATGGATGTGCTGTCCGGATTCCAGAATCGCGCACGCGCCGGCCTTGAAGACATTGCGGTGCTGCTCGGGTTGCCGGGCAAGATCGGCATGCGCGGCAACGAGGTCTGGGAGCACTACATCGGTGGTGATCTCGCGGGTATTCGCGACTATTGCGAGATTGACGTATTGAACACCTACCTGGTGTACCTGCGCTTCGAGTTGATTCGCGGACGCCTGGGCGCCGAGCAGTACGTCCAGGAACTCGTGCGCGTGCGCCAATACCTCGCACAGCAGGACGGCAAGCACTTCAAGACGTTTCTCGCGGCCTGGCCCGACACGACCGGTTCATAGCGATGAGTGCCGCGCCGAGTGCAGCCGGGCCTCTCGAGGTCACTTCGCTTTCTCATGATGGCCGTGGTGTTGCCCATCGGGACGGCAAGACCCTGTTCATTGACGGCGCGCTGCCGGGAGAGCGAGTCAGCGTGCGCAACGTGCGGCGCAAGCGCAGTTTCGATGAGAGCGAGCTCGATCAGCTCGTTACTGCTTCGCGCGAACGCAGCGTGCCTCGCTGTGCGCACTTCGGGGTGTGTGGCGGCTGCTCCCTGCAACATCTGGATCCGACGGCACAGCTGCGCCACAAACAGGAACACCTGCTGGAGGAGCTGCGACGCACCGGCCGGGTCGAGCCGACCGAGGTGCTGCCGCCGTTAGCGGCGGCCGTGTGGCAATACCGTCGCAAGGCGCGGCTGGGCGCCCGCTATGTCCCACGCAAGGGCAAGGTCGTGGTCGGCTTTCGGGAGCGCGCGGCGCCACTGGTCGCCGACCTCGAGACCTGCGAGATCCTCGCCGCGCCATTTGGCGCGTTGATCGCTCCGCTTTCGGAACTGCTGACCGGCCTCAGCATCCGCGCGCGCGTTCCGCAGATCGAGCTCGCCGCCGCGGACAACGCCACCGCGCTGGTGTTCCGGTTGCTCGAGGAGCCGACACCCGAGGATATCGAACGCTTGCGCGCGTTCGGCGAACGACATGCCGTGCAGATTCACCTGCAGAAGGGCGGCATCGATTCGGTCGCGCCGTTGTCCGCAAGCGCGCCGCTGCACTATAGACTGGACGAATTCGCGGTCGATCTTGAATTCCGCCCCACGGATTTCATCCAGGTCAACGGCGCCTTGAACCGGGCCATGGTGTCTCAAGCGCTGCAGCTGCTGGATCTCTCGGGCGACGATGTGGTGCTCGATCTGTTCTGCGGGCTCGGCAATTTCACGCTGCCGCTCGCGCGCCGCGCCGCCCGGGTGGTGGGAATCGAAGGCGATTCCGCCCTCCTCGAACGCGCACGTTCCAATGCGCTCCACAACGACGTGGGCAACGTCGAGTTCCACGCGGCCAACCTTGAGGCGATAGACCGGGACCTGCCCTGGGCGCGGCGCTCGTATGACCGCGTGTTGCTGGACCCGCCTCGCGTCGGCGCCCGCGGCGCGCTGCCGCTGGTAGCCGGGTCCGGGGCACAACGGGTCGTGTATATTTCCTGCCATCCAGGGAGCCTCGCTCGCGATGCGGGCCTCCTGGTGCACGAGCTGGGCTTCCAGCTGCGGTCGGTGGGGGTCATGGACATGTTCCCGCACACCAGCCACGTGGAATCCGTCGCAGTCTTTGGGCGCTGAGAGCGCCAGAATCGCTGTTCCTGAGGGTGGGCTGTCCGTATGTCACTCGGACCCTTGATGATCGATATCCGCGGCTACGAGCTCGACGCCGCGGACCGCGAGCTGCTCCGGCACCCGTCGGTCGGCGGCGTGATCCTGTTTTCACGGAATTATTCCAGCCCGGAACAAGTCGAGCGACTGGTCAGCGAGCTGCATGCGCTGCGTGACCCGCCGCTGATCGTCACCGTCGATCATGAGGGTGGCCGCGTACAACGTTTCCGCAAATCCTTCTCGGCTCTGCCGCCGGCGCGCTTCCTGGGTCACCAATACGACCTCAATGCCGAGACCGGCATCGAGCTGGCACGGCTGTGTGGCTGGGTGCTCGCCGCGGAGTTGCGCGCCGTCGGTATCGATCTGAGTTTTGCGCCAGTCGTGGATCTCGACTATGCGGTCAGCGAGATCATCGGCGATCGCGCATTGCATCGCGACCCGCAGGTCGTAGCGAGTCTCGCCCTCGCCATCATGAGTGGCATGCGCGAGGCGGGCATGGGTTCGGTCGCCAAACATTTTCCTGGACACGGCGCTGTGGTAGCCGACTCGCATGTCGCTGTGCCGGTGGACCGGCGCGAGCTCATCGATCTCGACGCCGAGCTCCTGCCTTATCGGCGCCTGATCGCCAACGGCGTTTCCGCAGTGATGGCCGCGCACGTGGTATTCCCGGCGGTCGACCCACTACCGGCAAGCCTGTCGCGACGCTGGATCGCGCAGATCCTGCGCGGTGAGATCGGATTTCACGGCGTGGTGTTTGCCGACGACCTGAGCATGGCGGGCGCTGCCGTAGTCGGCGACATGCTGGAGCGTGCGCGCCTGGCACTTGCTGCTGGCTGCGACGTACTGCCGGTGTGCAACGACCGGCCCGCTGCCGTGAAGTTGCTCGATGAGCTGGGCGATGTAAGTGATCCAGCTCGCCAGGCGCGTCTCGTGCGCCTGCACGGGCGCGCAGCGCCTGACCGCAAAGCCTTGCTGGCTTCGGCGCGCTGGCAGGAAGTGAATCAACGTCTGCGGCACAGTTTCGAGCCGCCGCAACTGAGTCTCGAGGCGGGTCGCGCATGAGCAGTGCGCTTTCCTTCGACCTGTTGCAAAAGCTCATCCAGACGAGTCCGGATGGTATCGTCATCTGCCAGAAGGGCACGGACGACTGGCCGGTGCTGTTCGTCAACGAGGCCTTCGAGCGCCTGACCGGTTACAAGGCACGCGAGCTGCACGGCAAGGACCTGCGCTTGCTGCAGGCCGAGGACCGCGAGCAGGAAACGCGCCAGCGAATCCGCCAGGCGATGACCGATGGCACCACCTGCCGCGTGCTGTTGCGCAATTATCGCAGCGATGGGACGCGTTTCTGGAACGAAATGACCCTGGTGCCGCTGAAGAACGCCAAGGGCGAGATCACTCACTACGCGGGCTTTCATCGCGACGCCAGCGAGCGGATGCGGCTCGACAACCGCGGCACGATGCCGCGCGAAAATGGCAGCCCGGCTATTGGTGGCGGCGGAGCCGCTTTCAGCGTCGCGCGCGATGACCGGCTCACCGGCCTGCACAATCGCCCGTACTTCGAGGAACTCCTGCGGCGCGACTGGGCCATCGCGCAACGCGACAACCGGCGCCTCGCGCTGTTGCTGTTCGATATCGATGCGCTGGGTGCTTACAACGATACCTTCGGGCGTACCGCGGGCGATTCGTGCATCAAGCGGGTCGGGCGCGCCATCGCCGGATGCCTGAGACGCAGCAGCGACCTCATGGCGCGCTGGGACGGCGGCACGTTCATTTCGCTGGTGCAGGGCATGACCGTCGACCAGGCGCTCCCGTTCGCAGAGTTGATTCGCGACCGGGTGCGCGAGGCGCGCATCCACCACCCGCGCTCACCCGTAGAGCGCTATATAACGGTGAGCTGCGGGGCAGCGAGCATGGTGCCGGGAAGCGACGATGCACCCGAGCTGCTGCTCGAGCGCTCGAGGGCGGCGCTGCGCGTTGCCAAGTCGGGCGGTCGCAACCGGATCGCCGTTTCGGCGAAATAAACAGCGCCCGCCGCCAACCGGCTATTGATTAGCGCGCACCGGTCAGCGGTGCGACCATCGCAATCACGCCAAAAGCCGGGTGATCGAAGTAGTGGCGCTCGAAATTGCGCACGCGCCGTATCTGGTCGAGCGTGAACGTCACGGGACCCGAGGGCGTCGTGGTGCCCACGAGTGACGGGGGAGGATCGGCAGGCGTGTATGCCAATCTGAGCCTCAGGTACAAGTACCGGCCGCGCTCGACGGCAGCGCTTCCTCTCACGGAGCCTGCCATCCCAAGTTGCGACAAGTCGACCGCCAGACCCGAGCCGCGAGGCACGGCCGTCTGCGTCCAGCCCACGTGGCCCAGCACTTCATAGTTGTGGCTGCGTTGCAGCCCGGACTCGATGCCGCTCAGTTTGAAGAGCGCGGCAGACATGGGACTCGCATCGAGACTGCCGCTCGCAGGCGCGGGAGCTTCGGCACCGGAATCCGTGCTGTCGACTGGAGCCTTGAGCGCCGTGGTCAGAGCCTCGCCCTGCCAGTCTTCCGCGACCCCCAGCGGTGTCGTGGGGCGGAAGATGATCAACTCCACGCTGTAGGCGGTCTCTGCGGGGCGCGCCGGTTCTGCCGCCGAGACACCGAGGGTGACGGCGGCGAGCAGGCTGACAATGAGCGCTCTGTACATGGCGCAAGTTTACCTTGAAGCCGAGCGACTCGCGGCCTTGGCGCCGCCGGGTGCTGCCGTGGTCAGCGTCTCGAAGAGTTCTCCGGCCTTGCGCAGACGCTCGGCGTCGCCGTCAGCGCGCCAGGCGAAGCGCAGCTTGAGAGGGCCATCGAGCCGGAAGTTGCGCGGCTGCGATTGCACCAGGCGAATCACGGTCTGCGGGTCGATCGCATTGCCTTCGTTGAAGAGCACGTAGCCTCCCTGTGGACCGGCATCGATCTTCGCGATACCGAGCGCACGGGCACGCAGCTTGAGTGTCGCGATCCGGTACAGGTTGCGCGCGGGCTCGGGCAGTGGGCCGAAGCGGTCGATCATCTCCGCCTGCAGGTCTTCGAGCGCCTGGTTCTCTGGCGCTCCCGAAATGCGCTTGTACAGCGTGAGCCGCAAATGCACGTCGGCCACGTAGTGCTCGGGCAGCAGGGCGGGCAAGCGCAGCTCGACCTCGGGTCCGGCGCGCATGCCACGCTCGAGGTCCGGCTCCGTACCCGCTTTCAGTGCCCGCACCGCGCGGTCGAGCAGCTCCATGTAGAGATTGAAGCCGACTTCCTGGATCTGGCCGCTCTGCTCCTCGCCCAGCAGTTCGCCCGCACCCCTGATCTCCAGGTCGTGAGTCGCCAGCACGAACCCGGCACCCAGGTCCTCGAGCGACTCGATGGCTTCCAGCCGCTTGACGGCGTCGGCGCTCATGGCAGGACGCGGCGGGGCGATCAGGTATGCATAGGCGCGGTGGTGCGAACGGCCCACGCGGCCGCGCAGCTGATGCAGCTGCGCAAGGCCGAAACGATCCGCGCGTTCGATAATGATGGTGTTGGCCGTGGGTACGTCGATGCCGCTTTCGATGATCGTCGTGCAGACCAGCAGGTTGAAGCGCCGGTGGTAGAAATCGAGCATGAGCTGCTCGAGCTCGCGCTCACGCATCTGTCCATGGCCCACGCGCACGTTCGCTTCCGGCACCAGCGCGCGCACTTCCTCGGCGCGTCGCTCGATGGAATCGACACTGTTGTGCACGAAGTAGATCTGGCCGCCACGCCGGATCTCGCGCAAGCACGCTTCGCGCGCCTGGGGGCCGTTCCATTCGCTGACGAACGTCTGGATGGCGAGTCGCTCCGCCGGCGGCGTGGTGATCAGTGACAGGTCGCGCAGCCCGCCCATGGCCATGTTCAGCGTGCGCGGGATCGGTGTCGCGGTGAGCGTGAGCACATCGACCTCGGCGCGCAGCGCCTTGAGCCGCTCCTTGTCGCGTACACCGAAGCGATGCTCCTCGTCGATGATCACCAGCCCGAGATCCTTGAACTGCACATTGGCGTGCAGCAGCCGGTGGGTCGCGATGACGATATCGACACGTCCCGCCGCGAGTCCCGCGACGGTCTCGGCAGTTTCGCGCCCGGAGCGAAAGCGCGACAGCATCTGGATCCGGACCGGCCAGTCCGCGAAGCGATCGGTGAACGTCTGCATGTGTTGCTGGGCGAGCAGGGTGGTGGGGACCAGCACCGCCACCTGCTTGCCCGCCTGTACTGCCACGAAGGCTGCACGCAGCGCGACTTCGGTCTTGCCGAAGCCGACATCACCGCAGACCACGCGATCCATCGGACGCTCGGTCTGCAGGTCGCCGAGCACTTGCTCGATGGTCTGTTGCTGGTCCGGTGTTTCTTCGAACGGAAACCCGGCCACAAACGCCCGATAGTCTGCGTCGCTGACCTTGAGGCTGGCGCCGTGACGCGCGGCACGCCGGGAATAGAGGTCAAGCAGCTCCGCCGCCACGTCGCGAATGCGCTGCGCGGCCTTGCGACGCGCCTTCAGCCACTGATCCGTACCGAGCTTGTGCAGCGGTGCAGTCTCGGGCGCGGCGCCGGTGTAGCGGTTGACGCGATCGAGCGCGTGTACCGGAACGTAGAGCTTGTCGCCATCGGCGTATTCGAGCACCAGGAACTCGCCGCGCTGACCGGCGATTTCCATGCTGGTGAGACCCTGGTAGCGTCCGACACCGTAGTCGTCGTGCACCACCGGCGCGCCAATGCGCAGGTCGGTGAGTTCACGGAGCAGCGTCGCCGGGTCGCGCTCGGCACGTCGTCGCCGCCGCGCCTGCTGCGCGCGTTCGCCGAAGATCTGTTCCTCGGTGATCAGGGCGAGCTGTGGTGTGTCGAGGAGCAGAGCGCCTGCGGACGACGAAACGGTGAGACCTACGCGGGCCGAACCGGAAGTGAATGCGTGCCAGCTTTCGAACAGCGTCGGCTCGATGCCGCGTCCGTGCAGCAGTTCCAGCAACACCTCGCGTCGACCGGCGGATTCGGCGGCAAGCAGGGTGCGTCCCGGGAACTCTGCGAGGAACGTCTGCAGCGCCGCGCCGGGATTCTCAGCCTGCGCCGACAGACGGAGCGATGGCGGCAAGCGCGACGGAAGGTTCACGCCGGCGCCGGCAGTCGCCGGATCGATCTTGTGCGCTGACACTTCGATGAGACGTGCCGCGCTGATCCGCGCGAGGACTTCATCGGGTTGCAGGAAGATCTCGGCGGGCGCAAGCACGGGGCGTTCGACGTCGTGCCGGCGCTGTTCGTAGCGATCGGCAATCTCGTTCCACAGGATGCCGGCGCGCGCCCGGGAATCGGCGATATCTACCAGAACGGTCTGGCGCCGCAAGTAATCGAACAGGGATTCGAGGCGGTCGTAGAACAAGGGCAGGTAGTACTCGATGCCTGCGGGCGCGATCCCGTCACTCACCTGGCGATACACCGCGGAGCGGTTCGGATCGCCTTCGAAGCGCGCGCGATGGCGGGTGCGAAAATCGCGCACACCCTGCGCATCGAGCGGGTACTCGCGTGCGGGCAGCAGGCGCAGGCGTTCGAACTGTCCGGTTGAACGCTGCGTCTGCGGATCGAACACGCGGATCGAGTCGATCCGGTCATCGAACAGGTCGATGCGCACCGGTTGCTCGCCGCCCATGGGATAGACATCGAGCAGCGAGCCGCGCACCGCGAATTCTCCGTGGCTCGTCACCTGCGCGACGTGCGCATAACCTGCCGCAATCAAGCGTTCGCGGAACGGTTCGAGGTCGAGCTGCTGCCCGCGAGCGAGGTTGAGCACGTGCCCGTCGATCCATTGCCGCGGTGGCAGCCGCTGCAGCAGTGTGGCGAACGCGACCAGCACGACACCGCGCGACAGCTCGGGCAGTCCGTGCAGCGTCGCGAGGCGTTGCGAAACGATATCGGGGTGGGGCGCGAACAGGTCGTAGGGCAGCGTCTCCCAATCCGGGAACAGCTGCACGGGCAGATCGGGTCGCGCGAAGAAGCCGATCTCTCCCTGCAGGCGTTCGGCTTCCCGCGCATCGGCAGCTATAACCAGCAGCGGACCATCGGCGCGCTCAGCGGCCTGCACGATGGCGAGCGCCGCCGCTGCGCCGTGCAGTTGTCCCCAGCGCAAACGTGCTGGTGCAGATTCCGGGAGGGGCGGGTTCAGGAACATCCGGGCGCCATCGAATTGAAGGCGCGCAAGCTTACCCGGACGCCGTGGCGTCGCAACTTTCTCAGGCTGGGGGGAGGATGCAGTGAGCGCCGGCGCGGGCCGGCGCTCACGGACCAATCAGGAACCGCTCACCACGGCGTGAATGACGAACTGGTGCTCGAAATACACGCTGAAGCCGGGGTAGTCCCAGCGCGTAATCGGCGGCTCGCCGACGGCATTGTGCCGGGTAGCCGGCTGGCCGAATCTCGCCTCGACGGCGGACATCGTCATGCCACGGTTCGGGTGCGGGACGCTGCTTTCGCGCACGGCGACGGTATCGCCCACGACCAGCGTCTCGGCAGTGGCGGCACCGGAAAACGCAGCTGCGACCAGGGCCGCGGCGGCCAGGAATCCACGTTTCATGAGTTTGACTCCCGGGACTTGAACCCGGCGCGACTATAGCAACGAGCAGAAGCGCCCGGAACATTCAGACGCAAGCAATTCATCAGCAATGGGTTTTTGTGTGACGGGCGTCTCATATGCTCTAATCCGCCCACTTCCAGCCTACTGCTCCGCCGCATGTCATTCCCCCTGCCGCTCTTCATCGGACTGCGCTACGTGCGTGCCCGCAGCAGCCAGTTCTTCGTCTCCTTCATCAGCTGGGTGTCGATGCTGGGGATCTGCGTAGGAGTGGCAGCGCTCATCACTATCCTGTCGGTCATGAACGGCTTCGAGGACGAACTGCGAACGCGCCTCCTGAGTCTCGCCGCGCACGCCAAGCTTTCCGGCAATCCGAGCGCCCTGGCGGACTGGTCGCGCCTCGTCGAGCGCGTACGCACGGTACCTGGAGTTGTGGGAGCCGCCCCTTATGCCGAATTGCACGGGCTGTTGGCACACGAGCCTGAGTTACAGCCGGCACTCATCCGTGGCATCGACCCGGCAACCGAGCCGTCGGTGTCGTCGATCTCGCGGTCGATGGTGGCCGGTGGGCTCGAGTCGTTACAGCCGGGCACACGCCATGTCGTGCTGGGGCGAGTGCTGGCGTACCAGCTCTCGCTGGGCGTTGGCGACAGTGTCGCGTTGATGGTGCCGACGGCTGATCCGGAGAACGGCGCGCTCACGCCGCGAATCGAGCGCTTTACCGTCTCGGGCATGTTCGAGGTGGGCCTGCAGGATCACGACAGCATCCTGGCGCTGGTCAGTCTCGCTGACGCGCTGGCGCTGCAGGGACAGGGTTCGGCACCGACTGGTCTGCGCTTGCGGTTTGCCGATGTGTTTGCGGCCCCACGACTCGCGCGCGAAGCCGACCGGGTGCTCGGCGGCAACTTCACGGTCAGCGATTGGACTGAGGAGAATGCCAGCTACTTTCGCGCCATCCGCATCGAAAAGACCATGATGACGCTGATCCTGCTGCTGATCGTCGCGGTGGCGGCGTTCAACATCGTGGCTGCCCTGGTGATGGTCGTGACGGACAAACGCACCGACATTGCGATTCTGCGCACGCTCGGACTCAAGCCGCGCGCGGTGGTCGGCATTTTCGTGACCCAGGGTGTCGTGATCGGATGGCTGGGAACGGCGCTCGGAGTTCTCTGTGGCGTGCTCCTGGCGCTCAACGTGGCCAGCATTGCCCCCTGGCTCGAGCACACTTTCGGTTTCCAGATCATGGATGCCGACGTCTACTACATCACGCAGATCCCCTCGGATCTGCAGACCATGGACGTCGTGGTCATCGGCACCGTCGCCTTCGTGCTTACGGTACTCGCAACTCTTTATCCCGCGCGGCGCGCGGCGCGAACCGAGCCGGCCGAGGCACTGCGGTACGAATAAGTGTTCAACAGCTACGAATGGTACGTCGGCTCGCGCTATCTGCGTTCCGGTCACCGCAACCGGTTCATCTCTTTTATCTCGCTGATCTCGATCGCGGGCCTGTGGCTCGGAGTCGCAGTGCTGATCGTGGTTCTTTCGGTGATGAACGGCTTCGAGCACGAATTACGCAATCGCATCCTGAGCATGACGCCGCACGCGACCATCATGGGGCTGGAAGGTCGGCTCGAAGCGTGGCGGGAAGTTCAGCAGCGGGTCGAGAAGATGCCGCAAGTCGCGGCGGCCGCACCCTACGTCGAGGACCAGGGGATGCTGGTCAATGGCGCACGGGTGAGCGGTGCACTGATTCGCGGCATCGAGCCCAACGGGGAGCGGCGCGTCGGCAGTCTCGGGGCACGCATGACGGCAGGATCGATCGATGAGCTAGTGCCCGGGCGCTTCAACATTGTGCTCGGCGCCGCATTGGCGCAGGAGCTCGACCTGAAAGTCGGCAGCTCCGTGATAGTGGTTGTCGCACAAGGCAACCCGACGCCGATCGGTGTGGTGCCGCGCACGAAGCGCTTCACGGTGGGCGGGATTTTCTCGGCCGGCATGTATGAGTTCGATCGGGGCCTCGCGCTCGTCTCGATGCAGGATGCCGCGCGCCTCTATCGCCTGGGCGATGCGGTGACTGGCGTGAGAATCAGCCTGCAGGACCTGTTCCATGCGCCGACCGTGGTGCGCGAGGTCGCCCTGTCCCTCGGTGGTGGGTTCTATGTCAGCGATTGGACCCGCAAGCACGCGAATTTCTTCCGTTCCATCGAGATCACCAAGGGCATCCTGTTCGTGATCCTGCTGCTGATCATCGGCGTGGCGGCCTTCAACGTCGTCTCAACGCTGGTGATGGTGGTGAAGGAGAAGCAGTCGGACATTGCGATCCTGCGCACGATGGGTTCCACGCCGCGCAGCATCCTCGGCATCTTCATCGTGCAAGGTGCCATCATCGGGCTCATCGGCACGCTCGGCGGCGTGCTGCTGGGCATCCTGATCTCGGTGAACCTGGAACAACTCGTGCACGTCCTGGAGCGAGTGCTCAACACACACTTCTTGGATCCCAGTGTCTACTTCATGAGTGATCTGCCGGCGCTGGTCGAGACGGACGACGTGTTGCGGATCGCGGGCACGGCCTTCGTGCTGTGCTGCCTGTCGACGCTTTATCCCGCGTGGCGCGCCGCGCGTACCCAGCCGGCGGAGGCGCTTCGTCATGAATGACGCACCGGGAAAGACGAGCGTCGCAGCGGTGCTCAGCGCCCGCGGGCTGCGCAAGCACTTTCGCCAGGGCGACCTCACGCTCGAGGTCTTGAAGGGAGTAGATCTCGAAATCGGTCGCGGCGAACGTGTCGCGATCATCGGCGTGTCGGGCTCGGGCAAGACGACCCTGCTGCAATTGCTGGGGGGATTGGATCTGCCCACGGCAGGCCAGGTGTCGATCCAGGGCCAGGAGATGAGCGCGTTGTCCGACGCGGAGCGCGGTGAGCTGCGTAATCACGCGATGGGTTTCGTTTACCAGTTCCACCACCTGCTGCCGGAATTCACCGCGCTCGAAAACGTCGCCATGCCTTTGCTGGTGCGGCGCATGCCGGCGACGCAGGCGAAGAACACCGCGGCTCACCTGCTGGCGCGCGTGGGACTCGCCGAGCGCCTGCGTCATCGTCCCTCACAATTGTCCGGGGGTGAGCGGCAGCGCGCGGCGGTGGCCCGCGCGCTGGTCACGCGACCGGCGCTGGTCCTGGCGGACGAGCCGACCGGAAATCTCGACGGGCAGAATGCGGCGGCTGTGTTCGAGTTGATGCTGGAGCTGAATCGCGAGCTCCAGACCAGCCTGGTGGTCGTTACCCACGATCCGCGGCTGGCCGCGCGCATGGATCGCGTCTTGTCGCTAGAGGGTGGGATTCTGCTCGATCGCAGCGGATTGCGCCCTTAACCGCGCCACGCGGCGCTGGTAACGATGCATGACATGCTGGCGCCACCAGATGGACATCACCAGATAGCCCGACAGAGCGGCCAGCGTGCCGCTTACGAGGCAGCCAAGCAGGAACGGCTTCCAGATCGCGGGCAGGTACTCGCTCACCCACTCCCATGTGAGCGAAAAGTCAAAAGTCTCGAGGTTGCTGCCGGTCAGCGCCGTTCCGACCCAGTACGCGCCAAAGAACACCGGGACCACCGTGAACGGATTCACCAGCAGGATGGTGGCCACCGATAGCGGCAGGTTGGCGCGAAACAGGATCGCCACGAGCGGTGCCAGCAGCAGGTGCACCGGGAGTGGAATGAAGCAGATGAACAGCCCCAGTGCCACCGCGCGGATCACGCTGCGTCGGTGCAGAGTCCAGTAGGCCGGGTTGCTCAGCGCGCCGCGAAAGGGACGCATGTACCAGCGCTGGGCCAGTGAGTGACGGTCGGGCAGAAGCCTCTTCAGCAAGCGGCGCGGCATGATCGGGGGGCGAACTCTAGCAGCGGGCAAGGATGCATGGTACCCCGTCACGCGCTTGCATTTCTGGTTGGAATCCTGTGCGTCGAGTGCTGCAGCGGCTTGGAGGGTCTCACGCGTTGCGCGCCGTTGCTCGTGGCAACGACCGCCATTGGCTGGCTGTGGGGTCCAAGAATCGTCGCGACCTGGACAGCCGGGATCCTCTGGGCGCTGGTGCGCGCGTGCGCATTGTTGAACCAGCAGTTGCCGTCGACGCTCGAAGGTAGTGACTGGCTGATAAGCGGCGATGTGATCTCGATACCTGCGGCAGGCAACGGGCAGGTGAGATTCGACTTCGCGCCCGAGCCGCAAGTGCATCTGCCGCACAAGTTGCGGCTGACCTGGTTCAACGCAGCGGTCGCTCCGCGCGCCGCCGAGCGCTGGCAACTGCAAGTGCGGCTGCGAGCGCCGCGCGGATTCGCCAATCCCGGAGGCTTCGACTACGAAGGCAGCTTGTATCGCGAGGGCGTTGGCGCGACGGGCTACGTGCAAACGTCGCTGGACAATTCATTTCTCGCTGACCATTCCCTCCAGCATCCCATCCTCGCGATTCGCGCTGCGGTCGCACGTCGCATACTTGACGACGACGCGGCGAGCGGCATCATCGCCGGCCTTGCCGTTGGCGCTACCGAACGAATCACGGCCGAGCAATGGCAGGTCTTCGCCGCCACCGGCACCACGCACCTGATCGCGATCTCGGGCCTGCACGTAACCATGGTGGCGATGATCGCGATGCTGGTCGTGCGCCGGCTGTGGCGGTTACCGCGCGACCGGCCGCCACGCAGCTGTCAGGCAGATGTCGCCTGCCTGTCCGGCGCCCTCGCCGCGGGAGCTTACGCGCTGCTCGCCGGATTCTCGGTGCCCACGCAGCGAACACTTGCGATGCTGCTGATCGGGCTGGGCTCGCAATGGCTCAGGCGCGCGCAACCCGCCTCGCATGTCCTGTCGGCGGCTCTGATCGCCGTCCTGCTGCTGGATCCGCATGCTGCCATGACGGCGGGATTCTGGCTGTCGTTTCTCGCCGTCGCCGCGATCCTGGCCATGGTGGGTGGCGGCAACGCTCGTCCGCGCGCGCTCTGGGAATTTCTCACGACACAAAAAGTCGTGTCGCTGGCACTGCTGCCCGCCACGCTGCTGTTGTTCGGCACCGTATCGGTGATCGCGCCCATCGCCAACCTGGTGGCGATTCCGGCCTTCAGCGTGGTCCTCGTGCCCGTGACTCTGCTCGGCACGATGTTTCTCGGGTGGGCGCCATCGCTGGCTCGGTGGTTGTTCGAGCTCGACGAATGGTGCGTGCGGCTGCTGTGGGCGGCGCTCAAATGGGCCGCCGGCTTTCCGGGGGCGCTGCTGCATCTCGCGGCGCCCCCGACGTTCACGTTGCTGCTGCTCGTGTCGGGCGTGCTCGTGGCGCTTGGCCCGCTGCCGTGGAGCGTGCGCTTGCCAACGCTGCTGCTGGCACCGCTCATCCTGGCGAGTCCACCCCGACACGACGCCGGCGATTTCACGCTCACCACACTCGATGTGGGGCAGGGACTGGCGATCGTCGTACGGACGCGATCGCATGCATTGCTGTTCGATACCGGGCCACGCTTTCGCAATGGCCGCTCTGCGGGCGAGCTCGCGGTCGTTCCATATCTCAACCATGTCGGCGTGCGGCACATCGACCTGCTGGTGGTCAGTCACGCGGATTCGGATCACGCCGGCGGAGCGCCGGCTGTGGAGCGCGCGCTGACGATCCGGGAAATTCGTGAGGGCGGAAGCTTGCCGTCGCTGCAAGCGCCCGCAGTGCCTTGCGAGCGGGGCGAGGCGTGGATCTGGGACCAGGTGCATTTCGAGTTTCTCAGCCCGGGCGCAAAGGAGCAGTGGAATGAAAACCAGGGCTCCTGCGTACTCGAAATCTCCAATGCGCATTCGCGAGTACTGCTGACGGGTGACATCGAAGCGAGCGCTGAACAACACATCGCGACGCTGCAGCTGTGGCGAGCGACCGACGTAGTCGTCGTACCCCATCACGGGAGCGCGAGCTCATCCTCGGGTGCACTCGTCGATGCGGTGGCGGCGCGCTACGCAATCGTATCGGCGGGAATGCGCAACCGCTGGCACTTTCCGCACCCGGCAATCGTCGAGCGCTGGTGCCGCTCGGGTGCGCAGGTCATCAATACCGCGGACTGGGGCGCCATCACGATGGAGTTCAAGGCCGATTCCGGATTGCAGTCCGTCGTTTCGCAACGAGCCGCACGACAACACTATTGGAGCGCCTCCGCGCCGCGCGCCGGGCACTCGCTCTGCCGTTGATTTGCCTGGCCTGCTGCCTGACAAATCAACTGTTTATGCACATCCCTTGATACAGTATGATCGGCCGCCGTCGCGGTACAGAAAGTGGCTTCAATGCATGTGGGAAATCATTCAAGCGGGCGGGCCCATGATGTGGCCCATCATTGCGTGCTCGATCATGGGGGGCGCCATCGTCCTCGAGCGCTTGTGGACCTTGCAGCAGAAGCGCGTCCTGCCGCGCGAGCTCACCGAACAGGTGTGGCGCTGGGTGCAGAATAACCAGGTCAACGACAAGCTCATCTCGGCCCTCGAACAGAATTCACCGCTTGGCCGCGTGCTCGCCGTCGGCCTCGCGAACCGGCATCGTACCCGCGATATCATGATGGAGCGGCTCGAGGATGCCGGGCGACACGTGGTGCACGAGCTGGAGCGATTCCTCAACACGCTCGGCACCATCGCGTCGGTCTCACCGCTGCTCGGCCTGTTGGGCACCGTGATCGGCATCATTCGCGCCTTCAACGCCATCTCCCTCGAGGGCAGCGGCGACCCACGCATCCTGGCGGGCGGCATCGGTGAGGCGCTGATTGCCACTGCCGCGGGCCTGTGCGTCGCGATTCCATCGTTGTTCGCCTACCGAATTCTGCGCGGTAAGGTGAACCGGATCGTCATACAGATGGAAAAGGAGGCGATGAAGCTCATCGACGCAATGGAGGGCGTCGGCGTGCGCGCTGCGTGATCGCCGCGCTCCCCAGCCATGAAACTCAATCGCGGGAGTGAGTCACAGGGCATCAACGAGCCCGAGATCAACGTCGTATCGTTGATCGACGTGGTGCTGCTGCTGGTGGTCTTCTTCATGGTCTCGAGCACCTTCGTGGAGGAAGGCCGGATCAAGGTCCAGCTTCCGCAGGCGAGCTCGGTGCCGGTCAATTCGACCATCGCCGACCCGATCGTGGTGACGGTCAGCGCGCAAGGCGCCTATCGCGTCAACGAGCGCAGCCTGATCAACAACAGCCCGCAGACTTTACGCGCCGCGCTGCTGCGCCTGTCCGGAGACCGGCGCAAGATCCCGATCACGATTCGCGCCGACGCACGCGCCACCCATCAGTCGGTCGTGACCGCCATGGATGTCATCGGGCGGCTCGGCTTCGCGCAGATCAACATCGCCACGTTGAACGAGCAGGGCGGTGGTGGGCCTTGACCGCGCCGGCGCTGGTTGACGACGCCTTCAGCATCTACCGGCGCCTGCTGCGTTACGCGGCCCCGCATTGGGGGATGTTCCTCATCGGCGTGATCGGCATGGCGCTGTTCGCGGCGAGTGACGCCTCGATTGCCTGGCTGACACAGAAATTCCTGTACGGTGCCTTCGTCCAGGCCGATCACAAGGTGCTGGCGCTGGTACCAGTGGCGGCCTTCGTGCTGTTCCTGGTTCGAGGGGTGGGCGACTACATCTCCAACTACTTTCCGGGGTGGGTCGGCCGGCAGGTGATCAAGCGGCTGCGCGGCGAGCTGTTCACGCACTACCTGCACCTGCCCTCGCTGTATTTCGACGGCCAGGCCTCCGGCCAGATGCTGTCGAAGCTCACCTACAACATCGAGCTGGTGGCGGAGGCGACCACCAACGCGATCACGGTGATGATTCGTGACACTCTCACCATCGTCGCCCTGGTTGCGTACCTGCTGTATCTCAACCTGCAACTGGCGCTGTTCACATTCATCGCGGCGCCGCTGATTTCATGGCTGATCCGGGTCGCCAACCGCGCGTTTCGCCGCTACAGCGCGCGCATCCAGAACTCGATGGGCGAGGTCACGCGCGTGGCCAAAGAGGCAATCGATGGCCAGCGCCTGATCAAGGTCTTCAACGCGCAGGATTTCGAGGCGCAGAAATTCGAGCAGGTCAACGAGCGGCATCGCCACAACAACATGCGGCTCATCGTGGCGAAGTCGGTCAGCAACCCGGTGGTGCAGCAGATCGCGGCGATCGCGCTTGCAGCGGTGCTGTTCGTCGCGATCCGCCAGCAACTGCGCGTCGATCAATTCATGGCATTCCTCACCGCACTCCTGCTCCTTACCGCACCGCTCCGTCGCCTGGTCAGCATGAGCGGACCGCTGCAACAGGGTATCGCTGCCGGCGCGAGCGTCTTCGAGATGCTCGACGTTGCGGCGGAAGACCAGGGCGGCACCCTCGCCCTGGCACGGGCTCGGGGCGAGGTCGAGTATCGCGATGCGTCGTTCGAGTACGCTGCCGAAAAGGGCCAGGTCCTGCGCCACGTGAGCTTCAATGTCCGCGCCGGCGAGACGCTGGCGATCGTCGGCCGCTCAGGCAGCGGCAAATCGACACTGGTGAGCCTCCTGCCGCGCTTCTACGATGTGCAGTCCGGGAGCGTGCGCCTGGATGGTCACGATGTGCGCGAGTATCGGCTGGCTGACCTGCGGCGCCAGGTGAGCGTCGTGAGCCAGGATGTAGTGCTGTTCGATGACACGATCCGCAACAACATTGCCTTTGGCGGCATCCAGTGCTCGGAGGCAGAGGTCGTGGACGCGGCGCGCGCCGCGCATGTGCTCGAGTTCGCCGAGGAACTGCCGCAAGGGCTGGATACGAAGGTCGGTGAACGCGGCGGACAACTTTCGGGAGGTCAGCGCCAGCGAGTCGCGATCGCACGGGCGCTGCTCAAGAATGCGCCGGTGCTGATACTCGATGAGGCGACATCTGCTCTCGACAGTGAGTCGGAGCGTCATATCCAGCAGGCGCTCGCGATCCTGATGCGCGGCAGGACCACGTTCGTCATCGCACATCGTCTTTCCACCGTGGAACGGGCCGATCGCATCCTGGTGCTGGATGAGGGCGCAATCGTCGAGAGCGGCACGCACGCAGAGCTCCTGGCTCGCGATGGCCACTACGCCGCGCTGCATCGCATGCAATTCAAAGCCTGATCCGCGCGACTGCGCCCGGAGAAGAGGGTGTTCTACGACTGGTTGCAACGGGTCTGGTACGCGAATTCAATCTCGGGCGTCGTACTGTGGCCGCTCGCCTGGATCTTCGGCTTGTTGGTGTGGCTGCGGCGCTGGCTCTACGCCAAGGGCTGGGCGCGCTCGATGGCGGTGGCGCGGCCTGTCATAGTCATCGGCAACCTGACCACCGGAGGCACCGGCAAGACACCACTGGTGCTGTGGTTGGCCGAGCAGTTGCGCGCCAGTGGTCTGCGGCCGGGCATCGTGCTGCGCGGCTATGGGGGCAGTGCCCGAACGCCCCGGCGGGTCAGCGCTGCCGCCAATGCGGCCGACGTAGGCGATGAAGCGGCGCTGCTTGCCGCCCGGAGCGGCTGCCCGGTCGCGGTAGGTGTCGACAGGGTCGCCGCCGCCCGGTTGCTGGAAGCGGAAGTCGACGTGGTACTCGCCGACGATGGTTTGCAGCACCTGCGCCTGCGTCGCGACCTCGAGATCGTCGTGATCGATGGCGAGCGGCGGTTTGGTAACCGGCGCCTGCTTCCGGCCGGGCCGCTGCGCGAGCCGCTCAGTCGCCTCGAGAGCGTCGATGCGGTGGTGGTGAATGGCGGAAGCAACGGTGTCGGCGGAGTGAAGATGTCACTCACGGGCGAGCAGGCCGTCGCGCTCATCGGCGGGGAGCGTCGCAACCTTACCTCGTTCGCTCCGGGCCCGGTGCACGCCCTTGCTGCGATCGGCAACCCCCAGCGATTCTTCATCATGCTGCGTCAGCACCGCCTGAACCTCATTCCGCATCCTTTACCCGATCATCACGCCTTCAGGCGCACGGACCTCGAGTTCGGGGATTCACTGCCGGTGCTGATGACGCAGAAGGATGCCGTGAAGTGCGCCGCTTTCGCCGAGCGCCGCCACTGGTACGTGCCGGTCGATGCCGTCTTCGATGCAGGGGACGCAGAGCAGCTGCTGAGCCTGGTGCTCAGCGCCATCGAAGCGAAGCGGGGAGACTAGAGCAGTCGCTGGACTGCAGCCGCCATGCGGCGGCCGGCAGCGGACTGTCAGTGCTTCTTCTTGCGGCGCCGCGGGGACGAGTCGCCGCCTTCGCCGCCGATGTCGTAATCGTCGAAGTCGCTGAGCTGCTCGGAAGTGCGCTTCTCTTCCATGTAGCGTTCCAGCCGTCGCCAGGCCGGGTCGGTGACCTTGGGTCCCCGGCGTTTCAAGGATTCGAGATCCTTGATCAGATGATCGACGTCGAGGTCCTCGGATTGCTCCGCAGCCTCGTCGGTCTCGTCCTCTTCAAATTCGTCCGACTCGCTTTTCTCGCTCATCGATACGTACCGTCGCGAATCTGCAACACGAACGGTGGATCGCGACGCGCGCGGTTATAAGGCGAATCGCGGAACGAGGCAAGTGCGTCTTTGGCAGAAGGATCACCGCACCAGGTCGTTGAGCTGGAAGATGGGCAGTAACAAGGCAAACACGATGCCCATGACGATCAGTCCCATGAAGACGATCAGCACCGGCCCCATCAGTCCCAGCAGGGTGCCGATCAGGCCGTCGAGCTCGCGTTCCTGGTTGGTGGCGGCCCGGTCGAGCATGGTCTCGAGCTCGCCGCTGGTCTCGCCGCTCGAGATCAGGTGAATCGTCATGGGTGGGAACAGCCGGCTGGCGCCGAGCGATTTGCCGATCGGCGAGCCCTCGCGGATCCGGTCGCTCGCTTCGGCGACCGCCTCGCGCATTGGCACGTTGGTCACGACCTCGGCGGAAATGCGCAAGCTCTCGAGTACCGGCACTGCGCTCGCAGTCAGGATGCTGAACGTGCGGGTGAAGCGCGCCGTATTGACGCCGCGCACCAGCCGCCCGATGAGCGGGATGCGCAGCAGGAACAGGTGGAACTGGCGCTTTGGTCCCTCACGACGCAGCTGGCGTATCAGGAGCCAGCCACCGATGGCGAGCACGATGAGGGCATAGATGCCGTATTCGCGAAACAAGTCGCTGCTCCCGATCAGGATGCGCGTAGCGAGCGGGAGCTCGTGCTTGCTGGTCTCAAACACCTTGACCACCTTCGGGACCACGAACACCAGCAGCACTGAAACAATACTGAAACACATCACGGTCAGCGCGATGGGGTAGACGAGGGCGTTGCTGACCTTCTGGCGGATTACCTGCCGGTTCTCGGTGTAGTCCGCGAGCCGCTCGAGCACGGCATCGAGGCGGCCGGACTGTTCACCCGCGGCGACTGTTGCGCGGTAGATCTCCGGGAACACTTGCGGAAACTCGGCGAAGCCGTCGGCGAGCGTGTGACCCTCCATGACGCGTGAGCGCACGCCGAGGAGGATGCTCTGGATGCGCGGTTTTTCAGTCTGCTGGGAGATCGCGAGGAGCGACTCTTCCAGGGGCAGGCCCGAGCGCACCAGGGTCGCAAGCTGTCGGGTCAGCAGCGCCAGGTCGGTGGAGGAGACCCCGTGGATCAGCCCGCTTCCGAAGCTGCGCTGACGCCGCGATTCCGTCTGGACGACTTCCGAGACGTTGACCGGGAGGAGCTTCTGCTCGCGCAGGAGCTGGCGGACCTGGCGCGCCGTGTCGCCTTCGATGACACCCTTGCGCTCCCGGCCGGTGGTATCGACCGCCGTGTATTCGAACGCGCTCACCGCTCAGTCCCTGGCACTGCGTGCGGCTCGCGGGACGCACAGCGAGCGCGGCGTTCGCCGCTCAGTCCTCACGCGTGACACGCAGCAGCTCTTCGAGCGACGTCGTTCCGGACAAGACCTTCTGGCGACCGTCGTCCCGGATGCTCGGGCTCGAGGTACGGGCGTAACGCTCGAGCTCATGTTCGCCAGCTCCGTCATGAATCATCGTGCGCATCGTATCGTCGACGCCGACGAGCTCGTAGATGCCGGTGCGACCGCGATAGCCGCCGCCGGCGTCGCTGCCGGGGCGAAAGATCTCCGTCGCCGGCACGTCGGCATCCAGATTGAGAAGCCGGCGCTCATATTCGCCGCATGTGTACCCCTGGCGGCTGTCAGGGTTGAGCACGCGCACCAGGCGCTGCGCCAGCATACCGATGAGGCTGGAGGAGAGCAGGAACGGTTCGATGCCCATGTCGCGCAGACGGGTGACCGCACCCACGGCCGTGTTGGTGTGCAGGGTGGAGAGCACCAGGTGACCGGTGAGGCTCGCCTGCACTGCGATCTGTGCGGTCTCGATGTCGCGAATCTCGCCCACCATCACCACGTCCGGATCCTGTCGCAGGATGGCACGCAGCCCCCGCGCGAACGTCATCTCGACCTTGGTATTGACCTGGGTCTGACCGATGCCGTCGATGTAGTACTCGATCGGGTCCTCGACCGTCATGATGTTGCGCGTGTTGTCGTTGATCCGCTCCAGCGCGGCGTAAAGCGTCGTGGTCTTGCCCGATCCCGTCGGACCCGTCACCAGGATGATGCCGTGCGGCTTGTGGATCAGTTCGTCCATGATCTGCTGGGTCTCGACATCCATTCCCAGCGAGCCGAGGTCGAGGCGCCCGGCCTGCTTGTCGAGCAAGCGCAGCACCACGCGTTCGCCATGGCCGGCGGGAATGGTCGACACGCGTACATCCACGGCCCGGCCGGCAATTCGCAGGCTGATGCGTCCGTCCTGCGGCAAGCGCTTCTCCGCGATGTCGAGCTTGGACATGACCTTGATGCGCGAGACCACGAGCGGCGCGACCGCGCGTTTCGACTGCAGGACCTCGCGCAGCACGCCGTCGACGCGAAAGCGCACCACGAGCCGGTTTTCGAACGGCTCGATGTGAATGTCGGAGGCGTTCTCCTTGACGGCCTGGGTGAGCACGGCATTGATGAGCCGAATCACCGGCGCGTCGTCCTCGCTCTCCAGCAGATCGGACGGCTCCGGCAGTATCTGCGCGAGGTGTGCAAGGTCGGTCGTGTCTTCAAAACCCTCGACCATCTGCCTCGCCGCGTTCGAACCCGCCTCGTAGGTCTGTTGCAGCAGGGTATCGAAAACGTCGGGCTCGACCCGCTGCAGTTTCAAGGGCAGCCCGATGAAGCGCCGCAACTCGGCCACACTGAGGGCGGACGCTCCGGCGCGGTACACAGCGTTCGCTACTCCATCCGTCACGCCGCTGACGAAGACGCCGTGACGTTTGGCAAAGGTGAAGGAAAGCCGGCGTCCCTGCGCCGTCTCCGGTTCCCGTGTGGTCGGTTGATCCATGACCTCGTCAGCCGTTCGGCGGCGCCGTCGAGTTTTGCGGCGGTGGGGGCGGCGGTGCTTGCGAGCCGGGCGGGGCTGCACTTGGCGGCGTCGGGGGCTCCAGCGGTTCGGTCGACGTCCCGGGCGACTGCGTCGGCGGCACGTCGGGATTGGCGGGAGGTGTGCCAGCAGGGGGCGGTGCGGCTGCAGGCGGTGCTGCCGGCGGCGGTGCCAGGACCGGCTGCTTTTCATACGGCAGTAACGGTGCCTTGCCGTTGTGCATCTTGAGTTGCTGGTCGCGCAGATTGTTGTACTTGGTGTTGGTCTCGATCGCGGTCTGCATCCCGTCACGCAGGATCTTCGGACGGATGAAGAACATCAGGTTGCTCTTGTGCTTCTGCGTATTGCGAACGCGGAATAGCTCACCGATCAGGGGAATGTGGCCAAGGATCGGCACGCGCTGCTCGCTGCCGGTGACTTGTTCCGAGATCAAGCCACCGAGCACGATGATGCCGCCGTCCTCGATGAGCACGTTGGTGGTGATGGTGCGTTTGTTGGTGACCAGGTCGACGGCGTTGAACGAGTTGGCCGCGACATTGGAAGCCTCCTGCTGGATCTTGAGGATCACAAGGTCACCTTCACTGGCGATCGACGGCGTGATCTTGAGGATATTGCCCACCTCTTCGCGTTGGATCGTCTGGAAAGGATTCACGCCAGGTACCGCGCTGCCGGTGTTGGCGTACTGCCCGGTGAGAAACGGCACTTCCTGGGCGACTTTGATCTCCGCCTCCTGGTTGTCCATGGTCACGATCTGCGGCGTAGCGATGATGTTGTTGTCCGAATCGGTCCGCAAGGCGCGCAGGATTGCGGCGAAGTTGGTGCCCGAATCCATGACCCGCCCAATGCCCACGGTCAGACCGGTGGGTGCCGAGGTGAGCGTCGACGGGTCGTTGATGGCGCGCGCGAGGTCCACGATGCTGGTGCCGCCGATCGGCTGAATGAAGCCGCCCACGGCATTGCTGTCCTGGCTGCCGTCGATCGCCCAGTTGACGCCGAGATCGATGGTCTTGTCGGCGGAGACTTCGACCAGGATCGATTCCAGCAACACCTGCGCGCGACGAATATCCAGCTTGTCGATGACAGTCATGAGGGCACGCATCACCTTGGGGGGCGCGGTGATGACGAGCGCGTTGGTCTCCGGCTCCGCCCAGATGGTGATGTTCTTGTCGATGTTTGCTGCCGCCGCTCCGCCAGCCGGCGGTGCGCCTCCACCCTGACCCTGGGTGGTCGCGGCAGTGACTGAAGCCTGCTCCTTGAGTTTCGCCGCCAGCTTCTCAGCGTCCGCAAAGCGCAGATAACGAACCTGGGTGTCGCCGCCAGACTCGAGTGGCGTATCGAGGTGCGCGACCAGCGCCTTGATCCGCAGGCGCTGCGATTTCTCGCCGCTGATCAGGACGCTGTTAGTGCGCTCATCAGCCACCATTCGCGCCCCGCCACCGCCTTCCGCAGCCTGCGCCGGGTACAAGGCGTTCACTACGCGCACGACCTCTGCTGCCGAGGCATGCTCGAGCGGGAAAACGTCCACTTCCTCGTCGCCGCTCTGGTCGATGCGCTGAATGATGCGGACGATCCGGTTCACGTTGTTGGCGCGATCGGAAATGATCAGCATGTTCGAGCCGGGATAGGCCGTGAAGTGGCCGTATTGCGGGATCAACGGCCGCAGCACCGGTACCAGCTGGGCGGCGCTCACGTTCTTCACCGCGATCACTTCGGTCACGATTTCGTCCGAGGAGGAGCTGATCCGGTCCGGCAGATCGTCGCCGGGCACCTGGCGGGCATTGGCATCGGGAATGATCTTGATGACCTTGCCGGCGGGCACCGCGACGAAGCCATGGACCTGCAGGATGGCGAGGAACGCCTGGTAGAACGCGTCCGGCGTCATCGGCGTATGCGAAAGCATCGTGACCTGGGCGCGCACCCGTGGATCGACGATGAAATTCTTGCCGGTGATCTCGCTCACCGCTTCGACGATCTGCCCGAGGTCCGCATCCTTGTAGTTCGGGGTGATGGTTGGCTGACCCTGCGCAAACGCCAGAGATGCCATGGCCCATGCCGCGAGTCCGGCGAGCAGGCAGCGGTTCATCAGGCGCCAGTGGGTGTCGGCCCGGGTCGATCTTGTTTTCATCACTGAGGCCTCTGGCGCATGCGGGTGGCAGTAGTGCTTCATTCGTCGTTATTCGGATCGGGCGGCATAGGGGGCGCCTGGTCCATGGGCGTAGCGCCTTCGGCGCTCGCCGGCTCGTCGGGCAATTCGTTGGCGATTTGCGCCATATTGAGCGTGAGCTCCTGCGGCTTGCCGTTGCGCTCGACGGTGACCCGCACCTGGTCCGCGCTGCCGATGGAGCGGAAGATTTCCATGCCCCGTTGCGGGTCATCGAGCGGCGTGCCGTTGATCGACATCACCAGGTCGCCGGGACGCAGGCCGAGACGCGTGAACTGTTGCCGGTTGCGTCCCGGGTAGACCCGGTAGCCGCGCTGCTGGCCGTTCGCGAATACCGGCTGTGGCCGCATGATTTCGGCGACCGATCCCGGGTCCTGGGCAATGAGACGGCGCACGCGATCCGCGACCTCGTTGCCGGGGCTGGCAGGGCGTGCCTGCGAGGTGATGGGCGGCGCAGTGCTGGCGCCGCCGCCACGGTATTCGCGTGGCAGCAGCAACGCTTCGAGCTGTCCACCGCGCTCGAGGATCACGCGATCGTCGTACACCGCGTTGAGCCTGGCACCGCCCGGGATGCTGTCACCCACCTTGTAGACTTTGGCGGCCGCGGCGTTCTCACCGATGATGCCAAGCCCGCCTTTCGGATCGCTGGACGCAATCGTTCCCGCGAGCACGAGGCTCATGCGAGTCTCGGGTGCATCGGCGGGATCCGTGCTCTCGTCATCCGCTGCAGCGACGCCGAACAAGTGCGCGTCGACGATCGCTTGCGCATCCACAGCCCGCGAGGCGCCCGAGGTCGATGAGTTCGAGGTGACAGGCCCTGCCGCTGCGGCAGCGGGCGCCGACTGCGGCAACAAGTCGCGCACGATCAGCGCCGCCTGAATTCCAATTGCAATTGCCAGCAGCCACGTGACGATCTGCGGCAGCCGCGGCGCGAGATGGTTCAACAGCGACTCAGGATTGAACTCCCTGATGCTGCCGAGCAGTGAGCTTGCATTCATGGGCTCGGAGCCTGTCTGACTAGACTGCTTCGCTGGCGCGCGCAGTGCCGGTCGGAATGATTTGAGCAATCATAAGGGTTCTGCGCGTTTGCTCTCAAGCAATTGTTTTGCCTTGGTTTCCAGCACATGCACGCGAGCCGCGGGCATATGTCAATGAATCGCGCAGAAAGCTGGCGCACGGTGCGGGAATTGCATCGCTGTCAAGGCCATGCCCTGTGCTTGAACGCGCACTCGGCAGTTTCGGGTGATGTCGCCGATTGCTAACAATTCTGCGCGCCGCACGCACTTGTGTTGACGCTCGCCGCACCCTATAAATCGTCTCGCTTGCGCCTTCATTGCCGAGGCGTGTCGTGATCATGAACGTGCGGGCGAACGCGCGAGGCCGTACACGGTCGATATGGGCGAGGAGGAACAGGGGCAGACTGGATCCGGGTTGCTGGTGGAAGAGGCCAAGCCGCGCCTCAAACGACCGCCGCTTTACCAGGTCGTGCTGCTGAACGATGACTACACCCCGATGGAATTTGTCGTGGATGTGCTCGAACGGATCTTCGGCCTCGATCGCACCACGGCAACGCGGGTGATGCTGGAAGTGCATACCAAGGGCAAAGGTGTTTGTGGAGTGTTCACGTTCGAGATTGCCGAGACCAAGGTGGCACAAGTGACGACTTACGCACGGCAGCACCAGCATCCGCTGTTGTGCACTATGGAAGAGACCTGAAACGTGTTGAGCAACGAGCTTGAGTACTGCCTGAACGAAGCGTTCCAGAACGCCCGTGAGGCGCGCCATGAATTCATGACTGTCGAGCACTTGTTGCTCGCCATCCTGGATACGCCCAAGGTGCGCGAGATCCTGCGTGCCTGCGGCGCCGACATGACCAAGCTCAAGGGCGACCTGGCCGCCTTCATCGAGCAGACGACACCGCGCCTGCCGGAAGATGACGACCGGGAAGTGCAGCCGACGCTGGGGTTCCAGCGTGTCCTGCAGCGCGCCGTATTCCATGTCCAGTCGAGTGGCAAGAAGGAAGTCACCGTCGCCAACGTGCTGGTGGCGATCTTCAGCGAAAAGCAGTCGCATGCCGCGTACCTCCTCAGCATGCAGGACGTCGCCCGGCTGGATGTAGTGAACTACGTCTCCCACGGCCTGACGCGTGTGGGCGATGAGCCGAGCTCGAAAGAGGAGGCGCCTGCCACTGAGGGCGAGCGAGAGGTGGAAGGCGGCTCGAGCCCGCTCGAGAAGTACACGACCAACCTCAATAAGCTGGCCGTCGACGGCAAGATCGATCCGCTCATCGGCCGGCGCATGGAAGTGCAGCGCACGATCGAAATTCTCTGCCGCCGCCGCAAGAACAACCCGCTTTACGTAGGTGAGGCCGGGGTCGGCAAGACGGCGATTGCCGAGGGTCTCGCGCGCCTGATCGTCGAAGGGCAGGTGCCTGACGTCCTGACCGACTGCACGATCTACGCACTCGACATGGGCGCACTCATCGCCGGGACCAAGTACCGCGGCGACTTCGAGAAGCGGCTCAAGGGCGTGCTGGCGGAACTGCGCAAGAACCCGGGAGCCATTCTCTTTATCGATGAGATCCACACCGTGATCGGCGCGGGCGCCGCCTCGGGCGGCGTCATGGACGCCTCCAACCTGATCAAGCCGGTCCTGGCCAACGGCGAACTGCGTTGCATCGGCTCGACCACGTACGGGGAGTATCGCGGCATCTTCGAGAAAGACCATGCACTGGCGCGGCGCTTCCAGAAGATCGATGTGACCGAGCCCAGCGTCGCCGAGACCATCGACATCCTGCTGGGCCTCAAGGCGAGGTTCGAGGAGCATCACGGCGTCAAGTACCTGGATGAAGCGCTGAAGGCGGCGGCCGAACTCGCTGCACGCCACATCAATGATCGCCATCTGCCCGACAAGGCCATCGATGTGGTCGACGAGGCGGGGGCGAGTCTGCGGCTCAAGCCACTGGCGGAGCGCGCCACGACGGTTACAGTGGCGCACATCGAAGATGTGGTGGCGCGCATCGCGCGCATTCCGCCCAAGAACGTGTCGCTCTCCGACCGGGATGTGCTCAAGAATCTCGAGCGCAACCTGAAGCTGGTGATTTTCGGGCAGGACCCGGCCATCGACGCCCTGGCGGCGGCGATCAAGATGGCCCGTTCCGGGCTCGGCGATCAGCGCAAGCCGGTGGGCTCATTTCTGTTCGCGGGTCCGACGGGTGTCGGCAAGACCGAGGTCACGCGCCAGCTGGCGATCGCGATGGGCGTGGAATTCATCCGCTTCGACATGTCGGAGTACATGGAACGCCACACGGTGTCGCGCCTGATCGGGGCGCCGCCCGGGTACGTCGGATTCGACCAGGGCGGGCTGCTGACCGAGGCGATCACCAAGCATCCGCATTCGGTGCTGCTGCTCGATGAGATCGAAAAGGCGCATCCCGATGTCTTCAACCTGCTGCTGCAGGTGATGGACCATGGGACGCTGACCGACAACAACGGCCGCAAGGCGGACTTCCGCCACGTGATCATCGTCATGACGACCAACGCCGGCGCGTTCGAGATGGACCGGCCGTCGATCGGATTCACGCAGGCGGACAACGCCAGCGATGGCATGGAAGCGATCCGCCGCATCTTCTCGCCGGAGTTCCGCAATCGGCTCGACGCGGTCATCCAGTTCAGCTCGCTCGATCCGACTACGATCGAACGCGTCGTGGACAAGCTCTTGGTGGAGGTCGAGGCGCAGCTCGAGCAGAAGGGCGTCCAGCTGACGGTGGATGACAATGCGCGAACCTGGATCGCCCACAAGGGCTACGACCCGAAGATGGGTGCTCGACCGATGGCACGGCTCATCCAGGATCACATCAAGCGGCCGCTGGCCGAAGACCTCCTGTTTGGCAAGCTCGTGGGCGGTGGTCACGTGCGAGTGACGGTCAACGAAGCGGGGACCGAGCTGGTGCTGATCACGCGCGCAGCGCACGAGCCCGAGCTGCTCACTCAGGGCAGCGACTAGCAGTCGGGTCCGGGTGTTGGCGGCGCTGGTCAGCGGCCGCGGTAGATGATTCTTCCCTTCGTCAGGTCGTAAGGCGTCATTTCGACCGTCACCTGGTCACCGGTCAGGATGCGGATGTAATTCTTGCGCATCTTGCCGGAGATATGCGCCGTGACCAGGTGGCCGTTCTTCAGCTGCACGCGAAACGTGGTGTTGGGCAGGGTCTCGACGACCTCACCTTCCATCTGGATTGCTTCTTCTTTGGCCATGCATTCCTGTCGGGCAGCCCCGGGGCGCGCGAATTGTGCATAGCCGCGAGGTGAGTGTCCAGAGCAGTCCCGGCCGCGTAGCTGCGTAGAGCAGTTGCGTGCGGCCATTGGGTAACTGCCGAAGAGCAGTCCCGTGCGGTCATTGGGTAACTGCCGAAGAGCAGTCCCGTGCGGCCATTGGGGTGAATACCGTGAACGCCGTGCGCCGGGGTCACGACGAGGGAAGGTAGAGAGCTGAAGCTTGTATCCCCGCGAACATAGCAGCCGGCGCCCGGCGTCAGGTATTGCACCCCAATGGCCACCCGCTCCTGCTGACATCGATGGAGTGAGTCATGCGGCTGGCGCCTAGGAGTCTGTGAGGAGTTAACTTCTTCATTAAGACTAAGAGCTAGCCGCGAAGCGAAAAACCCCCAACTATCTCTTGCTAAATAGTGCAGGACGCTCGGGGCGTTGGCTGGGTGTGCCTTGAGAGCGTGTGTGAAATGCCCTCTGTCCGGGCGATCAGCGCTCAGACCTGATTTATTTCGGGCTAGTTAATGGATCGTCGTCTGAGCGCCGCCCGGACTGAGGGTTCGCGTGCGATTTTGAGTTCTTGACTCGAAATCGCACTGCGCATTTCACCCACGCTCTCAAGGCACACCCAGCCAACGCCCCGAGCGGACTGCTCTAGGGCCAAGACTAGGGCAGGGCAACCTGCCCGGCAGCCTGCCAGCCGGGCTTGCGGTGCTCGGCGATCACGCTCGTGTAGATGCCGCCGCGGACGTTGAAGCGTGCCGTGAGTCGCATGAAACGCGGCGCCACGGCGGCTACCAGGTGGTCGAGGATCTCGTTCGTGACCGCCTCGTGGAATGCGCCGCGGTCGCGAAACGACCAGATGTAGAGCTTGAGCGTCTTGAGCTCCACGCAGCTCGCATCCGGAACGTACTCGAGATCCAGAGTCGCGAAGTCCGGCTGGCCGGTGCGCGGGCACAGGCACGTGAACTCCGGAATCGACATCCGGATCGTGTAATCACGCTCGCGCTGTGGATTGGGGAAGGTCTCGAGCGCCGTGCTCGGTCGCGCGCGGCTAGCCGGTGCGCTCATGGAAGGCCTGCAACGTATCGAACCAACAGTGAATTTACTTTACACTACGGCGCCATCATGAACCACGCCTGCGGAGTCAGCCCAGGGACATCATGCGGCTAACCCGAATCAAGCTCGCCGGCTTCAAATCCTTCGTCGACCCCACTTCGATCCACTTCCCCTCCAATCTCACGGGCATCATCGGCCCGAACGGCTGCGGCAAATCCAACGTCATCGATGCCGTGCGCTGGGTGATGGGTGAGATTTCGGCCACGCGCCTGCGTGGCGACTCGATGGCGGACGTGATTTTCAACGGCTCGAGCGCTCGCAAGCCGGTGGGCACGGCGTCGATCGAACTGGTGTTCGACAACAGCGATGGCGCAATTGGCGGGCCGTACGCCAACTACGCGGAGGTGTCGCTGAAGCGCGTGGTGTCACGCGATGGCACGTCTGTGTACCTGATCAATGGTGCGCGCTGCCGCCGCAAGGACATTACCGCGTTGTTCCTGGGCACGGGGCTGGGCTCCCGCAGCTACGCCATCATCGAACAGGGCATGATCTCCAGGCTCATAGAAGCCAAGCCCGAGGACCTGCGCGCGTTCATAGAAGAGGCTGCCGGCATCTCCAAGTACAAGGAGCGCCGGCGCGAGACCGAAAATCGCATGGCGCATACGCGCGAGAACCTCGAGCGGCTGAACGACCTGCGCGAGGAAGTGGAAAAGCAGATTCGCCACCTGCAGCGACAGGCCGCTATCGCGCGACGCTACCAGGCACTGAAGGAAGAGGAGCGCAAGCTCGCCGCCGAAGTTCTCGCTCTCAAACTGCGCGACCTGCAGGCCGAGGCGGGGAATCGCGAGCAGGCGACGCGCGAGCGCGAGATCGGCATGCAGGCGGCAATCGCCGATCTGCGGGCCGTCGAGGCGTCGATCGAAAAGGCGCGCTCGCACCAGACCGAACACACCGATCGACTGAACGAAGTGCAGGCGAGTTACTACCAGCTGGGTGCCGATGCGACGCGTCTCGAGCAGTCGATCCAGCACGCGCGCGAGCTGCGGCAGCGCCAGCGCACGGATCTGGAACAGACAGAAGTGGGCAGCCGGGAGCTCGCAGCTCAGCTCGAGCGCGACGAGGCCCAGGTCGACGAATTGCTGTCGGCCCTGCGCAGCCTCGAACCGGATCACGTGGCGGCGCGTGGGCAGGAAACTGCATCGGCCGAGCGCCAGCAAGGCGTGGAGAATTCCATGCACCTGTGGCAGGCGCGCTGGGAAGTGCATGGACGCGAATTCGGCGCTGCCGAGCAAAGCGCGCAAGTCGAGCGCGCACGCATCGAGGAGATCGAGAACCGATTGCGTGAGCTGCGGGCACAGCTCGATCGCGTGCACGCGGACAGCAGCGCGCTCGAGAAGAGCGAGACGGGCGTCCAGCTCGAATTACTGAGCGATCGCGAGCTCCTCGCACGTGAAGCCGGGGAGACGGCACGCCAGGAGCTCGAGGACGTGCTGCAGGGTATTCAGTCGGCGCGCGCGCAGGAGCAGCAGACTGCGGCACAGCTGGACGAGGCGCGCACACACGGCCAGGCGCTGCACGGGCGTCTCGTATCGCTTGAGGCGTTGCAGCAGGCCGCTCTCGGACAAGCGCAAGGGCGCGTCATGGAGTGGCTCGCCTCACACGCCCTGGCCAAACGTCCACGTCTCGCGCAACAGATTCGAGTGCAGAAGGGCTGGGAACGCGCCGTCGAGACGGTTCTCGGCGGCTACCTCGAGGCGGTGTGCGTCGACGGCCTCGATGCCGTGAGCGCGGTGCTCGACCAGCTCGAGTCGGGGCAGGTGACCTTCCTGCTCGGGCAAGGTGGCGAGCGCGGGGAGCTGCCGGCTCAAAGCCTGCTCGCCAAAGTCGAAGGGCCCGCGGCATTGAATGCATTGCTGGGCCATGTGTATGCCGTCGACAACCTGGCGGCAGCACTCGTACGCCGCGCCTTTCTGCGAACGGGCGAATCGATCATCACCCGCGACGGCATCTGGATCGGTGAGCACTGGCTGCGTGTGAGTCGGGATCGCGACACGCATGCCGGTGTGCTCGAGCGCGAGCAGGAGATGCATGGTTTGCGGAGCGAGGTGTCGCAGGTCGAGCAGGTGCTTCGCAAGCTCGAAAGCACACTCGCCGAAGCACGAGCGCTAGCGAATGATCTCGAGGCGCGACGCGAGCAACTGCAAGCGGATGTCAATCGTCACCACGCCGAGCATTCCGGGCTGAGCGCCCAGCTCGACGCTTCACGGGAACGGGCAACCGAGACCGCTTCGCGGCTCGAGGGGCTGATCAAGGAACGAGCGGCACTCGATCCGCAGGTCCAGGACGTTGCAACCGGCCTGCAGGCGGCGCGTACACGGCTCGAGCAGGCCCGAGCGGCGCTGCAGGTGCTGGCAGGAAAGCGGCCGGGCCTCGAGGCGGAGCGCGAACAGTTGCGCACCGATCTCGACCAGGCTCGCACCCAGGCGGAGCAAGATCGCGCCCATGCGCGCGAGGTGGAGATTCAGCTCGAGTCCCGGCGCGCCGCGCAAAGCGCCACGCTCGCTGCACTGGAACGCATGCGCAGTCAGCTCGCACAGCTGCAGGCGCGGCGCCAAGAGCTCGATGGCCAGATTCGCGGCGCCGCCACACCGCTCGTCGACATGGAGCGCTCACTAGAACAGGCGCTATCGCAAAAAGTGGCCATCGAAGCCGAGCTGCGCGCGGCTCGTGAAGCGTTGGAAGCGGCCGAGGCTGCGCTGCGCGGGCTCGAGGAGCAGCGGGGCGGCTGCGAAACCCGGGTCGACGAAGTGCGCGGCGGGATGGAACAGGCGCGGCTGGCCGTACAGGAGACTCGGGTGCGGCGGGAGTCGCTGGGCGAGCAGTTTGCAGCGACTCACTTCGATCTGGATACGGTCCTCGGCGCGCTGACTGCGGAGGCGACCATAGCGGCATGGGAACTGAATCTGGCGGAGACCACGGAACGTATCGTGCGGCTCGGGTCGGTCAACCTCGCGGCCATCGACGAGTTCAAGGAACAATCCGAGCGCAAGGAATACCTCGACCGGCAGTTCAACGATCTCACCGAGGCGCTCGCGACCCTGGAGAGCGCCATCCGCCGGATCGACAAGGAGACGCGGCATCGCTTCCAGGACACGTTCGATCGCATCAACGCCGGACTGAAGGAAAAATTCCCGCGCCTGTTCGGTGGCGGGCATGCATACCTGGAGATGACCGGTGAGGACATCCTGAACGCCGGGGTCGCAGTGATGGCGCGCCCGCCGGGCAAGCGCAACAGCACCATCCACCTGTTGTCGGGCGGGGAAAAGGCTCTGACTGCGGTGGCGCTGGTGTTCTCGATCTTCGATCTCAATCCCGCGCCATTCTGCCTGCTGGACGAAGTGGACGCGCCGCTCGACGATCACAACGTCGGGCGTTTCTGCGACATCGTGCGTGATATGTCGCAGCGGGTGCAGTTCCTGTTCATCACGCACAACAAGGCGACCATGGAACTCGCCTCGCAGCTGATCGGCGTGACCATGAGCGAGCCGGGTGTGTCGCGCCTCGTGGCCGTCGATGTCGACGAGGCCGTGCGCATGGCGGCTATGTAGCCGCGAGTCCCGATGCCAGAACTGCGTTGGATTCTGCTCGGTCTCGGAGTCCTGTTCTGGATCGGGCTGTGGTGGTGGGAAACGCGCCGCCAGCATCAGGCATCAGGCTCGGAGCTGGGGCGGCGACTGCCTGACCGCGTGGTCGAGCCTTCATTTGTCGATACGCAGGCCGAACCTGTCATCGCGCCGGAGCCCGTCGCAGCCGCGCCGGAACTTGCGCCGCCTCTTCTCACCGATCCGACGGACACCATACCGGTACTGACCGAAGCGTTCGCGCGGATCGAGCCGGTGCTGGGTGATACCGAGATCGTGCGACCCGAGCCGCGGCGCATCGAGCCGCCAGAAGAAAAAATCATCACGTTGCGGCTCGCGGCCCCGCCGCTGGAGCGATTCGAGGGACGACGGCTGATCGAAGCGCTGCAAGGCGCTGGCCTGCAGCATGGCAAGTTCTCGATCTTTCATCGGACCACAGCGGAGGGCGCCACGGTGTTCAGTGTGGCGAGCCTGGTCGAGCCCGGCACCTTCGATCTGGAGCGTGTCGAGGGCCGACGTTTCCCCGGTGTGACGCTGTTTGCGGTTCTTCCGGGACCGCTCGAAGCCGCGGCCTTGGTGGAGGAGATGATTACCGCCGGGAAACGTCTGGCCGAAGAGCTGCAGGGTGTCCTGCAGGATGAACGCGGCGCAGCCCTCAACACACAGCGATTGAGTGATCTGCGAGCAGATGTGGGTGCATGGCAGGCGCGGGCGCAGTCTGCAGGAACATCCAGGGGCTGAGGCTGGCCGATGACTGCACCGGCTGAGGCCCGCGAGCGTGCGGCGCAGTTGCGCGCTGAGATCGAGCACCACAACTACCGCTACTACGCGCTCGACGATCCCGAGGTCTCCGACGCCGAATACGATCGCCTCATGCGCGAGCTGCAGGCGCTCGAGCAGCGCTTTCCCGAACTGGTCGACCCGCGCTCGCCGACGCAACGGGTCGGCGGGGCGCCGGTCGCGGAGTTCGGCGAGGTCGAGCATCGCATGCCCATGCTCTCGCTCGAGAACGCGTTCACCGAGGAGGAGGTGCGCGCCTTCGACCGGCGCGTGCGCGAACGGCTGGCGGGCAGCAAGACGGTGGACTACGCCGCAGAACCGAAACTGGACGGCCTGGCTGTGAGCCTGACCTATGAGGCGGGTGAGTTCGTCCGGGGCGCGACGCGGGGCGATGGCACCCGCGGGGAGGACGTCAGCGCCAACCTGCGGGCGATCCGCGCGGTTCCGTTGCGGTTGAGAGGCGAGGGGATTCCACGCCTCCTCGAAGTGCGCGGCGAAGTCTTCATGCCGCTCGAGGGGTTCAAGCGCTTCAACGCCGAAGCGCTGGCCCGGGGTCAGAAGGTCCTCATCAACCCCCGCAACGCCGCGGCCGGGAGTTTGCGCCAGCTCGATCCGCGTCTCACTGCGCAGCGCCCGCTCGACATCTTTTTCTACGCGGTGGGCTTCAGCGAAGGTGGCTCACTGCCGCATCGGCAACACGAGCTGTTGCAGACGCTGCGCCGCTGGGGGCTGAAGACGTCAGGTGAAGCCCGGCTGGTCCACGGTGTCGAGGGTTGTCTGGAGTACTACGCGGATATCGGAGCGCGGCGCGAGCGGCTCGCCTACCAGATCGATGGTGTCGTCTACAAGGTGGACGACATCGGCGCACAGCGTCGTCTCGGGTTCATATCTCGCGCGCCGCGTTGGGCAGTCGCGCACAAGTTTCCGGCGCAGGAGGAAACGACGGTAGTGCGCGACGTCGAGTTCAATGTGGGACGCACCGGCGCTCTGACGCCGGTGGCAAAGCTCGAGCCGGTGTTCGTCGGCGGCGTCACGGTCAGCAACGCAACTCTGCACAACATGGACGAGGTCGAGCGCAAGGACGTGCGCATCGGTGACACCGTCGTCATACGCCGGGCGGGCGACGTGATTCCCGAGATCGTCAAGGTCGTGCTCGAGCGCCGACCTGACAACGCGGTGCAGGTGCAACTGCCCAAGCGCTGTCCGATCTGCAATTCGGCTGTCGAACGCCTGTCTGACCAGGCGGTGGCGAGGTGCACGGGCGGATTATTTTGTCCGGCCCAGAGAAAGGAAGCGCTACGGCACTTCGCTTCGCGTCATGCCATGGACATCGAAGGATTGGGTACGAAGCTGATTGACCAGTTGGTCGATGCGGCAATCGTCAGGACGCCCGCCGACATATACGGGCTCACGGTAGCGCAGCTGGCGGCACTCGAGCGCATGGGCGAGAAGTCCGCCGCGAACCTGGTGCAAGCCCTGGAACGCAGCCGCAGGACGACCTTGCCACGATTTCTGCTGGCGCTCGGAATTCCGGACGTCGGTGAGGCGACAGCTGGTGCCCTGGCGCAGCACTTCGGCGCCCTTGAGCCACTGCTGGAGGCGAGCGCCGAGCAGATCGAAGCGGTGCCGGACATCGGGCCGATCATCGCCGCGAGCGTGTACCGCTTCTTTCACGAGCCGCACAACCGCCAGGTCATCGAAGCGCTGGTCGATCCCGCTCGCGGCGGCATTCACTGGCCCGCAGTAGCCCGGGTTCGTTCCTCCGCGGGTCCCTTTGCCGGAAAGACATTTGTGCTTACCGGAACGCTGGAGCACATGACGCGGGAAGAGGCGCAGGAACTCATCGTCAGCAGGGGCGGCAAGATGAGCGGCAGCGTTTCAAAAAAGACCGACTACGTGGTTGCGGGCGCCGAGGCCGGATCGAAACTCAAGAAAGCGAGTGATCTCGGCGTCGCGATCCTCGACGAGAGCCAGTTCCAGAAGATGGTCGACAGCGCGGCCGACTCATGATGTCGAGAGCCCGTCGGCCAGAGGCCTGAGCCGACGGGCTGCCCGTTTCAGCGCAGCGACTTCAGATCTTCTTTTCGATCGTCGCGGTCTTCTTGAGCTCGTCGATATAGGCCTGGAGCTTCTTCTGCTGCACGATCTTTCCGAGCTGCTCCTTCGCCTGCTCGAACTCCGGCGGAGTGACCTCGCGCGTGTCCTCGAGCTGGATTACGTGCCAGCCGTATTGCGTCTGCACGGGCTTGGGCGTGATCTCGCCTTTCTTCAGACCGGTCACGGCCTCGGCAAACGCGGGCACCATGCGTGCCGGAGTGAACCAGCCGAGCTCGCCGCCCTCAGTCTTGGAGTTGTCCATGGATTCCTTGCGCGCGATCTCGGCGAAATCCCCACCCTTGTGGAGCTTGTCGATGATGGTCTGTGCAAAGGGCTCGGTCGCGACCAGGATGTGGCGTGCGCGGTACTCGGTCTTCGACATCGCCGCTACCTGGGTCTCGTACTCGGCGCGCAATTCCTGCTCGGTGGCCGCCTTGCCCTTGAGGTAGTTCTGGACCACGGCTTCCGCGAGCACATTCTGGCGCGTGAAGTCGATGCGATTGGCGATGTCGGGCTGCTTGTCGAGCCCCTCCTTGAGCGCCTGCTGTGCGGTCAGGTCGATGCGGATCAGCTCGTCGAGCAACTGGCCCTTCTGCTCCGCCGTCAGCTCCGCAGTCGCCTTGTTGGCGCGATTCTTCACGTAGAAGTCGAAGGTCTCGGTCGAGATCGGCTTGCCGTTGATGATCGCGACGGGCGCGCCGCCGGCATTTGCGGCCGGGGCCGGGGTGGCCGCCTTCTGTTGGCACGCGGCCAGCGCCACGACGCCGAGAACCAGTACCGGGGTCAGAAACTTCTTCATGGGTGCCTCGAAATAGCTAACGTTTGAGAATGGAAACTGTGCAATGGCTCGGCAGCTCAGCCCGCGCGGCGCGCCGTTTCCGCCGGCGCGAGTGCTTCGATTCTGAGTGCGTGAATGTCGTCTTGCATGATTTCACCGAGCGCCTCGTACACCAGGCGGTGGCGTTGCAGTAAATTCAAGCCCTCGAAGGCGCGCGCGACGATGCGCGCGCGAAAGTGACCGCGGCCGCTGCGCGCGCCGGCGTGGCCGGCGTGCAGGTGGCTCTCGTCCTCGACGCTGAGCTCCAAGGGCGTCAACGCCTGCTCCAGGCGAGCACGAATGCGCTCGAGCCGATCGCTCACGTGCTGTCGCCCGCCTCGGGACTGCGCAGGGGCAGCCACAGGACTTGAGCGAATGTGAAGATGACCATGAGGCCGGTAACGCCGTAGACCTTGAAGTTCACCCACGCCTGCTCGCTGAACGTGCGCGCGACATACAGGTTGAGGGCGCCAACAGCCGCAAAGAACAGCACCCACGAGAGGTTTATCCAGGTCCAGCGCCGCTCGTTCATGGGCGCAAGGTGACCGGACAACGCGCTCTCCAGCAGCCGCTGGGCGAGAGGGCGACTAGTGAACAGCTGACTGACGAGGAAGGCAGCGCCCACCAGCCACATCAGCACCGACAGCTTCCACTGGATGAAACGCGGGTCGTGCAGCAGGAGCGTCGCTGAGCCGAAGACCACGGCAAGCAGGGCGGTGATGCCGTGGATCGGCTTGATGGTGCGCGTGCGCCACCATTGAATACCGATCTGCAACGCGCAGCCGCCGATGAGCGCGACTGTGGCCGCATAGATCCCGCCCACTAGGTAGGCCAGGTAGAAGGCGATCAGCGGAAGAAAATCGATCAGATGCTGCATGAATCCACGCGCCGCCAGGGTGCCGCCGAAAGGCCGCGTATCATAGCAGGATGAGTCAGTTGTTCGAGATTCACCCGCTGAACCCGCAGCTGCGCCTGATCCGGCGCGCTGTTGAGATCATTCGCGCGGGTGGCGTGATCGTCTATCCCACCGACTCCTGCTATGCGCTCGGTTGTCACTTGGGCGACAAAGACGCGCTGGAGCGCATCCGCCGCATCCGTATGGCCGGCAAGGAGCATCACTTCACGCTTGTGTGCCGAGACCTGTCGGAAATCGCGCGCTACGCACGGGTAGACAACAGCCAGTACCGCTTGTTGCGCAAGTTCACTCCCGGTCCGTATACATTCCTGTTACGGGCGACGCGCGAAACACCCAAGCGCCTGCAAAATCCGCGGCGGCGCACGATCGGCATTCGCGTTCCCGACCATCCCGTGCCACAGCTCCTGTTGAAGGAACTGGGCGAGCCGATCATGAGTTCGACCTTGCTGCTTCCGGACGATGCGTTGCCGATGACCGACGCGGTCGAGATTCGCGAACGCTTGCAGCAGCTCGTGGATGTTGTGCTCGACGGTGGCAACTGCGGCCTCGAGCCAACCACTGTCATCGATCTCGCAGGCGAGGTGCCCTTCGTCGTGAGGCGCGGGCGTGGCATCACCGAAGCTTTCGAGCGGGTCGGGGAAGGCGACGCATCTCGCGTATAATCGCCGCCGGTTTGCGGGTGTTCGAGCAGCCCCGGGCCCGAAGGCGATACTCGCCTGGCATGTCTAGGCGAAACAATACCTTATGTCGGACAACCTCATCCACTTTCTAGTTGAAGTTTCAATCTGGGCGATACCGATGGTGCTGGCCTTCACCGTGCACGAGGTGATGCACGGTTTCGTCGCGAGACACTATGGCGATCACACCGCCGAAAGTCTCGGGCGGCTGACCCTCAATCCACTGAAGCACATCGATCCCATCGGCACGGTGGCAATCCCGAGTCTCGCGCTCCTGCTCCATATCCCCGTGATCGGCTGGGCCAAGCCGGTGCCCGTGAACCCCGCGAACCTGCGCAATCCGCGCGCCGACATGGCCAAGGTTGCCGCAGCCGGACCTCTGTCCAATCTCGGCCAGGCGCTGCTTTGGGGCCTGTTGCTCGCCGCGCTACAGAAGCTCCGCCCGCTCGTGGGGGAGCTGTCCTGGCTGCTGTCGATGTGCTCAGCGGGCATACTCGTCAATGTGCTGTTCGCGGTTCTCAACCTGCTGCCGGTACCGCCGCTCGACGGCAGTCGCGTACTGCAAAGCTTCGTTCCCCCCGGCTTCGCCAGAGTTCTCGACCGGCTGGCACCGTTCGGCTTCTTCATTCTCTTCGGACTCCTGTACGCCGGCGTCCTCAATGCGGTGCTGGGACCGCTGCTGGCTATCGTTCAGCGATTGATCGTCACGCTGACCGGCATCGAGACGGGCTGAAGGCGTGGCCTTGGCGGGAACACCAGGCAACAAGCGCGTCGTCTCCGGCATGCGCCCCACCGGGCGCCTGCATCTCGGCAACTATCATGGTGCGTTACGCAACTGGATCGAGCTGCAATACCAGTACGAATGTTTTTTCTTCGTGGCCGACTGGCACGCGCTCACGACCGGATACGCGGACACCTCGCAGATCGAAGAGAGCGTTCGCGAGGTGGTCATCGACTGGCTGGGCGCCGGCCTGAATCCTGGCGTCGCGACCTTCTTCGTTCAATCGCGCGTGCCCGAGCATGCTGAGTTGCACCTGCTGCTGTCGATGATCACGCCACTCGGCTGGCTCGAGCGCGTACCCACCTACAAAGACCAGATCGAGCAGCTCAAGGAGCAGGACCTCACGACTTACGGGTTCCTGGGGTATCCGGTGCTGCAGAGCGCCGACATCCTGATCTACAAGCCCGCCTTCGTACCGGTGGGCGAGGACCAGGTGGCGCACGTCGAGATCACGCGCGAGATCGCGCGCCGCTTCAATCATCTCTACGGGCGCGAGCCCGACTTCGAGCAGAAAGCCGAGAAGGCGATCAAGAGCCTCGGCGGTCGTAACAGCACGCTGTATCGGCAGCTGCGTCGCAAGTTCCAGGAAGGCGGCGATGCGGAGGCACTCGAGAAGGCGCGGGCGCTGGTCGGATCGAATGCACGCCTGACGATCGCCGATCGCGAGCGGTTGCTCGGGTACCTGGAAGGCACTGGCGTTGCGATCCTGCCGGAGCCGCAAGTCATGCTCACCTCATCGCCCAAGGTGCCGGGGCTCGATGGTCGCAAGATGTCGAAGTCCTACGGCAACACCATCGGCTTGCGTGAAGACCCCGAGGAAGTGACGAAGAAGCTCAAGACGATGCAGACCGACCCGGCACGCGTGCGCCGCACCGATCCGGGCGATCCTGAAAAGTGCCCGGTGTGGGATCTGCACAAGATCTATTCGTCTGAGGAAACTCGCGAGTGGGTGCAGAAGGGTTGCCGCTCAGCCGGGATCGGCTGCCTCGAGTGCAAGAAACCGCTGATCGACAAAGTCGTCGAGGAAGTCACCGCGATTCGCAAGCGCGCCCAGGAATACGAGGACAATCCGGACCTGGTTCGTGGCATCATTGACGAGGGTTGCGAAAAGGCTCGCGAAGCGGCGCGCCAGACTCTCAACGACGTGCGCGAGGCGATGGGCCTCAGCTACCGCTGAGTCAGCATCGAAAGCAGATGAAACCGGACCTCAGAGTCGTCGAATCCGTGCAGCCGGCTCCGCCGCCACCCACCGAGGCGCCCCCGGAACAGGCCGAGATGCCCTTCGCGGTCATCGAGGGCGAGCCGCTAACGGCGCTGCCCCGGGATCTGTACATACCGCCGCAGGCCCTGGAAGTGTTCCTCGAAGCGTTCGAGGGGCCGCTCGACCTGCTGTTGTACCTGATCCGCCGCCAGAACCTCGACATCCTGGATATCCCGATCGCCGAGATCACGCGGCAATACATGGAATACATCGAGGTGATGCAGGAGCTGGAGCTCGAGCTTGCGGGCGAGTACCTGTTGATGGCCGCGATGCTGGCGGAGATCAAGTCACGCATGCTGCTCCCGCGTTCGGTCACTGTGGAAGAGGAAGAGGACGACCCGCGGGCCGAGCTGGTGCGGCGCCTGCAGGAATACGAGCGCTTCAAGAAGGCCGCGGAGGACATCGATGCACTTGCCCGGCTCGAGCGCGACGCGTGGATTGCCAGCGCGGAGCCCACCGAGCGCAAGGTCGTGCGACTGGTGCCGCAACTCACGCTGCAGGAGATGCTGGTCGCGTTCAAGGAAGTGCTGGCGCGCTCGGCGATGTTCGCTCACCACCACGTGCAGCGCGAGCGGCTGTCCGTGCGCCAGCGCATGTCCGAGATTCTCGCCTCTCTCAGGGAATCGAGTTTCGTGGAGTTCATCCAGCTGTTCCGGCCGGAGGAAGGCCGCATGGGCGTGACCGTGACGTTCGTGGCGATCCTGGAGCTGGCGCGCGAAGGGCTGCTGGAGATCGTGCAGGCCGACGCCTACGCACCGATTCATGTTCGCCCGGGCAGCGGCATACCGAATCTGAGCATCGTCGCGGACAATACCCCCGTGGACCACTAGCGGAGACGGGCTAATGCAAGAGCATTACCTCAAGAATGTCATCGAAGCGGCCTTGCTGGCCGCAGGCCGGCCGCTGTCGATCGCGGACCTCGGCGAAGTGTTCGATGAACGCGAGCGTCCCACGAGCGAGGAGATTCGCGCGGCGCTGGAGGCGCTCGAGTCCGACTATGCCGAGCGGGGCATCGAGCTGCGGGAAGTGGCGACCGGTTTTCGCGTGCAGATCCGGCCGAGCATGACCGACGCGGTCTCGCGCCTGTGGCAGGAACGCCCGCAACGCTATTCGCGCGCGCTGCTCGAGACCCTGGCCCTGATCGCCTACCGGCAGCCGATCACGCGAGCCGAAATCGAGGAAGTCCGTGGCGTCACAGTCAATCCCAACATCGTGCGCACGCTGTTCGAGCGCAACTGGATCCGCGTGCTTGGGCACCGTGAAGTGCCTGGCAGGCCGGAGCTCCTCGGCACCACGCGTGAATTTCTCGACTACTTCAATCTGAAGAGCCTGGACGAGTTGCCGAGTCTCGCGGAACTGCGCGACATGGATAATCTCGGCGTGCAGCTGGAGTTGTCGGGAGAGGTTGGCGAGCTGCCCGCGGATGAACCGACGGACGCGGCAGACGACAGCAGCATTTCGGCGGCTTCCGAAGAGGAGCCCAGCGAGAGCGAGGAAGCCCGGCCAGACGAAGTGCAGGCGCCCGACATGGTGGCGCGCGGCTCAGACGATTGAGAGAACGCATCCAGAAAGTGCTGGCACGCGCCGGCGTCGCGTCACGGCGCCAGGTGGAAGAGTGGATCCGGGCCGGGCGCCTGGCGATCAATGGCGTCCCGGCAACATTGGGTGCGCAGCTGCATACGCGCGACAAGGTCACGCTCGATGGACGAGCCGTGCGCTTGCGCGAGCCGCAATCCGCAACACGAGTCGTCATCTATCACCGCGCGCCGGGACGTGAGCTCAGTCCGTCCGAGCCCGCGGTGTCCGGACAACTGCTCGACAGGCTGCCAAAACGCGCGGGGCGTCGCTGGGTGCCAGTAAGTCCGCTGCCGCCAAATGATGGCGGTCTGGAGTTGCTGACGAGCGATGGTGACCTCGCCCAGGCGCTCATGCGCCGACTGGCAACGCTGCGTATCGTCTTTTCGGTGCGGGTCCGCGGAGCGATCAACGACGAGCAGCTGGCCCACCTGCGCTCGGGCATTGTCGACGACCAGACGACACTCGAAGTCGAATCAATCGAGGCGGCGGGCGGCGAGGGCGTCAATCGATGGTACACATTCACTACGCGCGGCGGTCGCGCACGCGACCTGCACCGCCTGTTGCAGACTGCCGGGGTCGAACTCAGCCGCCTGATGCGCATCGCGCTCGGGCCGGTCCGGATGGAGCGCGACCTGGCGCGTGAGCGCCACCGGGCTCTGACACCCGCCGAGACGGCACAACTCTACGAGATTGCCGGCGTGCAGCAGTCCACTCCTGCGCCAGGACGCTCCGGGCCGAAGAAACGTCCAGGCAAGCGTCGGCAGCGTCAGGCGGCTGCCGACTCGACGCGATCCCGACCGCGATCCTTGGCGCGGTACAAGGCCTGATCGGCGGCGCGCAGCAGCGAGTCGGCCGCCGTGCCGTGGTCGGGGAAGATCGCGACGCCACAGGACATCCAGGCCGCCGGCAGCGCGAGATCCAGGTGACGCACACGCAGGCGTTCCCGACAATTACTGAGAGAAACAGAGAGTGACTCGCGAGGGCCGGCGGAGTCGTCGAGAACGTCCCCGCACCCGTGAATCAGTCCACAGCTTGCGGGAATCCCGCAACGCAGGGCTAGGAACAGTCAAAGCTCTGCCCGGAAATTCCCCGGCTGGCGGCCCCTAAAAGGTATAGATAAGGTCCCACGAGGGTATCGGGCTCCGGCAACACGCTGCGGTCTTCGGCAGGGTAGGCCTGAAGGCGCATCGCGGTGCGTGCGCGGCCCGGATTGATCGAGTTCACGCGGATGGCAGTGGGGGCCGTCTCGTCGGCGAGCACTTGTGCCAGGCCCTCGACGGCAAACTTCGAAACCGCATACGCGCCCCAGAGTGCACGACCGCGCCGCCCAACGCTGCTGGAAGTAAACAGTACGCTGGCATCGGCCGATTTTCGCAACAGCGGCAGACAGACCTGAGTGAGTGCGAAGGCAGCGGTCACATTGACGTGCAGCACGCGGACCCAGGTTGGCACGTCGTAGTGATCGATCGGACTCAGCTGTCCGAGAATGGCGGCGTTGTGCAGCAGTCCGTCGAGCCGGCCGTAGGTGGTGTCGATCGCGCTCGCGAGCGCGTCGTAGTCGTTGGCCAGGGCGCGTTCGAGATTCAGCGGCGCAATGCTGGGACGCGGCCCGTCGGCGGCGAGGATCTGATCGTGGACTGCTTCGAGCTTGCGCACGGTGCGGCCGCTCAGGACCACCGTCGCCCCGTGGCGGGCGAGGGCAAGGGCGACGGCGCGACCGATCCCATCGCCGGCACCTGTGACGAGAATGACGCGATCGCGCAGCTCCCCGGGCGCCGGACGATAGTGCTGCAGATCAATGGCGCTCATCAGGGGCTCCGGAGTCCGGTGTGACATCCGCTGCCTCGCCACTCGGAGTCCGGGCCAGTTTCTCCACCGGCTCCAGGGTCTCGAGGTTGCGGTCCGGCTTGAGTCCCAGGTCGGTAAAGCGACGCGCCGCCGGCAGCACCTGCCGCTCGAGGGACCCGATTGCGCTGTTGTAGGCCTCGACGCTGGTGTCCAGGCTCTTGCCGACCTTGCCCAGGTGCGCGCCGAAGACACTCAGGCGTCGATAGAGCTCTTCGCCCAGATCGCGGATGGTTTCGGCGTTCTGCGCGAGCGAGAGCTGGCGCCAGCCATAGGCGATCGCTTTGAGCATGGCAATGAAACTGGTGGGCGTCGCCAGAATGACGCTCTGCCGAATGGCGTCATCGAGCAGACCGGGATTCTCGTTGAGAGCCGCGGCGAGAAATTGATCGCCCGGCACGAACAGGATGACGAAATCCGGGCTCTTCTCGAACTGCGCCCAGTACGACTTGGCGGCGAGCGCACGCACGCGCTCGGCCATGAGCTGCCCGTGTCTCTTCAGCGCACTCGCACGCGCCTCGTCCGAAGGCGCATCGACCGCTTCGAGATAGGCGCCGAGGGGCGTCTTCACATCCACGACCAGGTCGCGTCCGTCCGGCATGTGAATAACGAGATCGGGACGCAGTGCCCCTTCCTCGGACGCGGTGTGGACCTGCTCGGTGAAATCGCAGTGGGGCGTCATACCCGCAAGTTCGATCAGGCGCCGCAGCGACATTTCGCCCCACTGGCCGCGTACTTCCGGCCGGCGCAGCGCATTGACGAGGTTGCGCGTCTCGCGTTGCAGGAGGGATTGGCTCTGGTTCACTGACTCCAGGTACTGTCGGATGGCGCCAAAAGCCTCGTGACGATCCTTCTCGATCGTGGTGATCTGCGCCTGCGTCCGCCCCAGTGCCTCCTGGATCGGTTTCAGCATCGTTTCTATGGCTTGCTCGCGCTCCTTGAGCGCATGCGTGGCTTGCAGCTGTTGCTGCCCGAGATTCTCGTGAGCCAGCTTGAGGAACAGCTCGCTGTTGCTGCGCAGGGTCTCGCGCGCCAGGCCATCGAAGGCGACGGTGAGGCGCTCCTGCGTGCGCTCGAGCGCGCTGTTGCGCTCCTGCTCGAGCGTGTCCTGCGCCTTGAGTCGGGCGCGGGCATTTGCGAGATCGAGCCCGAGCTGCTGCTGGGCGCGGGAGGCGCGCAACGCCATCAACAGCCAGCCGAGCACGAAACCGATGACGCCGGCGAACACGAACGAGATCCAGAGGCTGTTGCTCATGGCTTCGAACCCGCGCCGTTCAACCAGCCGATCAGTTCACCAGGCCGATCGATGGTGCCGTCGGCGTTCCAGCTGTGCGGCTGATCGTGCTCGCCGAGATAGCCGAACAGGGCGATGAGCGCGCGCATTCCCGCGGCATGGGCAGCCCGTACATCGCGCTCGGCGTCGCCAACGTAGACGCAGTCGCTGGCAGCGACACCGAGCAGGCTGGCGGCATGCAGCAGGGGCGCGGGATGAGGCTTGCGTTGCGGCAGGGTGTCGCCGCTCACGATGCACCCGGCGCGCTTGGCGAGATGCAGCGTCGCCAGCAGCGGTTCGGTGAGAAAACCCGGCTTGTTGGTGACGATGCCCCACCGCAGCCCACGGGTTTCGAGTTGCTGCAGGACCTCTTCAAATCCCGGGAAGAGCGCAGTATGCGCGGCGATGTCCGCGGCATATAGCTCGAGCATTCTGGCGCGCAGCAACGCGACCCGCTCCTCGTCCGCCGCCGGGAAGCCGAGCCGCACCAACGCCAGCGCGCCGTGTGAAACGTGCGGGCGAATCTGCTCGAAGGAAATCGCCTGCCCACCTTGTTCAGCGCGCAGCCGGTTGAGGGCCTGCGCCATATCGGGCGCCGTGTCGAGAAGTGTCCCATCGAGGTCGAAGAGCACTCCGTGGATCATGGATTGCGCGGACATCACGCGCCGGCGCGAGTCAGATGCACGAGGTAGTTCACCGTGGCATCGTCACTGCGAAAGAACTGGCGCGTGATCGGGTGGTACTCGATGCCAGCGATATCGACCAGCTCGAGCCCCGCGTGTCTCGCCCAGCCGGCGAGTTCCGAAGGGCGAATGAAACGAGCGTAGTCATGCGTGCCGCGCGGCAGAAGGCGCAGCACGTACTCGGCGCCGACGATCGCCAGCAGGAACGCCTTGAGATTGCGATTGATGGTCGAAATGAACAGGTGACCGTCGGGTCGCAACAGCGTTGCAAGGGCCGTGAGAGCCTGATCCGGCGCCGGAACGTGCTCGAGCATCTCCATGCAGGTGACGATGTCGAAATGTCCGGGGCTGGAGGCCGCGAGCTCTTCGGGTGCTGCCAGGCGGTATTCGAGCTTCACGCCATGCTCGACAGCGTGCAGCTCTGCGACTTGCAACGCCGCCTGCGCCAGGTCGATTCCCAGGACCTTCGCACCCTCGCGCGCCATCGCTTCGGACAAGATGCCACCGCCACAACCGACGTCCAGAGCGCTGGCGTTCCTGAGTTCGGCATGTTCCATGATGAAGCCGAGCCGCAGCGGGTTGAGTTCATGCAGCGGCCGGAACTCGCCGGCAGGGTCCCACCAGCGCTGCGCGAGCGCTTCGAACTTGGCGATCTCGCCGGCATCGACATTGGGGGGGGCGTGCATGTCGGGTTCGCTCACGCGGCGCGCTCGGGGAAGAAGTACCAGTCTGCGAGACAGGTGGTGCCCGAGAGGAGCATCTCCGCGTACGCCAGCTCGCTCCCGTCGCGCACGAATTCAGCGCTCACCCAGCGCTGCTCGAGCGGCCAGATGCGCCTGCCAAGCCAGGCTTCGAACGGCAGATCGTCGGCGACCCCACGCAGCAGGCTCATCGGCCCGTGGGTGTGCGCATTGACGAAGCCGGGCACCAGCACGTGGTTCGGCCGCTGCAGCCGTTCTCGAGCGGCGAAGCGTGACGGCGCCTCCGCGGAGGGCAACAGCGCGACGATGCGGCCGCCATTGATGGCGAGCGCGTGATGCTCGAGCACCCGCTGATCAGGCTCGACAGGGATGACCCAGCGTGCGTCGATGAGCAGATCGATGGATTCCATGCGTACCGCGGCGGGCAAATTCCGACTCCTAGTATAGCGGTGACGACGACTCGCCGGCACGCTGCGCGGGTTCGGCGCGGGTGCTTGCTGTGATAAGATTCCGCGCTTTCCACTCGGCCCAAAACCGCACTCAAACTCACGCTCCAGGCGCTCGCCCGAGCTCGACAACGGACCCCTGAATGGCGGACATCGCGCGCGAAATTCTTTCCGTCAACCTCGAAGACGAAATGCGCCGGTCCTATCTCGATTACGCGATGAGCGTGATCGTGGGCCGCGCACTGCCCGACGTGCGCGATGGCCTCAAGCCGGTGCACCGGCGCGTCCTGTACGCGATGCGCGAGCTCGGCAACGACTACAACAAGGCCTACAAGAAGTCCGCACGCGTGGTGGGCGATGTCATCGGCAAGTACCACCCGCACGGTGACACGGCGGTATACGACACGATCGTGCGCATGGCGCAGGCCTTTTCCATGCGCTACATGCTGGTAGACGGGCAGGGCAATTTCGGCTCCGTCGACGGCGACATGCCGGCGGCGATGCGCTACACCGAAGTGCGCATGTCGCGCATCGCGCATGAGCTCCTTGCCGACATAGAGAAGGAAACGGTCGATTTCGTCCCGAACTATGACGAATCGGAGAGCGAACCGGCGGTACTGCCGACCCGCATTCCGAACCTGCTGATCAACGGCCAGACCGGCATCGCGGTCGGCATGGCCACCAACATCCCGCCGCACAACCTGACCGAAGTCGTGAATGCCTGCGTGGCGCTCATCGACGATCCGGCGATCTCCCTCGCCGGGCTGATGCAACACATACCGGGTCCGGACTTCCCGACCGCCGGCATCATCAACGGCTCCCAGGAGATCGTGGCGGGCTACAAGACCGGTCGCGGGCGCCTGTCGGTGCGTGCGCGCACGCATATCGAGGAGCTCGCGCGCGTCGGGCGGCACGCGATCGTCATCACGGAACTCCCATACCAGGTCAACAAGGCACGTCTCATCGAGCGCATCGCCGAGCTGGTCAAGGACAAGCAGCTCGACGGCATTGCGAATGACGGCCTGCGCGATGAGTCCGACAAGGACGGCATGCGGGTAGTGATCGAGCTGAAAAAGGGCGAAGTGCCCGACATCGTGCTCAACAACCTGTATGCGCAGACACCGATGGAAACGGTGTTCGGCATCAACATGGTGGCGCTGGTCGATGGCCAGCCGAAACTCCTGTCGCTCAAGGAGCTGCTGGAAGCGTTCGTGCGCCATCGCCGCCAGGTCGTCACGCGCCGCACGGTTTTCGATCTGCGCAAGGCGCGCGAACGCGCTCACATCCTGGAAGGTCTTGCCGTAGCCCTCGCCAACATCGATGAAGTCATTGCGACCATCAAGCGCTCGCCAACGCCTCCCGAGGCGCGGACTGCGTTGCTGGCTCGCAGCTGGGGTCCCGGAGCGGTGCCACAGATGCTCGAGCGCGCTGGCACGATCGTCACGCGTCCCGACAGTGCGCCGGCGGAGGTTGGCCTGATCGGCGGCGGTTATCGCCTCTCGGAGGCGCAAGCGCAGGCGGTCCTCGACATGCGGCTGCAGCGCCTCACCGGCCTGGAGCAGGGCAAGATCGTGGCCGATTACCAGGAGTTGCTCACCCAGATTCGCGACCTCAGTGACATCCTGGGGCGGCCCGAACGGCTGTTGACCGTGATTCGCGGCGAACTGATCGAGATGCGTGACGCCTATGGTGACAAGCGGCGCACCGAGATCATTCACGACCACTCGGACCTGACGATCGAGGACCTGATCGAGCCCCAGGAAGTCGTGGTAACCCTGTCGCACTCCGGATATGCGAAATCGCAGCCGGTGTCTGCCTACCAGGCGCAGCGTCGCGGTGGCCGCGGCAAGGCCGCCACCAGCGTCAAGGACGAGGACTTCATCGACAAGCTGTTCGTCGCGAACACGCACGACACGCTGTTGTGCTTCTCGAGCCACGGCAAGGTGTACTGGCTCAAGGTCTACGAGCTGCCACAGGCCGGGCGCGGTGCGCGCGGCAAGCCGATGGTGAACCTCCTGCCGCTGCAGGAAGGTGAACGGATCAACGCTGTGCTCCCGATTCGCGAGTACGACGAGCACCATTATGTCTTCATGGCGACGGCACTCGGAACCGTCAAGAAGACGCCGCTGACTTCCTTCTCGCGACCGCGCAGCACCGGCATCATCGCCGTGGACCTCGCGGCCGAGGACCGGCTGGTGGGCGTTGCGCTCACGGATGGTCAGCGGGAAATCATGCTGTGCACGAGTGGTGGCAAAGCGATCCGCTTCCGTGAGGATGAAGTGCGGCCCATGGGACGCGAGGCCGCGGGCGTGCGCGGTGTGAAACTCTCGATCGGCCAGCGCGTGATCGCGCTGATCGTGGTTGACGAGGGGTTCGTCCTGACGGCTTCCGAATACGGTTACGGCAAGCTCACGCCGGTCGACGAATTCCCACAGCACGGTCGCGGCGGCCAGGGGGTCATTGCGCTGCAGACCACCGAGCGCAATGGACAGATGGTGGGCGCCCTGCATGTCGTGCGTGAGCACGAAATCATGCTGATCAGCTCAACCGGCACTCTGGTCCGAATCCCGGTGGCCGAAATCTCGGTGGTCGGGCGCAATACCCAGGGCGTTCGGCTCATCCGGCTCGAGGAGGGCGAGCGACTCGTCGGTCTCGAGCGCGTCCAATTGCTCAATGGCGAAGCTGCCAGTGAGCTCGAGATCGGGGAGCTCCCCGCTGAAACGCCGGATCCCGCCTGATACACTCTTTGCGCCTCTTTTGTAGTGCGCTCAGCACGGGAATTTCATGCGCGTCTTCAATTTCAGCGCCGGGCCGGCAGCGCTGCCTCTGGAAGTCCTCGAACAGGCCCGGGATGAGTTGATCGACTGGCAGGGCGGCGGGATGTCCGTCATGGAGATCAGCCACCGCAGTAAGGCGTTCATTGCCGTCGCTGAAAGGGCCGAGGCCGACTTCCGCGACCTGCTGTCCATACCCGCCAACTACAAGGTGCTGTTCATGCAGGGTGGCGCCACCGGCCAGTTTTCAGCAATTCCAATGAATCTTGCCAGCGAAAACTCGGTGGCCGACTACATCAACACGGGTAGCTGGTCGAAGAAAGCGCTGGGCGATGCGCGGCGCTACTGCAAGGTCAATGTAGCGGCGGATGCAGCGAACTCCGGCTACAACTCGATCCCGCCGCTGGCGGAATGGAAACTGAGCCAGGAAGCGGCATACCTGCACTACACGCCGAACGAGACGATTGGCGGTGTGGAGTTTCATTTCGTGCCCGAAATCGGTGCAACACCACTGGTCGCCGACATGTCCTCGACTTTGTTGTCGCGCCCGATCGACGTGTCGAAATTCGGACTCATCTACGCGGGCGCGCAAAAGAACATTGGGCCTTCCGGTATCACGGTGGTCATCGTGCGCGATGATCTGATCGGGCGCGCGCGTCCCGGCACGCCGCTCGTATTCGACTACATGGGCATGGCCGACGAGGGCTCCATGCTCAACACACCTCCCACGTTCGGATGGTATTTCGCCGGGCTCGTGTTCCAATGGCTGAAG
>Ga0137409_10000223_pt1 | contig 59596 bp, 66 predicted proteins | sample CZODoug1_16funga_FD_122059 | JGI IMG/M metagenome (GOLD analysis project Ga0137409, IMG submission 122059) | Vadose zone soil fungal communities from Angelo Coast Range Reserve, California, USA - CZODoug1_16fungal (Hybrid Assembly) | ecosystem: Environmental > Terrestrial > Soil > Vadose zone... | reverse complement strand
AGAATTCGCCGGTCATGCGCGTACTCGTCATGGGCGGCACCGAGTTCATCAGCCTGCATCTGGTGCGTGAGCTGCTCTCGCGCGGACACGAGGTGACGGTCTTCAACCGCGGCAGGCGCGCCGAGCGGCTGCGCGGTGATATCCCGGCTCGTGTTCGGTACCGTGCCGGCGTGTACTTGCTGAAGCCGCCGTGCGCGGCGACCTGATGCGGCTCGCGGTCCGGGCGCGCCCGGCTCACGGGGTCGAGGCGGCGGTGGCCGGGCCGACGCGGAGCGTCATGCCTTTCGGGTGCGTGAGCCGGCGGCCGTCGGCAAGGTGGACGAAGGCGTCGGGCACCTCCACGCGAGTGCCGGCGCCGGTGCGGAAGCGGATGTCCTCCAGCCGCTCGATCCGGATTTCTTCCCACTTCGGGCCGCGGAGGACATCCTGCGCGGCGCCGAATCCGGTCAGCACCGGGAACAGCGTGCCGAGCAGCAGCACCGTGCCCTTGAACGCGACCGGGCCGCCCGGGACGTAGCGGAGGAGCGGAAGGACGCAGACCAGCGGCAGGACCACGCAGAGGCCGGCCCGGATCGACAGCAGTGCGCGCCAGTTGTCCGCGTTCAGGTCCCCCGCCGACGAGACCGCCCACCCGACAAACGGGGCGAACGGGATGGACAGGAGCCAGACCACCCCGAGGAAGTCGAAGCGCCCCCCCTGGATTCGGGCGCCCTCGCCGCGCGCGGCCGTCTCCTCGGCCTTGCGCGGAATGAAGTGCACCGCCAGCACGAGCAGGAGCAGGAACCCCGTGAATCCGAAGGCGTAGCCGTCCACATACCCGAACCGGAGCCAGAACATCGCCGGCATGCCGGCGGCGATGGCGAACAGGCTCACCGGAAGGCTCCAGGGTTTCCCGGGAACGGCGTCGTTGGGCATTGTTTTGGAGGATTTCATCCGGTCAAACCGGCGGCGGATTCAACTGAGGGAACTGACGTTGATGCCAGTAAGGATACGCGGGCCGCTGCTCGCTCGCGGCGTCCAGCTTCGCCCGCTGCGCCTCGCCGAGCTTCCAGCCCATCGCCCCGAGATTCTGGCGCAGCTGCTCTTCGTTGCGCGCGCCGACGATCACCGACGAGACCGTCGGCCGGTGCAGCACCCAGTTGAGCGCGACCTGGGCGATCGTCTTTCCGAGTTCCCGGGCGACCTCTTCCAGCACATCGACGATCTGGTGGAGCTTTTCGGATTTCGATGAAACGACAAAGTCCATCTTCTCCGCCCGGCTTCCCGCCGGCGGGGCCTGGTTCCGGCGGATCTTCCCGGTAAGGGAGCCGCCTGCCAGCGGGCTCCAGACCACCGCGCCGACCTTCTCCTCGAGCCCGAGCGGCATCAGCTCCCACTCGTAGTCGCGCCCGGCCAGCGAATAATAGACCTGGTGGGCGACGTAGCGCGCCCAGCCGTGGCGCTCCGAAAGCGACAGCGCCTTCATCAGATGCCAGCCGGAGAAGTTGGAGCACCCGATGGTCCGCACCTTGCCGCTGCGCACGAGCATGTCGAGCGCGCCCAGCGCCTCGTCGATCGGGGTCGTGGCGTCGAAGCCGTGAAGGTAGTAGACGTCGATATAGTCCAGGCCCAGCCGCTTCAGGCTCTGCTCGCAGGCGCGGATCAGCGCCGGACGCGAGGACCCGTACTCGTTGGGACCCGTCCCCATCGGAAACGTGGCCTTGGTCGCGATCAGGAGGTCCTCCCGGCGCCGGCCCGCGATCGCCGCGCCGAGGATCTCCTCCGAGCGGCCGTTCGAATAGACGTTCGCGGTGTCGAAGAAGTTGATCCCCGCCTCGAGGCAGACGTCCAGCAGGCGCTTCGCCTCCGCGACGTCCGTGCTGCCCCAGGCCTTGAAGAACTCGGTGCCGCCTCCGAAGGTGGCCGTGCCGAAACCCAGCACCGGGACGCGAAGACCGGAGCCCCCGAACTGACGGTATTCCATGCGATTCTCCTCCCCCTCGGCAGGCTCCCGAGGATGCGAGTGCGGGCATTGTGTCGCCCGTCGGGGGGAACGCGCAAGAATTACTCCCTTCCCTTGCCGGATTCAAGCTTGAAGAAGCGCGCATCAAGTCCTTCGTACTCCAGGAAATCGGCTCCCCGGAAAAGCAGAAGATCGCGATCGACCGACTCCGGGCAATCCATCAGCTCAGCAAGCTGATCCATTTTGTGGTGCTGGTCGTGGTCCTGATTCTCGTTCTTGAGCCTCTGCGCCCATGGAGCAGGTAGCCTGTCTCCACCTCTGAGGGCGCTTTTGAAATTCCTGGTCTTGCGATCGAAGCTCACCCGTGGGTCACTGCACCCGCTGAGATGAGGCGAGGTCTAGGATCCGCTGACCGAGAGACGGGAGGTGCCCGCGCGGAGGTACCAGCGGAGCAGCGTGCGGAGATGCTCGTCGCCGCCGAAGCGGGCGGCGGCTTCGATGCGGCCGGCCAAGCCCAGGTCGACGGCCTCCTCGGGCTTCGACCACAGATAATTCATATGCGACGCCAGGCTCTTGATGTCGCCCGGCGCGGACAGGAACCCGGTCACCCCCTCGAGCACGAACTCCTCGGCCGCGCCGTTCCAGCCGGCGATCACGGGGCGTCCCGCGGCCATCGCCTCGGCGACGCCGACCGGCCACGACTCCTCCTTGGAGGAGACCGAGATCACGACGCGGGCCTCCTCGGGGTCCCCTTCATAACGCACCGGGACGTCCTTGTGCATGCTCGCGGCCTGGGCGATCCAGGCCTTGGCCTCGCGGTCGCGGCGGGGAACGTGGACGAGCACGTAGGTCCCGGGGGTCGACGGGTTCTCGTTGATGACGACGGGATACGGATAGACCGACGACCGCTCATCGGCCGTCGGCGCGGGCCCGCCCATCCGGGTGAGCGCCTTGCGGCTGGGCGCCAGAACCCAGTCGGCCTTCGACGCCTTGTCGAGCGCGGCATGCACGACGGGGACGCCCTTGCCCGTGAAGGCGTCGGCGATCGAAGGCTCGGACGTGAAGATATGCAGGATGTCCGGCTCATGAGTTTCGATGATCGCGGCCACCCGCTTCGCCAGCGCCGAGCTCTTGAACCAGCCCAGCTGCTCCATCAGGATCGGATGGACGATGACGACGTGGCCCTTCGCGTGAAGCGCGCCGCCCAGCGCGCGCGCCGACGTCCGCGGGTGGACCCCCGGACCGTCGATGATCAGGATCTTCATGAGTCCCGCTCTGTCTCCTCAGGACGCCTCAGGCCGACTGCGCCTCGATCGGACCCTCGTCCAGGTCGTGGAGTCGCCGCGCCAGATCGTCGTCGGCCACCGCCTTCAGCTCATGCTTGAGCCGGGCGTAGAGCTCGAACACCTCGAGCGAGAGCAGGCGGAAGATTTCCTCGCGCCGGGCCCTCCCGACCTCCGTGAGATGATAGCGGTAAGTGCGGTTGGTGTCACCTGTAACATCCAGCAGGCCCCGGCTGAGGAGATCGTCGACGTAGGCGTTGATCATCGTCGCGCTCACCCCGGCGGCGCGCGCCAGGCTGCGCTGGCTGACCGACGCGGTCTTCTCGATCTCGGCCAGCACCGCCATCTCGCGGCACTCGCGGGTAGGTTTGATCAGCTTGAAGCTTCCCATCCACATCGTCTGTTCACCCCTCGACCGGTCACCGACCGTCCGTAAGGTTATCGAACGAATTGCGGACGAACTAGAGGGAATTCCTAGCGCGCGGCGAGGATCGCGTCGCAGACCTCGCGCACGGCCCCGTCGCCGCCGCGGCGCGACGTGATCCAGCGTGCGGCCTTGCGGACCTGCGGGACGGCGTCGGCCACCGCGACCGGCAGCCCCACCGCCTGCAGCACGGGCAGGTCGTTGAGGTCGTCGCCGACATAGGCGACGTCCTCGAGCGCGATCTTGCGCGGGCCGAGAAATTCGCTCACGGTCTTGAGCTTGTCCTCGACGCCGATGAAGACGTTGTCGATCTTGAGCTTCTCGGCGCGGCGCTTGAGGATCTCGCTCGCCTCGCCGCTGACGAGGGCGACCGCGATCCCGGCCTCTCCGATCAGGCGGAGGCCGAGGCCGTCCTTCACATTGAAGCGCTTGAGCCCCTCTCCCATCGGCCCGTAGTACATGCCGCCGTCGGTCAGGACGCCGTCGACGTCGAGAATCAGGGCCTGGATGCGCTTGAGGAGGCGGGGGGGGACCGTCCGGTTCATGGACTCGCGTTGCGCGCGACGTGACGGCCGAGCGCCTCGATGACGGTGCGCCAGTCGTCCAGCCGCGCGCGGAACTCGGTCTGGACCAGCTCGGCGATGCGGGCGACGTCCTTGAACTCCATGGCCGCCGAGTAGCGGAGCAGGGCGTCCTGGAGCTCCCGGATGCGCGCGTCGACGGTCTGGCCGCCCGCGTCGAGGGTCTTCAGGTCCGCGGTGGAGATGGTGCCCACGTCGCGGACGGCGCGCAGAAGGATGTCCCACCCGTAGAAGCAGGCGTCGGCCTTGTCGAGGGTCTTGGCGTATTCGCCGGCGCCGGCGAACTGCAGGATGTCCTCCTGCGTCTTCTCCATGTTCTTCAGGTGGCTGAGGAGGCCGGACAGCGTCCCGACGGAAAACTGGAACGGGTCGGCGGTCCTCACCTCGAGGAGGCCGAAGTTCCCGGGCGGCTGCGTGCCCCGGGGTCCCAGGTTGTCGGGGTCGATCTTCTCCCCGTCGAGGGTGAAGGAGGCGATGGTGCGGCGCCGGGAGGAGATGTTGCGCCGGAGGGCTTCCAGGATTGCCAGGAGCGTGGTCCCGGCATCCGGCGTCATCAGACCCGTCTTCCCGTCCACCACGACTTCCATCGGGATCGAATATAGACGGCCCCTTCAGGAGCGTCAATGAATTTGCCGAAGAGATAAGGAGAGGAGAGGGACCGTGAAGATCGCCATATCCGCATTGCTGCTTCTGGCACTCGGCTGCGTCCCCCCCGCCGCCGCCCCCGTCGCGCTGCTCTCGGACGACCTGGAGCCCGCCCTCACCCAGGAGACGATGGGCCGCTCCGGCGCGGACCGGGATCCCGACGTCTCCCGCGACGGCAAGCTGCTCTTCTACGCATCCACGTCCCACGACGAGAGGTTCGCCCTCTACGTCAAGAGCATCGGCTCGAACACGGCGACGCGGATCACGAGCCTCGCCGGCGACCTGCGCTTCCCGCGCGTCTGCCCGGTGCAGCCCCGGCGCATCGTGTTCTGCTCCAACGAGCGCGGCCGCTGGGAGCTCGTCCTGATCGAGGACTATGTCGCGGCGCCGTCGAAGGGGGTCGTTCTGAGCGAGCCGGGCACCGAGAATCTTCATCCCAGCTGGTCGCCGGACGGGAAGAAGATCGTCTACTGCTCGACGCGGAGCGCGGGCGGGAGCGACTGGGCGCTGCGGATCCGCGACCTCGAGTCCGGCCGCACGACGGTGATGGAAGACGTCGACGGCCTGCTGCCAGAATGGTCGCCGGTCGGGAACCGCATCGTGTTCCAGCGGATGAAGCGGCGCGACGACTGGATCGGCTCGCTGTGGACGCTGGAGTTCGAGGGCGGCGAGGCGCGGCGGCTGACGTCGATTTTTTCGAGCGACGACTGGGCGGCGATCAATCCGACGTGGTCGCCCGACGGGAAGAAGGTGGTCTTCGCGACGGTCGGCAAGAGCCGGGCGAAGGCCGGGCTGATGAATGAAGCCGACGACGTGTGGGTCGTGGCGGCGGACGGGCTCAATCCCACACGGCTCACGACGTCGCCCGCCTCGGACGGCATGCCGCGCTGGTCCTCCACGGGCCGCGTCTACTTTGTCTCGGATCGCAGCGGTTCCCCCCGCCTCTGGAGCCTCTCCGCCCCATAGCGCAGTAGCCCCACAAACAAGCCAGTCATGTTTATGGTGGAGATACCATAAACATGACTGGCTTGTTTGTGGAAGGAGGGAGGTTTGGCCGGGAGCAACCCCGACCGGCCCTTCCGAGCGCAGTCGGGGTCTCCCGGGGGATCTCAAGTTGGAATCCGCAGCTCAGCACACGCGACTGCCTGTGCCGCGCCGCTCTCTCCCGCGGACGCGCCCATCACCGATCCCCCGGTCATGGACTGCGCTCCGGATTCCGTTCGAGACCCACTGCACTATCGTCGGCCGCCGACGACAACTTGAGATGAATACTATTTGTGAACGAATTTCCCGCGGCGCTCAGCGCGAGCGGACGTCCGCCTTGATCAGCCCCGCCGCGTGCAGCGCTTTGACGACGTCGATCAGCTGCTGGTCCGTCAGCGCCGGTCCCGACTTCTCCATGAACTCGGACAGCGCCTGCCCTTCCTTCGCGTGAAAGACGGACGGGCGCGTCCCCGGCGCGGGCGCCGGCAGGATGACGCTTCCCGCGCGGAGTCGCACGTCGCCCGTCCACGACACCGCCTTGGTGACGTCGTTCAGGACAACCGCCGCCGTCTCCGGCTGGAACAGCACGACGGGCAGATTGAGCACCACCTCGAGCCAGCGCACGGGCTCCTTCTCGAAATTCACCGGCGGCGCGACCCCGGCCACTTCGCGGTATTCCGCCGTCGTGGGAATCCGCACCTCGATCAGGCCGCCGTCGGACGCCGTGGCGACATCGCGCTTCCCGCCCGCGCCGCCGAGCGCGCCCGCGTTGATCTGCGCCGTCAGCTGGCTGGACTCCGTCAGGTCGGGCTTCTTGAGCACCAGGCGGAAAACCTTGTGGCCGTCCTGGTCGTGCACGAACGTATGGGCCAGCGTCTTTTCCACGATCGCGCCTCCCGGCACCGTGCCGACCGTGGCGTTGCCCCGCCGCGCGTCGCCTTCGACGACGACCCGGCCGGACGCGAGCGCGTAGATATTCGGATCCTGCCGCCCCATGGGGCCGCGCAGGTCGGTGATCTGGAGCTCGCCGCCGTGCAGCGACTTCGCATCGCCGACGACGGAGATGCCGACATCGAGCCGCGTCCCTTCCTTCTGGAACGGCGCCAGCTCGGCCGAGACCAGGACGAGCGCCGCGTTCCGGGCGCCGATCTCCTGCACGGCGACCTCGGGCGCGACCAGGGTCTGCAGCATCCCGCGCAGCAGCCGGGCCGACTCGCCCTTGGGGCTGTCGCCGTTGCCGTTGAGGCCGGTGACGAGGCCGTAGCCCCGGATCTTGTTGGCGCGCGCGCCTTCGACGTCGACGAAGTCCTTCACGACCTGGGCGTGGGCGAGGCCGGAGGCGGCGGCGAGGGCGGCCAGCGCGAGCAGGATCCGTTTCATCGACGTGTCTCCACGTAAAGGTCCCGGGAACGGGCGGGCCCTACGGCCCGCCCGCTCCCTGGGCTCCGGAGAGGGGTTATGTCGGGAGTCCCGCCGGGAGGCGGGCATCCCGTCATGATTCAGAATGGCCAGATCCGGCCGAAGAGCCAGCCCAGCAGCCCGGGCTTCGCGCCTTCGACCCCCGACCCGTCATACGACAGAGTCAGGTTCGCGACGTGGTCCGACGTCGTCTTGCCGTCGACCACATTCGACGCGGCGACCTCGCAGGTCAGCCGCACCACTTCTTCCTCGTTGTTCACGATGCGACGCTTCACGGCCTGAAGGACGATCGTGCCGTTCGGGCGGAGGTCCGCCACCTCGGCCGTCAGCGCGGAGGGCGTCTGGGCCTCTTTGCCGTCGACGCGAACCCAGTCCTTCAGGTCCTTATCCCAGCGCGCCGGGCCCGCGGGCTTCTCGCGGTCGACGAAGCGGATCTGGACGTGGTCGTGTTTCTTCAGGCCCGGCTTCTTCGGCGGATCGTTCGGCGACCCGTTGCCCTCGAGGAGCGACTGCGCGGAGGCCGACGTCGCCGCGCCCAGCACGATCAGCGCCATATAGGCGATCGTCTTCATCGCGCAGACTCCAGGACGTCGACGCGGGAGGCGTCCACCACGCGGCCGCGAAGGCGGTTCTTCGACGACGCGAACTCCAGGGCGATCTCCTGGCCGGCCGCGCCGTCCTCGAGGGCCCGCGCATCGACCTCGTAGCCCGACGAAACCGCGCGGACGAGATCCCCCTTCCGGACCGCGGGCTTCAGCCGAAGGTCCGCGACCGTGATGGGCGAGGCCAGGCGGATGCGCTGGGCCGCGACTGATCCGACGACCAGGTCCATCTCCAGGACCGGGTCGCCGTCCGCGACTTCGATGCGGTGCGTTTCGAGATCGCTCCGCTCCAGGCGACGCCCCGGCGCGATGTCGCGCGCGGCGAACACGCCGTCGCGGAGGCGGAGGATGCGGGCCACCACGTCGATCTTCTCTCCGCCCGACATGACCGCGATATAGGCGGAGCCGTTGGGTTTGACTTCGACGACGTCGCCTGCGCAGGTCTCGGGCTCCAGCCGCACGATCCGGACCAGCGCGGCACCCGACTGGCGCAGCAGCGCCTTCGCGACCGATTTCCTCAGGGACTCGGTGTCGGTCGAGATCCCCCGCGAGACTTCCACACTCTCGCCGCTCCAGACCGCCGCGTCGAGGGCGATCCCCTTGATGTCCAGCTCGCGCCGGATCTCGTCGGCCGTGATGGTCCGCGTCTGCCCTTCCTCGGGCGAGCGGCCGATATAGAGGTCCGCGATCCTGCCGCGGGTCGCGGGATCGGTGCGGTCGAGGTCGAGGAGGTCGGCGATGCGGACCCAGCGGCCGCTCACGACCGCCTTCTCCTTGAGGGCGACGGCCTCGGCGCCGAGCAGGATCAGAAGCGAGAGGGCCGGACTCACGGCTTCCTCCGCAGGGTGTTGATGCTCTGGAGCATGTCGTCCAGCGCCTGGATCACCCGGTTGTTCAGCTCGTAGGCGCGCTGCGTCTGGACGAGGTCCATCAGCTCGCGCATCGGATCGATCGGGGACGGTTCGATAGAACCCTGACGGAAGCGGCCCGGGCCGTCGACGCGGTCGCCCGCGGCGTCGGCAGCGCGGAAGAGTCCGCCGCCGATCGACTCGAGACCGGGAGGATTCTCGAAGCGACTGATCTCGATCCGTCCGATCGGCATCGCTGCCTCGGGCACCTGGGGATCGATCCCGCTCACGACGCCGTCCGCGTCGACCATCAGCCGGGTGATCTGAGGCGGAACCTGCAGGGGCGGATCGACGACGAGGCCGGCGGCGGTCGTCAGGAATCCCTCTGCATTGCGGTCGAGGCCGCCCGCGCGGGTGAAGGCTACTCCGCCGTCGGGAAGCTGCACGCGCAGGAGGCCTTCGCCCTCGAGGGCGAGGTCGAGATCGCGCGAGGTCGAGGGGAGGGTGGCTACGTTCGTCAGGCGGGTCGTGATCGCGTCGATGCGGCGCAGGAGGGCGTTTCCGCCCGTGGCCGCGATCCGCAGCGCGTGGACCGTCATCCGGAAGCTCCTACCGTACCGGGCGCGCCAGCTCGTTCACCGTGCGCTCGAGGACCGCATCCTGGATGCGGATCGCCTGGAGGTTCGCCTCGAGCGCACGGAGGGCCCGGATCAACTCCACCGAGTCGAGGACCGGACGGACGCCGCTGAGCGTTCCGTCCCGGTTCTCGTCGAGGAGGCCGGCGCGCCGGGCCCGACCGGCGACCTCCCCGTACTGCCCGAACCCCACCTGCTGTCCGTCTTCTATCCCCACCCGCTGTCCGTTTTTCGCGTCGTTGCCGAAAGCCGCCAGGCGCGTCGCGAGGGCCTCGATCCGCGCGGCCTGGGCGAGCGCGCCCCGGCCCGAGATCGCGATGCCGTCCAGCGACATTAGCGCACCACCTTGCGGAGGAACGCGAGCGCGCCGATCCACCAGGGGCGCGGCGCCAGGATCGCGACGGCGGCCGCGTCGGCCACGACGGCCAGCCGGCGCGCTTCCCTCGCAATCGCGCATTCCAGTTCCATGGCATGAAGGAGAGCAAGCGTCGTGCCAATCCTGCCCCTCAGGGAGATCGCAGACGATCCGCGTCCGGGTCGGAATTTCCTTCCGGGGTCGTCGGACCGGACTGCCGTCCACTTCCGACTGTTCAGCGTGCGAACGGTCGGGTTCAATAGGAGGGATGAGGGTTGGACTTCGCATCGTCGCCGCCGCGCTGCTCCTGGCGATGGTCGCGGGGATCCTCTGGGCGTGCGGAATCTACTACTGGCACCACCGGGTGGAGCGGGTCATCCGCTATATGGAGGACGGCGGGGACGGGGCCGCGCTGAGCCGGGACATGGAGAACACCCTGTATGCCGCCGGCTGCCGCGCGCTGCCCAACCTGATCCGCGCCACGAAGCCCGACCGGTCCGCCGCGTTCCTCGCGTTCACCACGCACCAGGCCGTCCTCATCCTCAACCAGGAGCCGGCCCAGACGAAGGGGGATTGCGACCTCCGCGCGACGCGCCGGGCGGACTATGAGGTGCAGTCGGATGATCCGGCGCCCGTCCGGGAGGCCAAGGTCGCGCGTCTGAGTCAGTACTGGACCGCGCACGCCGGCGACGTCCATCAGTGGTGGCGCTTCTGGACCTGCAACTGCCGTCATCAGGAGTAGTCGCATGAAGAGAGTGCTCGGAATCCTGGCGACCCTCGGAATATTCGCCGTCCTGGGCTGGGCCGGCGGCTACGGCTACTGGCACATCCGGCTCGTCAGCGCGGTGCGCACGCTGGAGACCCGGAGCGGGGTGCAGGGCGGCGATGCGGACGCGGTCGACCTGCTCGAGGACGCGGGCTGCCGGGCGCTCCCCTACCTGATTCCGGCGATGCAGCCGGGCAAGAATCCGTTCTTCCTGGCGGAGGCGTCGCAGCTGCTGAAGAAGGACCTGAAGGGCCCGCTGATGCGAGGCGACCTCGAGCTGGACGCGCGACTCGAAGGATGGCTGATGACGCCCGACATGTCCCCGGCCGAACGTCAGCGAAAGTGCGATGAGATCCACGCCTGGTGGCGCGAGAAGGGTGAGGCGCGCCACTCCGGCGCGAAATGGTGGAAGTCCGACTGCGGCGGCATATGACCTCGCCGTCCCCTGGTCGGAAACCGATCAAGATCTTTGTCATCCTCATCGCCGGTTTTCTCCTCCTTCTTTCCCTGATCTGGTGCGGCATCTTTCTCTACTGGGATTGGACTCTGCGGAAGGAAATCCGGGATTGGGAAGCCAAGTTTGTCCCTTTGGAGAGCGGAGATTCCTCCTTCGACATCATCGCCCTCGGCTCGGTGCCAACCCAGGCTCCCAGGGCGGGCTGCCGAGCCTTACCCTATTTGGTGGATGCCATGAACTCTTCGGGTAATCCTCAGTTCCAGGATGCCGTCATGAACCTGATTCAAGGAATACTGCTGGGACCGATTCCGAGAGGGGCCGGCGGGTCTAATTCATTGCCCGATCCAACCCGTTGGGTCTACAAGAATGGAAAGCGGACTCTTGACCGGAACCAATTCCTGACTGATTTCAACGAATGGTGGAGGGTAAACGGCGCCCGCTATCATCAGGGATGGCGGGTCTGGTCGAGCTGGTGTCCCGGAAACTAGCGATCTTCAGGACGCGCTGGGCCGGCCGAAGATGATGCGGCCGGACGAGGTCTGCAGCACGTTGCTGATCACGAGCTCGACTTCCTGGCCGATCTTCGACGCGCAGTCCTCGGCCACCACCATCGTGCCGTCCTCGACGTAGCCGACGCCCTGCCCCGCGCTTTCGCCGGTGCGGATGATCTTCACCGTCAGCTTCTCGCCCTGGAGCACGACCGGGCGCAGCGCCGACGCGATGTCGTTGATGTTGATCACCTCGACGCCCTGCACCTGGGCCACCTTATTGAGGTTGAAGTCGGTCGTCACGATCCGGGCGTCCAGGTTCTTCCCGAGGCGCACGAGCTTTGCGTCGACGCCCGAGATGTCGGGCAGCTCGACCTCCTGCACCTCGACGTTCTTGGTCTTCCGGATGCGGTTCAGGATGTCGAGTCCGCGGCGGCCGCGGTTGCGCTTCAGCTTGTCCTGCGAGTCCGCCACCTGCTGAAGTTCCTGCAGCACGAACCTGGGGACGATGATCCGCGTGTCGATGACCTTGGTATCCATCAGGTCGGCGATGCGGCCGTCGATGATCGCGCTCGTGTCGAGGATGACGGGCTTCGACCCGCCCCCCTCGCGCTTGAGCTCGACGAACGGGATCACAAATTTGAAGTCGTCCTTGACGTGCAGGATGGTCAGGACGGACAGGAAGCTCAGCACCACGGCGATCGCGAAGTTCCGGTACATTCGCGCCTTCGGGACCATGTCCTCGTTGAGCAGGTCCAGGACCTTGATCAGGAAGTACGCGAGCAGGCAGCCGACCAGGATGCCGAAGACGAGCGCGATGACGACCGACGCCAGCTGCCGCGTCGCCAGCAGCTGAAGGGTCATGAAGATCATCCCGGCGCCCAGCCCGATGAAGAGCCCCATCCAGGGCTGGCTGTAGAGGTCGATGCCGGTCACCCAGCCGACGGTGCCGCAGGCCAGGACGAAGAGGGCGCGGACGACGTGCAGCATGGCTACAGAACGTTTTCGAACGGATAGAAGAGTTTTCTGTACTCGTCCTGGCAGTAGCGGTCGGTCATCCCCGCGATATAGTCCGCGACCGCCCGGGGCGTCCCCGCCTGTTTGGCCCAATCCTGGAAGTGCGGCGGCAGCGTCGCCGGATTTGCCGTATAGGACCGGTACAGCTCGGCGATGAAGCGCTTCGCCTTCTCGGACATGATGACGACGCGGTGATGCCGGTAAACGTTCTGGTGCAGGAAGTGCTGCAGCGCCTTCTTCTGCCGGTCCATCTCCGGCGAGAAGCCCACCGCCCCTTCCTTCGCCGCGCGAACCGCATCCAGCGAGTCCAGATTCAGACGTTTGACGTGGACGAGCGACGTCTGGACGAGGTCCGTCACCTCAAGATTGATGAGCTGGCGTACGGCCGCCCGGACGCGCATCTCGCCGGCCAGCTTCGACCCTTCGGTCGCGCGCTTCCAGATGTCGAGCGTCGCGAGCTGCTCCTCGGTCAGCAGGCCGGCCTTCCAGCTGTCGTCGATGTCATGCGCGTCGTAAGCGATGGAATCGGCGATGTCGACCACCTGGGCCTCGAGCAGGGGCGCCCACTCGGGATGGTATTCGGGCTCGAAATCCTTCCGGCCCGGCCAGCCGTGCTTGCGGATCGACTCGCGGGTCTCGAAGCTGAGGTTGAGGCCCGCGAAGCCGGGATACCGGTGCTCGAGGATTTCGACGACCCGGAGGCTCTGGCGGTTGTGCTCGAAGCCGCCGTGGGCCTTCATGCACTCGTCCAGCGCGTCCTGGCCGGAATGCCCGAACGGCGTATGGCCCAGGTCGTGGCCGAGCGCGACCACCTCGCAGAGGTCCTCGTTCAGGCCCATCGCGCGCGCGATGGTCCGCGAGATCTGGGCGGCCTCCGTCGAATGCGTCAGGCGCGTGCGGTAGTAGTCGCCCTCGTGGTTGACGAAGACCTGGGTCTTGTACTGGAGGCGACGGAACGCGGCGCAGTGGATGACGCGGTCGCGGTCGCGCTGATAGGCGGTTCGGAACTCATGCTCGGGCTCGGGATCCCTGCGCCCGGCCGAGCGGCCGCTCTTCGCCGCGAACGGCGCCAGCGTCTGCTCCTCGCGCTCTTCCAGCTGCTGTCGGGTGATCATCTGGATAAAAAAAGGGGGGCCGGAGGCCCCCCTTTCTGTTTCTATTCTGGATTCTCTCGGCTCACTTCTTGACCCCGATGATTTCGTCGATCCAGCCCAGGAGCTGCTTCAGGTCCGACGGCTGCGTGTCCGCCATATGGGCGATGCGGAAAGTCCTCTCCTTCAGCTTGCCGTAGCCTTCGCTGATGACGGCGTCGCGCTCATACAGCTTGTCGTAGAGCTGCTTGACGGTGATGTCCTTGCGGGTGTTCTCGATGCAGGACACCGTGGTGGACCAGCAGCCCTTCGCCGGGAACATCTTGAAGTGCGTGTTGGCCCAGTCTTGGCAGATCGTCGCCATCTCGCGGTGCCGCTTCCAGCGGTTGTCGAGCCCCTCGGCCAGCATGCGCTTCATCTGCACGTCGAGGGCGTAGATGAGGCTGATGACCGGCGTCTCCGGGGTCTCGTTCTTCTCGTCCATCTTCTTGAACTGATGGAGGTCGAAGTAGTGGCCCTTCGCCGGCACTTTCGCGGACTTCTCCATGGCCTTGTCGGAGGCCCACACGACCGCGAGGCCGGGCGGCAGGCCGAAGGCCTTCTGCGTGCCGGCCAGGAGGTAGTCGATGCCCAGCTCGTCCGGATTGATCGGGACGCCGGCGAGGGAGCTGACCGCGTCGACCGCGAAGGACACGTCCGGGTACTTCTTCATCACGTCGCAGATCTCGCGGAGCGGGTTGAAGAGGCCCGTGGAGGTCTCGTTGGAGACGAGCGTCAGGCAGTCATACTTGCCGGTGGAGAGCAGCTTGTCGATGTCCTCGGGCCGGTTGGGCTGGCCCCATTCGACGCCGTACTTGTCGGACTCCTTGCCGTTCTCGAGCGCGATGTCGTGCCAGCGCTCGGAGAAGTTGCCGCAGGTGCAGGAGAGCACGCGTTTCGCGCAGAGGTTCCGCAGCGCGCCTTCCATGGCGCCGGTGGAGCTGGACGTGAACAGGTAGATCTGGCCCTTCTCGGTGCCCAGCAGCTTGCGAAGGCCGGCCTTGGCGCTGGAGTGGATCTTCTGGTAGTCCTTGCCGCGGTGGGAGATCATCGGCACCGCGCAGGCCTGGAGAACGTCGGGATGCACTTCAACGGGTCCGGGGATCCAAAGTCTCTTATGTCCCATAGGCTTCCTAGCTGATGTTCAGTTTGCACAAGAGAAGCCCCGTCAGGAGCTTCGGATAAAAGTCCGTCGACTTCTGGGGGAACTTTTCCCCGTTCTTCACGACCTTCTGGATCTGGTCCATCCGCACCGGGTTGACGAGAAACGCAACCTGGTACGGCCCGGTCGCTCGAACATGGTCGATCGTCTCGTCCGCCGATCGATAGAAGTGGACGTTCTTCTCCGCCGCCAGCTGCTCGGGGCCGATGCCCAGCAGCTTCTCCAGGATCAGCGTGTGCAGCAGGCAGACGTCGAGGCTGCGCCAGTCCTCGGAACGCTTGTCCTTGACCTGGGCGGCCGCCGCCTTCACGTCGCGCGTCACGAACAGGTAATGCGACTTCGCGCCCTTGGCCACCGCGCCGAAGCAGGGCTTCGACATGCCCTCGACCTTCAGGTCCTCGAGCAGGTCGCGCCGCGCCGCCTTCTCCTCCTGGTCGTTGTTGAAGGAGTACTCGCGGATGTCGAAGGCCGATTTCGCGGCCGTCAGCACCTTCGCCATGTCGAAGTTCTGGATATCGTAGCAAAGGCGGTGCGTGCCGAAGATCGTCAGGTCGTCGTCCATGTTGACAAGCGTCGCCAGCACGTTGTCCGGCGTCTCGGTGCCCGTCCCCTGGATGCCCGCCTTGGCGCACTGCTGCTTGTAGTTCCAGCTCGTCTCGTAGCGGTGGTGGCCGTCGGCGATGACGCAGTCCCTGGCGTCCATCACCTTCTGGATGGCCTGGATCTTCGCGGGGTCGTCCAGGCGCCAGACCTTGTGGGTCTCGCCCAGGTCGTCCTTCGCCTCGAAGTCCGGCTTGCCCTTGGCCATCTCGTCGCAGATCCGGTTCACGGCCTTCTCGGGGTCCGGATAGAGGAGGAAGATGTTCTCGGTATGGGTCTTGGTCGCGGTGATCAGGGCCAAGCGGTCGGCCTTGGGACCGCTGTGGGTCTGCTCGTGGGGCAGGATCTTGCCCTTCCCCGGCTCGTCGATCTGCACCAGGGCCACGATCCCCTTGCGGGTCTTCACGCCGTTCGGGGTCTTGTAGATCTGGTGGTAGACGTAGAACGCGGGCTTGGCGTCCTGGACCAGGACGCCTTCCTGCAGCCAGGCGTTCAGGGTCGCGGCCGCTTCCTTGTACTTGTCCTTCCCCGGCTCGTCCTTGCGCAGGATGACCCGGATCAGGTTATGCTCGTTCTTCCTGTAGTACTCGTCCTGCAGGGCCGGATTGATCTTGTCGTAGGGCTGCGTGGTGAGAGGCGTCAGGTCCTTCACCCTGGACGTGTCGAAATGGACGCCCTTAAACGGATAGATTTTCGGCATTGCTTGCTCCGCAAACGCGCTCGTAGAGCGCTTCATATTGGGGAACCACCCGGTCGACGTCAAACAATTCTTCCGCGCGGCGGCGTCCCGCCTCCCCCATCGTACGGGCCAGGTTCTGGTCGCGCAGTATCTCCACCGCCGCCGCGGCGAGGGCCTCGACGTCGCCGACCGACGCCGTCCGCCCGCAGGCCTCGGAGAGCACCTCGGACACGCCGCCGGACTCGGTCGCGACCACCGGAACCCCGCAGGCCATGGCCTCGAGCACCGACATCCCGAAGCCCTCGAACTCGCTGGTCGAGAGTGCGAGGCCGGCCGTCCGCAAATGGGCCTCCACCTCGGGGTCCTCGCCGATGAAGCGGACGGACGACAGGATCCCCAGCCGGCCCGCCAGCTCCCGCACCGCCTCCTTCTCCGGACCCGTACCGACCAGCACCAGCGTCGCCGGCACCCGCCGCCGGATCAGGTAGAGCGCACGCACCGCGTCGGCCGTGCGCTTGACCGGGCGGAAGTTGGAGACGTGGACGATCGTCGACTCGCGAGGCCCGGCCGTGGGGCTGAAGCGGCGCGCGTCGACGAAGTCGGGGATCACGTGGATCTTGGGGGAGACGTCGAACCAGGACAGGGTCTTGTCGCGAAGGAAGGCGCTGACGGCGGTGATCGCGTCGCTGCGTTCGAGGCCGAACTTCGTGGCCCGGGTGAACGAGGCGTCCTGGCCGACGAGCAGGATGTCGGTGCCATGCAGGGTGGTCACCGTCTTCAGCTTCTGGCCGGTCATCTCCTTGGCCAGGAACGCGCTCACGGCGTGGGGATACGCGTAATGGCAGTGGAGGACGTCGAGCTCGACCTCCGCGACGCGGCAGGCGGCGGCCATGCCGTAGGAGGGGTATTCGAAGAGGGGATACTGCGGGATCGTGATCTCGTGCCACTGGAAGTTGTCGCTGTGCGGGCGGAGGCGGAACGGCGACCGGTAGCTGAAGAGGTGGACCTCGTGGCCGCGGGCGGCCAACGCCATCCCCAGCTCCGACGCGATCACGCCGCTGCCGCCGGAGGTCGGATAGCAGAGGATCCCGATCTTCATTCGAGGATCGCGTCCGCCTCGATCTCCACCACCATGTCCGGGTCGATGAGCTTCGAGATCTGGATCATGGCCGTGGCGGGCCGGATTTCCTTGAAGATCTCTCCGTGGGCGCGGCCGTACTCCTCCCATCGGGAGATGTCCGTGACGAAAAGGCGGGTGCGCACCACGTCCTTGAGCGTGGCGCCGCCCTTGGCGAGCGCCTTCTCGATGTTCTTCAGCGTCTGGACCGTCTGCTTGTAGGGGTCCCCGGGGCCGACGATCTTGCCGTTCTCGTCCGTCGCGGTCGTGCCGGAGACCGCGATCGTCTTGCCGACCTTGACCGCGCGGGAATATCCGATGATCGGCTCCCACTTCGATCCGGTGGAAATGTTCTGACGCGCCATGGCAGGTCTTCCTGAATGGGGTCTCAGTGCTTGAAGTGGCGCATTCCCGTCAACACCATCGGGACATTGCGCTTGCGGGCGACGGAGATGACGTCCTCGTCGCGGATCGATCCGCCAGGCTGGATGACGGCTTCGGCTCCGGCGTCCAGGCACGCCTCGAGGGCGTCCGGGAACGGGAAAAAGGCGTCGCTGGCGACCACCGCGCCCTTCGCGCGGTCCCCCGCCTTGCGGACCGCGATATGCGCGGAGTCGACCCGGCTCATCTGGCCGGCTCCGACGCCGACGACGGTCTCGTTCTTCGCCAGCACGATCGCGTTCGAGCGGACGTGCTTGCAGACGGTCCAGGCGAACATCAGGTCCCGGGTCTGCTCGTCGGTGGGCTGGCCCACCACGGGCTTCGACTCCGCAACGAGGCTGTCGTCGGGCGACTGGACCAGCACGCCGTCCCGGATGCTCCGCACCTGCATCCACCCGGCGGTGGAGGCCGGAACGGCGCCCGCCTCGAGGATGCGGAGATTCTTGCCCCACTTGGTGCGCTCCCGAAGGATGTCGACGGCCCCCCGCGCAAACTGCGGCGCGATGATGCCCTCGAGGAAGTTCTCCTTCACCGCGATCGCCTCGGCCGTGGCGATGTCCACCGCCCCGTTGAACGCGGCCAGGCCCCCGTAGGCGGACACGGGATCGCCCGAGAGCGCCTTCCGGAAAGCCTCGAGCGGCGTCTCGGCGCAGCCCGCGCCGCAGGGATTGTTGTGCTTCACGATGACGCAGGCCTGGCGGCGCAACTCGCGCACGAGCTCGAAGGCGCTGTCCAGGTCGAGGATGTTGTTGTACGACAGCTCCTTTCCGCCCAGGAAATTGGCGTGGGCGACCGACGGCGCGGTGCGGAAGGACGAGCGGTAGGACGCCCCCTTCTGGTGCGGGTTCTCGCCGTAGCGGAGATCGTCGATCTTCTCGAACTGCAGGGTGAGCAGGTCCGGGAAATCCTCGCGGCCCCCCAGGTACGAGGCGATGGCGCCGTCGTAGCGGGCGGTCAGCGTGAACGCCTTCACGGCCAGCTCGCGCCGCAGCATCTCGCTCGTCGAACCGTCGCGGCGGCGCAGGTCTTCGGAGACGCGGTCGTAGTCCGCGGGCTCGGTGATGACGGTGACGTACTTGTGGTTCTTCGCGGCGGAGCGGATCATCGACGGGCCGCCGATGTCGATGTTCTCGATCGCCTCCTCAAAGGCGACGTTGGGGCGGGCGACGACCTCCCGGAACGGATAGAGCGTGACCACCACGAGATCGATCATCCTGATCCCGTGCTGCTCGGCCTGGGAGACATGCTCCTTCGAGTCGCGCACGCAGAGGATGCCGCCGTGGATGCGGGGATGCAGCGTCTTGACGCGGCCGTCCATGATCTCGGGCGAGCCGGTGTACTCGGAGACGTCGGTGATCTTGACGCCGCCGTCCCGGAGCGCCTTGGCGGTGCCGCCGGTAGAGAGGATTTCGATGCCGAACTCAGCGAGGCGGCGGGCGAACTCCACGATCCCGGTCTTGTCGAAAACGCTGAGGAGGGCGGTGCGGATCTTCATGAGCCGCGGCATTGTACGGGGCGCGTCGGAAGGAGTCAACGACACCCCGGCGTTCTTCCGCACACGGAACGGCGGCGGCGTCGTCCGACGAAGAACCCGGCGGGGTTAGATTGACGGGGTCAGCGCCCGCCCCTAGAATCGGTCCGCCTCACATGTGGAAAAGAGTCTTCCTCGTCATCTCCCTGACCGTCGGCATCGGGCTCTTCGTTTTTTTCATCCAGCGGAACGGGGGCTTCGGGAAGGCGCTGCAGGCGGTGGCGTCGGTCGGCTGGACCGGGGTCGGGGCCTTCATCATCCTCTGCGCGGGGACCATGCTCTGGCCGGGCATCGGCTGGTGGCTGCTGATGCGGGGCGAGAAGATGAAGGTCTCGCTGTGGACGACGCTGAAGGCCAACTTCATGGGCTTCCCCGTCAATTTCCTCGCCCCGTCGATGTACCTGGGTGCCGAGCCGCTGAAGATCTTCTACGTGGCCCGGGTCACCGGCGAAACCAAGCGGAAGATCCTCGCAACCATCGTCGTCGGCAAGTTCCAGGAGATGGGGGCCCTGCTGATGACCATGGTCATCGCGGCGGGGATCGCGGTCTGGAGGATCGACTTCCCGCGACGGCAGGAGGTCATGATCCTCGGCGCCCTCTTCACCCTCGTCACCCTGTTCCTGATCGCCGTCTATGGGTTCGTCAGCAACCGGCAGCCCACGGTGAAGGTGATCAACTTCCTGGCCCGTCTCGGCAGGAAGCGCCGCTACGGACGCTGGAGGCGGAAGCTCGCGAGGCTGCGCACCCGGGCGGAGGAGATGGAGCACCTGATCCACAACGCCTTCACCAAGCGATGGAAGACCTTCGTCCTCGCCCAGGGCATCACCGCGTTCTCCGCCCTCTCCGTCCTCGTCCGCCCCTGGTTCTACTTCTACTGCGCCCACCGCGAGTTCGTCCCGTTCGAGAAGCTGTCGGCCATCTATATCGTGACCAACCTGATCAACATGCTTCCCCACACGCCGGGAGCCCTGGGAGTCATGGAGGGCGGCATGCTCAAGCTCTTCGCAGTCCTGGGGCTCGGCACCGACGACGACGCCAACGCCTACCAGCTGGTCGGCCGCGTCTCGGACGTGGTGCTCATCCTCCTGGGCTGCTGGCTGATCTTCCATTACAACCTGGCGGCCATGGCCCAGCGCATCGCCCAGGGCAAGGAGAAGGTCGGGGTGCACGAAACCGAGGGGCTCGACGAGGACGAGGCGCCGCCTACTTCCGCTTGATGACGGGCAGCAGAGCTCGGAATTCGTCCGTGCCCGCCTTCTCCAGCAGCTCGAAGATCACCGTCTCCGTCGACGCCGGCAGCACGCCCGCCCCCGTCATCTTCTCGACGCCGACCGCATAGTCCGCTTCATGGCGGCTGTCCGTGGCGTCCCGCACCAGGTGCACCTGGCGGCCGGAGGCGATTGCGTCCAGCGCCGTCTGGCAGACGCAGACATGAGTCTCATAACCGGCGAGGATGATCTGGCGGCGTCCGATCGAGTCCAGGGTCTGCCGGAACTCCTCGGAGCCGAAGCAGGAGAAGACCATCTTTTGAAGCGTCGTCGCCGCGGCCAGGGCCGCCCTGACCGGGGCGATCGTGGGACCGAAGGCTTTGGCGGCGTGCTCCGTGACGACGACGGGCAGCCCCAGGAGCGTCGCGGTCTCGGCAAGCTTGACGAGGTTGGACGCGACGGGATCGCGCCGCGGCATCTCCGCGTGAAGGCGATCCTGGACGTCGACGACGACGAGCACGGCCTGGTCCCGGCGGAGCAGGCTCGGATGCATCAGTATCCGGCGAGGTCCGGCTCGATCGTTCCGTTCTTCAGCGCGACCCGCTTGGTGGGCGCCTCTTCGCCGCCGGCGCCGTCGAAGCTGTACTTCACCTCGACGAAGCGGCGGCGGAACTTGTTGAGTTCTTCCTTCACCGACTTGCCGTCGATGAGGCACTCCTTGAAGAAGCGGGCGATCTCGGCCATCTCCGCCTCCTTCATGCCCCAGTGCGTCATCTCCTGGACGCCGAGTCGCAGCCCCGACGGCTTCATGACGGCCTTGGGGTCGTCGTGCGGGAGCAGGTTGTAGTTGCAGATGATGTCGTTGGCCTCGAGCTTCTCGGCGCAGTCGCGGCCGCCGCCCTGCTTCTTCACGTCGACGGCGACCTGGTGGGTGCGGGTGAACCCGAACTCCTTCAGCTGCACGTCGAAGCCGGCGGCGTCGAGCGCCTTGGCGAAGGCCTGGGCGTTGGCGACGACCTGCTTCGCATAGGCCTGGCCGAACTCGATCATCTCATAGGTGGCGACGAGCAGCGGCGGGAGCGTGAAGAGGTGGTGGTTCGAGAGGCAGCCCGGGAACGCGAGCTTATCGATCTTCTTCCACTTGTCCTCGGGGAGGTTGGACAGCACGACGCCGCGCTGCGGCCCGAAGAAGGTCTTGTGCGTCGAGCCGAGCAGGATGTCGCAGCCCTCCGCGATCGGATCCTGGAACTGTCTTCCGGCGATGAGGCCGAGGACGTGGGCGCCGTCGAAGACGCAGATCACGCCGAGATCCTTGCAGACGGCGGCGAGATCCTTGGCCGGTTCGGGGAGCATGATCAGGCTCTTCCCGATGACGACCATCTTGGGTTTTTCACGGGCCAGCAGGTCCTTGGATGCAGGGACGTCGATGGCGTACCCGTTCTTCGGATCGCGGGGCCAGCGGAGGATGTTGCGCGTGTACTTGCCCATGCCGCCGATGGGCTGGTGGCTGATGTGGCCGCCCACCTCGAGGGAGTTGACGATGACGGTGTCGGTCTCCTTGACGAAGGAGGCGAAGACGACGTCGTTGGCGTTGGTGCCGCTGGTGGTGCGGACTTCGGCGTTCTGGACGCCGAAGAGCTTCCTCATCGCATCGCGGGTCTTCGACTCGACGACGTCGATATGCTTCGTGCCCTGGTAGTAGCGCTTGCCCTTCTCGGGGTGGCCTTCGGCGTAGCGGTGGCCGAAATCGGACGGCAGCAGGGCCCGGGCCCGGGCGGAGAGAACGTTCTCGCTGGCGATGAGATTGATGGTTTGACGGAGGCGCCACTCATCGTTGGCGCGGACGACGGCTTCGACCTCGCGGACCAGACCTTCGCTCAAGCCCCACCCCCCCGGAAAGAAGCCTCAGGCATTAGGCATCATGCATTGGCCGGAACCGGCGAATGCCCGGTGCCCAGTGCCTGCGATCAGGCGGGCTTCTGGACGCGGCCGAGCCGCAGGCAGGACGTGCAGACCTTGAGGCGGACGGTCTTCCCGTCCACGACCGCCCGGACCTTCTGCAGGTTCGGCTTGAAGCTGCGGTGCGAACGTCCGGTGATCTTCCGGCCGACGCCGCCCTTGGACTTCGCCAGGCCGCGGCGCGTGATCTGATCGCCCCGGATGGGCCCCTTGTTGCAGAGCGCGCAGCGGCGGCCTTTGGTCAGTGGTTGAATCACGGGCGATAGCATAGGGATTTCGTCGGAGAAATCAAGTGTTTACTTCAGCGGGGCCGCCCGTGCAGGACTTCCAGCACGATGTCCTTGCTGTCGTGAGGCTTCTTGAAATCGCCGATGCCGCCGTCGTCGACGGCATCGGGACCCACGCTCCACGCCGTCAGAAGGGCGCCCTGCTCCCGGTGCCGCAGGGTGTCCCCGTAAGGATCCCCCAACTCGAGGATGGCTCCGGTCCGGCGATAGTGCAGTCCGAGTCTCAACAGGCGAATCTGCGCCAGCACCCTCCGACGCGCACTCGGACCGAAAATAAGATTGGGGCCGACAACCCGATCGGCGAGATTCCAGGACTGCGCGACCTCGATCGAGTTCTCCCTGAAGGCAGAGGACTCTCGAGCCCAGGGTTCGAGATCCAGCCCCTTCAGCCGCTGAATGCGGGCGTCCGACTGATGGAAGGAGGCCGACAACGCCAGACGCGTGGAGAAGATCCCGACCAGTCCCCCATAATCCGTGCTTCGGAGCGGGCGGCGGGGACTGGAGGCGAATTCCAAAGCGCGTCCGTCGATAATGACTCGGCCCCAGTTCTCCAGGAATCCAAGCATGATACCGACGTTCCGGAGGAACGAACCCTCCAGGCGATCCAGTCCGACCTCCAGGGTCGCCAGATCCGCCGGGTCCAGCTCCGCCCCGAGAGCATCGAAAGCCTCCGTGAACAGGAGCTGGCACCCGGAAAGGCCTCTGACCCCGGGCATGAAGTCGCCCTCCCGGCACAGATCCGCCGAGAATTGCGCCAGATCCAGGAGGCTCTCGATCCGCTCCTTCCCTCTTCCCTCCTCCCCGTGGATTCGCACCGACGCCGCCAGAAGCAAGATCATCAGAGACTGGCCGCGGGATCGGGGGAACTCGCGACCGCTGATCTCGGCGAGATGCTCCAGCTCCTCGTGAGACCCGCTGCGACGGTAGAGGGTCCGGTGCGCTCCCTTCGACACCTGAGCGAGGGCTTCCTGATGCTCCAGAACGAGCCGACGCGACGCCGCCGGATCCGCCCTGGCGTCGCGGTCCAGGAACCACGAGAGGATCTTCCGATCAAGGGTCGGGGAGACGCGGTCGTAGGCCTTGGCGTAGTCTTCGGCGGCATCGCCGGGCAGCGCAGCTCCGTAAAGCACCGGACGCGTTCCGTCCAGGTCCACGATCTCCCGGTCGATCTCCCCCAACCGCTGCTCCATGCGGCCCCAGCTTCTCCATTCGACGGTCTTGAGCCAGAGGCCGCAGCGGAGAACGACCAGCAGGAGGAGCGCGCCGACGAGGCGCAGGATCTTCCAGAGTCTGCGCCTGGAAACGGCGGCATCCATGCCTCAAGTCTACCCTTTCTTGACAAGGGTCCGGTCGGTGATACACTTGGAAGGTCCGGCTTCTGAGTAAGCAGAGGGGACCAGCCTCATGGCCCAACGGTATCTCGTCGGCCTCGACATCGGTTCAAAGTTCATCAAGGCGGTCCAGCTTTCCATGACCGCCGGGCAGTACAAGGTCAGCGAGTTCGGCATCGCCGAGGTCAACCCGCAGGTCTCCGTCCCCGACACCATCAACGAGCTCTTCTCCAAGAAGAACTTCAAGGTCAAGCGCGTCGTCAGCGCCGTCAGCGGCCGCTTCGTCTTCGTCCGCTATATCTCCATGCCCGTGATGAGCGACGAAGAGCTGGTCAACGCCGCCAAGTACGAGCTGGGCAAGTACATCCCCGTCGAGGTCGACGAGGTTCTCCACGACTCCCAGAAGCTCGAGGAGCTGGCCCCCCAGGAGGGCCAGGAGCCCGAGATGCGGGTCCTCCTCGTCGCCGCCAAGCGCACCTTCATCGACGAACACGTCGGCATCCTCGAGGGCGCCGGGCTCCAGCCCGCCATCGTCGACGTCGACTCCTTCGCCCTGGGCAACGCCTACGAGCTCTCCGGCATGATCAATCCCCAGGCGATCGCCGCGGGCAAGCTCGTCGCCCTGGTCGACATCGGCGCCAGCAAGACCAACATCAACATCATGAGCGACACCGTCTCGTACTTCACCCGCGAGTTCTACAAGGGCGGGGACGACCTGACGGACTCCATCTCCAAGAAACTCTCGCTCGAAGTGAAGGACGCCGAGGCCCTCAAGCGGAACCCGGCGGGCGAGCTCGAAAAGGTGCAGGACTGCATCTCGAGCGTGGTCGAGGACATCTGCCACGACATCAACATCTCGATCGACTACTTCGAGAACCAGTACGACAAGAAGGTCGAAGAGGTCTACATCACCGGCGGCGCCTCCGCGACGATCGGGCTGCCCGAGACGCTGGAGCGCACGGTGCAGAAGCCGGTTCAGAAGTGGAACCCCCTGCAGTATCTGGAGCTGGAGCTTCCCCGCGATTCCCAGCAGGAACTGGAAGACAATCCCGCCCAGGCGGCGATCGCCCTGGGCCTGGCCTCGAGGGTACGTCGAGACTGAACCATGATCAGAATCAACCTGCTCCCGACGGAAAAGCGCAAGGCCGAGCGCACGCCGCTGCCGCGCTTTCTGCTGATCGCGTCGACCGCGGCCGCGTTCTTCATCCTGCTCTTCTACAACCTGTGGCTGCTCAAGCTCATCTCCGACAAGAAGGACGAGATCACGCAGCAGCGGGAGGCGCTGGCGCGCCTCCAGCCCTCCGTCCAGGAGCATGACAAGCTGCTCGCCCAGCAGACGGGCCTGCAGAACAAGGTCCGGGAGATCGAGAGCCTGATCACCCGCGACGTGGAGTACTGGAAGACGGTCAACGCCCTCTGGGACGTGATCCACCAGAATCCGCGGGTCTGGATCGACGACTTCCGCATCCTCGACGCGCGGGCCGCGCCCGGCGACCTGCGCCGTTCGGATCCGGAGACCAAGGAGGCCGTCGCCTACGGCGTGACCATGAGGTGCCACGTCGCCGGCGAAGAAGTCACCGAGATGACCAAGTTCCGCAAGGCCCTGAAAGACAACCCCGTCCTGCAGGAGAACCTGACGGTCATCAACTTCGACGTCGACTGGCGCGTGACCGAGGAGAAAGATCGGGAGGTCAGCGAAACCCACTCGATCGACTTCCAGATCAACATGTTCGGACTGTCGACCAAACCCGTGAAGAAGGGCGCCGCTCCTCCCGCGGGCGCTCCGGGGGCCCCGGGGGTCCCGGGGGTCCCGGTCAACGCTCCCCAGGGAGGTGCGCGATGAACGAGAAACAGTTCACCATCATCTGGATCGCCGCCCTGGTCCTCATCCTCATCGCGGGCGGCGCGGCCATCTACTTCCTCCAGTTCGAGGAGCTGGAGAACCAGAAGAAGATTCTGGCCGACGTGCAGTCCCAGGTGTTTGAGGCGACCAAGAAGAAGAACGCGATCCCGGTGCTGCAGACGTCGATCCTGGAGCTGCAGAAGAAGGAAGCGGAGCTCATCTCGCACATCCCCAACATGACCCGCGCCGAGTATGACGCCTTCGCCGAGTTGCTCGACGATCTGCGCCGGAAGTGCGGCGTCAGCGTCTCCCGCGCGACCTGGAGCGTCCCCCAGAAGGCGATCTCCATCCCCGGCCGGCCGCCCGTCGTCCAGCCGCCCACCATCCATAAGGTTCAGTACGACGTCAACGTGGTCGGCACGTTTTACCAGCTGCTCCGCTACATCAACCTGCTGGAGCAGAACCGCCGCTTCATCGGAATCGAAAGCTTCGCGATCGCGAAGGGGGGAGGCGGAGATTCCAAGGGCAAGGAAGCCCCCAAGCGCGAGCTGCGGATCACGATCTACAGCTACACGTACAAGCTCCCCGCGGCTCCCTTCGTGATCAACGCGGAGGAAGGTCGTTCGGGTCGGACCACCGAGATCCCGGACTGACGTCGTTCGGGAAAAGGATCCGACCGGGCTGCCGGCGTGACCTTGGATTCTACCGGTCGTACTGCTTGATCGCCGCGTCGAGGTCTGCCAAGGCGTCCGCCCCTTCGAAGCGCGCGGTCTGACGCTTCAGGAACTCGACGGCTTCCGCCATCTTGTTCTCCTTCACCAGGGCCTCGGCCTTCTTTTTCAGGCGGTCCACGTCTTCCTTCGCGCGGGCCTGCAGCGTCCGGACCTCCTCCTGGATCCTGACGGAGGAATCCGCGCCGTTCTTGCGCGAAGCGAACTCGGCCCAGTCCTTGAGAGCGCCGGCCCAGTCGGCCGACGCCGGATTGCCCCCGAGCTTGTGCTTGTCCTCGATCTCGGTCTTTTTCGCAGGGACGTCGGCGGTCTTTTCGGGAACTTCGCGCGGCCCCGGTTTCGGAGGGGCCGCCGTGGCCTCGGTCCGCCGGCTCTCGATCTGCGCGATCAGCTTGCTGATTTCCGAGGCGCGGATCTTGTAGCGGTCGCCCTGGCAGAGCTCGAGGGCCTTCTTATACTCCCCGACGGCCGCGTCGAAGTGCTCCTGCGCCTCCGCCGCATGCCCCTTTTTCAGCAGCTGGTCCACCTGGTCCCGGACCTGGTCGCCGTTGTCCCGGAGGAAGAACCACCAGCCGCCGGCCCCCAACGCGCACAGGAGGACCGCGACGCCGACAATCCGGGCCACCGGACTCTTGCGGGCGGGCGGTTCGGCCGCGGGGCGCGGGGGACGTGTCCCCGTCCCGCGGCCCGTCGACTTCCCGACGCGGCTGCCGGACTTGGAGAGCGGATGCGTGGCAGGCTTCAATCCTCCCTGGGATACCAGCTTCAAGGCGCCCTGGGATACCGGCTTCAAGGCGCCCTGGGATACCGGCTTGAGCGCCGCCTGCGAGACGGGCTTGAGCGCCGCCTGCGAGGCGGACCGGGATCCCTCGACGCGATCGGTGCGCCGGGTCGGGGCGACCTGGACCTTCGCGGTGGCGACCTTGGAGGACTGCCTGGGCGCCGGAGCCGGGGGCACCGGAATCTTCGCCGTCGCCGCTTTCGGGAACGCCGCCAGCTTGGGGGTCTCCTCGAAGACGATGGTGGTGGAGCCGATGGTGATGCGGTCGCCTGGAGAGAGCATCTGGGATTTGATCTGGATGCCGTTCACGTAGGTGCCGTTGCCGCTGCTCAGGTCGACGCACTGGTAGCCCTTGGGCGACTTGACGACCTGGCAGTGCCGCCGGGACGCCTTGATGTCCTTGAGGCGGACGTCGCTCTCGAGCCCGCGCCCGAGCGTGACGGTGGCGCTCTCCAGGGGCACCTTCTGTTCGGCGCCGTCGACGACAATCGTGAGACTGGCCATGGCGACTCCCGTCCGCGTCCCGCTTGGAAGGATCAGTGGACGTCCGTCTTGAAGATCAGCTTTTCGTACTGGTCGGCCTGCCGCGCGATGAACTCGACGGCGTCGCCGGTGGTCTGGGGGGTGGTGGTCCCGAGCGGACGCGTGACCGTCATCACCAGGTGCGCTCCGTCGACGGCGAGGCAGCCGTGGGGCAGCCGGGAATTCAACTCGAGGGCGGAGCGCAGGCGGGACGGCTCCAGCTGGCCGGCGGGGCCGATCCGGGTCGTGCAGCGCACCATGGGGTGGGAGTCGTCCTTGAACTCGACGAGCGAGACGAACTGCCGGCGGTTGCCGGCCTGGGGGACGTCGAGTCCGGCGACGCCCTGCTCGGCGGTGGACTTCCACCCCTTCAGTTTGGAGACGGCCTCGAGGAGTTCTTTAAGCGTCATGCCCCAGCCTTCCGGCGAATTATAAGGCCCCTCCGCGGAGGAGTGCAAGGAAATCAGCCGGGAGGCGGCGCTAGGAGACCTGCCGCTGGAGCAGGAGCGCGGCATTCTCGACCGACATCTTCCGGAGCAGGGCGAGCTGTTTCTCGTCGAGCTTGGCGAAGCGGCCGGAGAGCAGGAACTCATAGGGGCCCTCGGCGCAGGCCTGCACGCCTTCGATGTGCGCCTCGAGGAGGGTGCCGTCCATCGACCCGGCGAAGTGGGCGAGGAAGCGGCGCTGCGTGAAGACGCGATGGAGGTCGAGGGAGGAGGGGGCGATGCGCTTCCCCAGCGAGGTGCCGGAGCGCTTGGACTGGCGGACGCGGGCGGAGAAGGCCTCCCCGTCGAGGCGCGTGAAGATGCCTTCGTACTCCGTGGCCCCGTCCCACATCCAGAGTTCCGCGTCGCTCTTCGCGTCGGCCATAAGTCCCTCCTTGATTCCGGGGGCCGGCCTCCGGCGGGGCGAGGACGCTGACGCGCCCCTTCCGCCGCCGGAAGTTCCCCGGATTTCATCCCGGTTCAACACCACATCCAAAGAGCCCGGACGGCCGGCTCCGCCGGTCCCATCCCACTACTCTCTTGGTAAACCATAATAAATGCATTGTCAAGCCAAAAAAATATTTTCCGCCCTTCAGGAACGGCCCCCGGACGGCCTCACCCGCCCGAGCGACGTCAGCCTCAGCCCGAAGCGCTCCCCGATCTTCACCGCCGTCCCCTCCGCGATCGTCCGCCCAGACACCCGCAGCTCCAGCGGCTCGTCCGCGGCCCGGTCGAACGACAGGAGGTCTCCCGGCTTCAGCACGAGCACCTCCTGCAACTTCATCGTCCGCTCCCCCAGCACCACCGTCGCCTCCAGCGGCAGCTGCGTCAGCGCCTCCCGCGCCGAAGGCCCCGGCGCCGCCGGTCCCGGCTCCCCGCCCCGCATCAGCGTCATCTCCCCCGACGAGCCCCCGCCCTCCTCCGCGGCGGATCCGACGATCTTCGCCGCCTTCCGGTCCTTCAGGCTTCCCAGCCTGGCCAGAAACTTGAGACGCCCCTCGATGCTGACCCTCACCGGCCCCGCGTGCGGAACCGGCGTCACCAGGTAGTCGCCGGGGCGCAGGCCCTGCAGATCGCCCAGCCGGATCGTCGCCGGCGGCAGATGAATGGCCAGCTCGACCTCGGCCGGCGCCAGGCGGCGCGACAATTCCTCCGGGTGAGCCTCCCCCGACTTCTTCGGCGAGAACGGCGCGGGCGGCACCATCCGCGCGAAGTGCGGCTCGATCGCCATCGCCGGGAACAGCACGTCCATCGATCCCCGCTGGTCGCCCATCGCGAGCTCCAGCGTCACCACCACGACCGGCTCGTTCACCGCGTCCACCTTGAGCGCCTGGGGATCGCTCTCGCGGCCCGCGACGGCGAACGTGACCGGCGTCATCGGCGCCCACGCCGCGGCCAGGGCGCCCAGGATCCTCTGGATCAGCGTCTCGGCGACGTTCCACTCCAGCGTCGAGAGTCCCCGCTCGCGCGGCGCGGAATTCAGCTTGCCCGCGCCCAGCATCCGCTCCACCAGCGGTCCGGCGATCGACGGATGGATCGACAGCAGGAAGCTGCCCTCCAGCGGCGCCGCCGTCAGGAGGACGAGCACCGACGGGTTGGGCAGCGACGAGACGAATTCGCCGAGCGGGAGCTGATGGACCCCGCTCAGCCGCGCTTCGACGGACTTCAGCAGCATCCCCGAAAGCACCGGCTGCAGCTCGCGGGCGAACGATTCGTGGATGGAGTGGACGACGCGCAGGGGCCCCGGGGGGACCCGGGAGGGGCGCCGGAAGTCATAGGGCTCGGTCTGCGCTTCCTCCGCGGCCGGACCCGCGCCGCTGTCGATCGCCGACAGCAGGGCGTCGACCTCGTGCTGGGACAGGATCTTGTCCGCTTCGGGCATCCTTCGACTTCTTCCGATTCCGGGCCGGGCTATTCGACGACGCGCTCCGCGGGGCCGACCAGCCTCCACCGGCGGAGCAGCGACTCCACGTAGACGGGGTCGGCCTCCAGGGCCTGCATTTCGTCGCGGAGCGCCTGGTTGGCGCTCTTCAGCTTTCCAATCTCACGGTCGAGGGCGGCGCCCTCCCGGGCGACCGTCTCGCGCTCCCGCCGGGCGCCCGCGGCCTGCGCCGCCAGAAGGACCGCCAGGCCGGCCACCGCGGCCGTCCCCGCCAGGGACCCGGCCCGCTTCAGCCACCCCCCTGCCCATACTCTCCAGAGACCCCAATCCAGCTGCATTATACGCCTCCCGATACCCCACTTGACGGAATTTCCCCAGGGTGCTACGTTGGATATCGACATGATGCTCCTTCTGGCTAAATACGGCTGGAAAGAATTGCTCTTTATTTCCCTGATTTCCCTCGGCCTGGGCGCGGCCCTCTGGTTCCTGGGCCCCGTCGCCCGCTACGCCCTCCCCATCCCGGTCGTCCTTCTCCTCTTCACGCTGAATTTCTTCCGCGATCCCTCCCGTCGCATCCCCTCGGAACCCGGCCTCATGGTCTCCCCGGCCGACGGCACCATCGTCGAGATCGCCGACATGAACGAGCCCGAGTTCCTCAAGGTCCCCTGCACCCGGATCGCGATCTTCCTCAACGTGTTCAACGTGCATATCAACCGCTCCCCCTGCGAAGGCGTCGTCCGCGCGATGAAGTACAAACCTGGGAAGTTCCTCGACGTGCGCCATCCCGACTGCTCGACGCTGAACGAGTCGAACACGATCCACCTGGGCGAGGTGGTCGTGAAGCAGATCGCGGGGCTGATCGCACGGCGGATCGTCTGCGAGGCGAAGCCGCAGGACAAGCTCGCGCGGGGCGAGAAGTTCGGGATGATCAAGTTCGGCTCGCGGACGGAGCTATATATTCCTAAAGACCAGGTCCAGGAAATCCGAGTTAAGTTGAAGGATAAGGTGAAGGGTGGAGAGACAGTCATCGCCCGAACAAAATAAGCGCTGGGGCGGGTTCCGCCGGCCGCGCCGCCTGCGGAGCATCGCGCTCCTTCCGACCCTGATCACGCTGGGCAACGGCGTGTGCGGGGTCGTCGCCATCTTCAAGACCGGCCAGTACATGGCCACGGGCAACGAAAAGACCGCCCAGGCCGCCGCCTGGCTGATCCTCGCCGCCATGATCTTCGACGCGCTCGACGGCTTCGTCGCGCGCCTGACCCGGACCGCCTCCAGTTTCGGCGCCCAGCTGGACTCCCTTTGCGATCTGATCACGTTCGGCGTCGCGCCCGGATTCCTCACTTATGCCATGACGCGGACCGAAGTGGCGGATTCCATCTGGGCACGCCCGTTCCAGGCCATCTGCGTCCTCTACTCGATGTGCGCCCTCATCCGTCTGGCGCGCTTCACCGTGGAGACCACGCCCGACGAGAGCGCCCACCGGGAGTTCACGGGCCTGCCCTCCCCCGCCGCGGCCGGCGTGATGGCGGCGGCCGTGCTGCCCACGGTGGTCCTCGACCAGAACTTCCCCGTCCTGGTCCGCATCATCCACGCGGGCCTTCCGGGGCTCGCGCTGGCCACGGGCATCCTGATGGTCTCCCGGGTGAAGTACGACCATGTCGTCAACCGCGTCCTCAAAGGCAAGCGGCCGTTCATCACGCTGGTCGAGGTCGCGCTCGTGATCGCGCTGTTCTCCGTCCTCCGTGAGTTCGCGTTCTTCATCGCGTTCTTCGGTTATGCCGTGACGGGCCCGCTGCTCTGGCTGAAGAAGCATCTGTTTCGCCGCCCGGTGACGGTGCCGGCGGCCCCTTCCGAGGAACGGCAGCAGAACCATTGACCCATGGCCGTGTTCGCCTACATCGGTCTCGGATCAAACCTCGGGGATCGGCGGGCGATGATCGCCGACGCCCTCGGGCAGCTCCATCCCCGCCGCGTGTCCGCCGTCGTCGAGACCGAGCCGTGGGGCCGCCCCGAGCAGCCCCGCTTCCTCAACGCCGTCGCCGAGATCGAGACCGACCTTCCCCCCGCCGAGCTGCTCTCGCGGCTGCTCGGCATCGAACGCGACCTGGGCCGCGTGCGCCTCGAGCGCTGGGGTCCGCGGACGATCGACCTCGATTTGCTGCTGTACGGCGGCGAGCAGTTGCGGTCGGAGTCGCTGACGGTGCCGCATCCCGACCTGCATCGCCGCCGCTTCGTGCTGGAGGGGCTGGCCGAGCTCTGCGGGGAGCGCGAGGTGCCGGGCCTGGGCCGCACCGTGCGCGAACTTCTGGACGCGTGCCCCGGAGCCGCGGCGGGAGGCGCCCGATGACGCGCATGGTCGAGACCATCGCGGGAATCCAGGCCTACGTGTCCGCCTGCCGGAAGCAGGGCCGGAAAGTGGGCTTCGTCCCGACGATGGGCGCGTTCCATGAGGGCCACCTCACGCTCATGCGCGAGGCCCGCCGCAACAACGGAGCCGTCATCATCAGCATCTTCGTGAACCCGATCCAGTTCACCGCCGGCGAGGATTACGACCGCTATCCCCGGCGCCTCGAGCAGGACACCAAGATGGCCGAAAGCGAGGGGGTCGACGTCATCTTCGGCCCCTCCGTGGCGGAGATGTATCCGAAGGGCTTCGACACCTACGTCGATCAGACCGAGCTGCCCGGCAAGCTCTGCGGCGAATTCCGCGTGGGCCACTTCCGCGGGGTGATGACGATCGTCACCAAGCTCTTCAACATCATCAAGCCGGACGTCGCGTACTTCGGCCAGAAGGACTATCAGCAGTCGCTCATCATCCGCCGCACCGTGACCGACCTGAACCTCGAGGTGGCGGTCAAGGTGCTGCCCACCGTCCGCGAGGAGGACGGCGTGGCGATGAGTTCGCGGAATGTCTACCTCGGTCCCAAGCAGCGTAAGGACGCCACCTGCCTGATCCAGGCGCTGCATCGCGCCGAGGACATGGTCAACAACGGCGAAAGCTCGGCGGCGGACGTGTCGGCGGAGATGAAGCGCCTGATCCGGAAGGTGAAGGGCACTCGCGTGGAGTATGTCGCGATCGTCAACTCCGACACGCTGGAGCCCGTGAAGGAGATCAAGGGCAAGACCCTGATCGCGCTCGCCGTCCGCATCGGGAAGGCGCGGCTCATCGACAACATCATCGTCTGACCCCGCCCCCCCGGATGAAACCGCTCACGCTGCGCTGCCCGGCCAAGCTCAATCTCTTCCTCGAGATCCTGGGGCGGCGTCCCGACGGCTACCATGAGCTGTCGACCGTGATGGCGCCCGTCGGGATCCACGACACGCTGATCCTCTCGGAGGCGAAGCGCTTTTCGCTCGAGGTCGACGGCCCGGCGCTGCCGGGCACCAACACGGTGGAGAAGGCGTACCGCGCGGTCGCGGCGCGCCGGAAGATTCCGGGCGTCCGCGTCCGCCTCGTCAAGGGGATCCCCGCGGGGAGCGGAATGGGGGGCGGAAGCTCCGACGCGGCGGCGATGATCGAGGGCCTGGACCGCCTCTTCGACCTGGGTCTGGACCGGCACGAGGTGGCGGCCACGATCGGAAGCGACGTGAACTTCTTCCTGGAGCGCGGCCCCGCGCTCTGCACGGGGCGGGGGGAGAAGGTCGCCCCGATCCCGTCGGGCCCGGAGCTCCACGCGGTGATCTACTGGCCCGGCTTCTCCCTGAGCACGGCGGCCGTCTACGGCCGCGTTCGAGAATTCTTGACTCGTCCGCCCCGCCTTGTTATAGATTTCTTAAACTCATTCGGCCGGGAAGGTCCCGGGGGACTTGGGCGGGTGCTGTTCAACCGTCTGGAATCCGCCGCCTTCGCGCTGCATCCGGAGCTGGCCGCCCTGCGGGCCCGGCTCGCGGGACTGCTGCCCCACGGCGCCCGAATGACGGGTTCGGGTTCGGCCCTGTACGGGCTCTGCGCCACGCGCGCGGAGGCAGGGCGCCTGGCGCGGCGGATCCGCGGGGAATTCGCGGGCTTCGTCGCGCCGGCCGGCCTATTGAGCCGGGAGGTCGCGTGGAGATCACGGAAGTCCGCATCAAGCTGATCGGCCGCCGGAGCGACAAGCTCCGCGCGTTCTGCTCCGTCACCTTCGACAACGCCTTCGTCATCCGCGACCTCAAGATCATCGAGGGCCAGAAGGGCGCCTTCGTCGCCATGCCCTCCCGCAAGATCTCCGAACGCTGCGCCCGCTGCGGCTGCAAGAACCACCTCCGGGCGAAATTCTGCAACGACTGCGGCAGCCGCCTTCCCGTCGCGGCCGTCCCGGAGGGCGAGGCCCGCATCAAGCTTCACGCCGACATCGCGCATCCCATCAACGCCGCCTCGCGCGAGAGCATGCAGAAGCGCATCATCGACGCCTATACGGAGGAGCTGGAGAAGTCCAAACTCCCCGGATACAAGCCCGTCGAGATCTACGAATCCTCCGAGGAGTACGACCTCTGACGGAGCCCGCGAGGTCCGGAAGCGGCAGCCGATAAGTCTGTTTCGCCGCAGCGACCTTCACTACAATCCAAGGCACCGCAAAAGGGAGGATCCTGATGCATCCGCTGCTCGCGTTCACGGCCGCACTGCTCGCACTGGCCCTGCCGGCAGGGGAGACGGAGTACGATTATTGGGCGAACCACAAAGCCGGATCCTGGGTCAAGCTCAAGATGGAAGTGGACACCAACGGCGTGAAGGTGTCGGTGGATGCCCACCATATCCTCTCCGAGCTCGCGGGCGACAAGGTCGTCGTCGAGCGGAAGACGAAGGTGACCGCAGCCGGAATGGAGCAGCCGGAGTCCTCCGAGAAGGAGGAGATCTTCAAGGGCAAGGACAAGGAGCCGGTCAAGATCGAGAAGGAAGGCGACGAGGAAATCGAGGTCGGCGGCAAGAAGGTCCAGTGCCACTGGATCCAGGGGACGCAGAAGGAGACCCACAAGGTCAAGTTCTGGATCAGCAAGCAGATCCCCGGCGGCATGGCCAAGGCCGAGGTCGAAGGCGGCGACATCCCCGCTCCGATGAAGATCGTCGCGACCTCCTGGGAGTCGAAGTAGGCGCAGCGGCTCTCCTCCTCTCCCTGCGGCTTGTCCGGCCGGGTCTGGACTCCCGGGCGGGGACTCCTTAGAATCGACCCCCTATGGGCAAGGTCTTCATCGAAACCTACGGCTGCCAGATGAACACTCTGGACAGCGACCTCATTCTGTCCCGGATGCAGGCCGGCGGATACTCCCCCACCCAGGTGCGCGAGGAGGCCGACGTCATCCTCTTCAACACCTGCTCCGTCCGCGAGCATGCCGAGGAGCGCGCCCTGTCCAACGCCGGCATGGTCCAGAAGCTCAAGAAAACCCGCCCCGACCTCGTCGTCGGCCTCGTGGGCTGCATGGCCCAGAACCGCCAGGACCGCCTCTTCCAGCAGCTGCCCCACGTCCAGCTCATCGTCGGTCCCCGCCACATGGGCGCCATCCCGCGCCTGGTGGAGGAGATCCGCTCGACCGGACAGCGCCGCATCGCCGTCGCCGACTTCGACGACGAGTTCATCGACGGCGCCGACGCCGTCCAGTCCCGCGCGGCCCGTGCCCAGGCGTACATCAAGGCGATGGAAGGCTGCGACCTTTCGTGCACCTTCTGCATCGTGCCGACCACGCGCGGGACGGAGATCAGCCGGCCGCCCGAGCGCATCGTCGAGGAGGTCCGCCGGCTCGCCGCCGAAGGCACCGTCGAAGTGACGCTGCTCGGTCAGACGGTGAACTCCTACGGCAAGGGGCTGAAGCCTTATTGCGACCTCGGAACCCTCCTCCACAGGGTCAGCGACGTGGACGGCATCCGGCGCATCCGCTTCATCACGTCGCATCCGTCGTTCGTCCGTCCCAGTCTCATCGAGGCGATGCGCGATCTGCCCAAGGTCTGCAAGTACCTCCACTTCCCCGTGCAGTCGGGATCGAACGCGATCCTCAAGGCCATGCGCCGCGGCTACACGGTCGAACGCTACCTGGAGATCTGCGACACGCTGCGCGCCGAAGTCCCCGGCATCGAGCTCGCGAGCGATTTCATCGTCGGATTCCCCGGCGAGACGGCGGAGGACTTCGACCGCAGCGTCGCGCTGATGGAGCGCGTCCGCTTCCAGAATTCGTTCGTCTTCAAGTACTCCCCCCGGCCGGGCACCGACGCCGCCGCGCTCGCCGACGACGTGCCGGACGAGGAGAAGAAGCGGCGCAACCAGGTCCTGCTCGAAGTCCAGGAGCGCCAGTCGCTGGAACACAACCGCACGCTCGTCGGGAAACAATACGAGGTCCTGGTCGAGGGCCCCAGCAAGCGCGATCCGCGCCGCCAGACCGGCCGCACCGACACGAACCAGATCGTCAATTTCGACGCGGGGCGCGACCTCGCGGGGCGGTTCGCGACGGTCGAGATCACGGGAGCGTCGCCGACCGCGTTCTCCGGCGCCCTGGCATGAGCTCCGCGGACGAGCGGTTCATGCGCCGCGCTCTCGAGCTCGCCGCAAAGGGCGGCGTCGCCACGGCGCCCAATCCGAGGGTCGGCGCGGTCGTCGTCCGCGGCGGCCGCATCGTCGGCGAAGGCTGGCATCGCCGCTTCGGCGGCCCGCACGCCGAGGTCTTCGCCCTCCGCGCCGCCGGCACGCGGGCCCGGAACTCGACGCTTTACGTCACTCTCGAACCCTGCGCCCCGCATCCCAAGAAGACCCCGCCCTGCAGCGACCTGGTGGCCCACAGCGGCGTCGCCCGGGTCGTCTGTGCGATGCGCGATCCGAATCCCGTCGTCCGCGGCCGCGGTTTCGCCCGGCTGCGGCACGCCGGGATCCAGGTCGCGCTCGGCCCGCTGGCCCGCGAGGCCGCGGAGCTCAACGCGCCCTTCGTGAAGGTCCACACCACCGGCCTGCCCTGGGTCGCCGTCAAATGGGCCACCACCCTCGACGGGAAGATCGCGACCCGGACCGGCGACTCGCGCTGGATCTCCGGCCAGAAGTCCCGGCGCTGGCTGCATCGCTGGCGCGACACCTTCCAGGCCATCCTCGTCGGCAGCGGCACGGTCCTCCGCGACGATCCGATGCTTCGCGGGACGAAGACCCGGCCGGTGCGGATCGTGCTCGATACGGAGGGGAGGACGCCGCCTCAGGCGCAGCTCGTCCGGACCGCGAAGGAACAGCCGACGATCATCGCCGTCTCCTCGAACGCTCCGGAGTCGCGGGTGAAGCGCCTCGAGCAGGCCGGCGTGCAGATCCTCCGCCTCGACCTGAGAGACCTCCGCCTCGTCTTCGAGACCCTGGCCGGCGAAGGCCTGCACAAGATCCTCGTGGAGGGCGGCGGCGAGGTCCACGCGAGCGTCCTCGAAGAGCGGCTCGCCGACGAGGCCTGCGTCTTCGTTGCCCCCAAGATCGTCGGGGGCCGCCACGCGAAGACTCCCGTCGAAGGCGACGGCATCGACCATATGGCGGAAGCCCTGAAGCTGCACCGGATCGTGATCGACCGCTTCGACGACGACCTCATGATCCGCGGGAGGTTCGCGAGATGACCCGGGCCGTCTTCTTCGACGCGGGCCATACGCTGCTCTACGCCCATCCCGACATCGGGACGATCTACACCGAAACGACGGCCGACATGGGCGTGCAGATCGCGCCCGACCGCTTCATGGACGTCATCGTGCCCGTCTTCCGCGAGGCGAGCCGGGAATACGCGTCCACGTCCGACTCGAGCGACGCGCAGGACCTGGCGATGTGGCGGCTGATCACGCGTCGGGTCTACGACCGGCTGGATTCGCTGGGAACGCTGTCGTTCGAGCCGTGGTTCAACGCCCTCTACGGCCGCTTCGGCAAACCCGAGTCCTGGAAGTTCTACGACGACGTCGAGCCCGTCCTCCGCGAGCTGAGGTCGCGGGGGATCAAGGTCGGCGTCGTCTCGAACTGGGACTCCCGGCTGCGCCGCATCAGCGACGCGATCGGCCTGACATCGATGGTGGACTTCCTGGTGATCTCGGCGGAGGCGGGCATCCGCAAGCCCGACGCCCGCATCTTCCAGGCGGCGCTCGACCAGGCCGGCGTCCGCGCCGGAGAGGCCCTCCACGTGGGCGATCATCCGGAGGAGGATGCGGAAGGCGCCCGCCGCGCGGGGCTGCGCCCGGTCCTCATCGACCGGCAGAAGCGGGTGACGTCGAGAGAGTTCCCCGCCGGCGTCGCCGTGGTCCGCTCGCTCGCGGACCTCTACCCGCTGCTCTAGGACGATTCCGCCCCGCCGAGCAGGCCGCGAAGACGCCCCCACATCGACCGGGACCGCGCGCCCCGCGGCTCTTCGTTGAGCGGGCGCAAGCCGAGGTAGTTCTCGATGTCGTCGGCCAGCGCCTTGGCGACGGGGTAGCGTTTCGACTTCTCCCGGGCCATCGCCTTCTCGATGACCGCGACCACGTCCGGAGGAAGGCTCGGCACGTGGGAGAGCAGCGACTCGGGCGCCTCCTTGACCAGCGACGACAGGACTTCGTCGGGGGTCTTGCCGGTATAGGGGCAGTATCCGCTCACCATCTCGTACAGCACGGCCCCCAGCGAATAGATGTCGCTCAGGTTGTCGACCTGCTCCATGTCGCCCAGCGCCTGTTCCGGCGGCATGTAGTACGGGGTGCCCATGATCACGCCCTTCACATACGAGCTGTCGCCGATCTGCGTGACCTTGGCCAGGCCGAAGTCCATCAGCCAGGGTTTGGCGTTCCGGTCGATGATGATGTTCGCCGGCTTGATGTCGCGGTGATAGACGCCCCTCTCGTGGGCATAATTCACCGCGAGGGTGAGGTCCCGGATCAGCTCCAGGGCTTTCCGGAGGGGCATGCCCTTGCCCCGAACGATCCGCGCCGTGTCGCGGCGCAGTTCCTCGGGCGCGCGGCCGATGTCGGTGATGAACGTCGTCTGGAAGGCCCGCTCGTCGATGCCCTCGCGCACCACGCCGTCGAGGGTCACTCCCTCGATGTACTTCATCGTGTAGTAGAAGTGGTTGTCCACCGCGCCGAAGTCGAGGATCGGGACGATGTTCGGATGCGCCAGGTCGGCGTGGGCCCGCGTCTCGTTGTAGAAGCGCTTCACGTCCTCGACGTCGCCGAAGGGCGTCTTCACGCCGGCGGCGGTGTCGCTTTCGTGCGGGAGGATCTTGAGCGCGACGACCTTGTTCAGGTCCTGCTGCCACGCCTTATAGACGATGCCCGCCCCGCCGCGGCCGATCTCCTTGATGAGGATATAGCGGCCGAAGCATTTGGACGGCTCCGCGGCCGCCAGGCGGACCTCGTCGGGGAGCTCGACGTCGTGCTCGCGCGAGGCGGTGTCCAGCGCCTCCTTCACGGCGGTGGCCATCTTGGCGAACAGGAAGGGGACGGCCGCGCCGCACTTCTTGCATTTGTACTCCTCCCGCGGGGCGGGAGCCTCGGCGACCTCGATCGCCGAACCGCACTCGGGGCAGGTGTAAAGCTGGAGGTTCTGCAGCTGCAGGGCCGTCTCCAGCGCGCCCTTGTCGACGTAGTTGCGGCGGATCAGGATTTCCCCCAGCTGTGGAACGGGGTTGATCCCCAGCTCCGCCATCCGCCCCTGAAGGCGGAGGCATTCATTGACCTGGTAATCGGTGGCGAGCCCCCGGTCGACCAGGAGCCGCCCCAAGAGGACGCTCCGGCGGTTCGGGTGGTCCGCTCCGTCGGGGGTTCCGCTGCTGTCGAAGGCTTTCTTCTGGATCTCCACCAGCCGGTCGACGTCCTCGTTCCGGAGGTAGCCGCGGGAGACCATGATGGATCCGATGGACTTGGAGGGGTTGCGCTCCTGGGCCTGGAGGCAGTCGAACAGCTGTTCCCGGGTGATCAGCCCCTCTCGAACGGCGATCTTCCCCAGGAGGAGATCACCCCTGGCCGTAGACATGTCGGGCGGATTATATAAGGGGGGGGTTCTCGAATACTAGACCTCTTTGCGGCCCTGATACTGCGCCAGGAGGGCGGCCCGGCGCTCCTCCGGAACCGCCCATGAAACCGGCCCATTCTCGATAACCCGCGCCCGGCCGGACCACTTCTCCATCTGCGTCCGGAGCGGTTTCGTCATCCCGCCGGGGTCGACGGCGCCCCAGTCGTCGTCCCGCAGATGGATCCGCCACTTGATCTTGAAGCGCTTCGACCAGTCGGCAAGCCGCCCGAGGATGAACGCCGCGTCCGCAAACGCCATGAACACATCGTCCGCATCCGGGATCCCGTGGGCGTGGAAGAGGGCCGTCTTGCCGCGGAGGATCGCCGGGCGGCCGTCCTCGGACGCGTCGAGCCCGAGCGCCCCGCGCCACCAGTCGCGCCGGATCGCGCCGACCTCCTCGAAGATGGTCTGGACGGCGGCCACCGCCACGCGGCCGGCGCTCTCGTACCGGAGCACGTCAGCCCCGGAAGGAGCGGATGGCCGCGGCCGTGCGCGAGAGATCGGCGGGGGAATGCGCCCGGCTGACGAACCAGGCCTCGTACTGGGAGGGGGGCGCGGCGATCCCGCGCTCGCGCAGGTGACGATGGAACTTCGCGAACTTCTTCGTGTCCGACCTCGCCGCGCTGGTCCAGTCGGTGATCGGCCCCCGCGCGAAGAACGGGGTCAGCAGCGAGCCGACCCGGTTGACAGTGACGCCCCGGAACGCCGCGGCCAGCTCCGCGGTCCGCGCTTCGAGGGTGGAATAGATCCCGGGGTTCTCACGGAGGAGCCGCAGCTGGGCGATTCCCGCGGCGACGGCCAGCGGATTCCCCGAGAGCGTCCCCGCCTGGTAGACCGGACCTTCGGGCGAAACCAGACCCATGATCTCCCGCCGTCCCCCGTAGGCCGCCGCGGGAAGGCCGCCGCCGATGATCTTGCCGAGGCAGGTCAGGTCGGGCGCGATGCCGTAGATCGACTGGGCGCCGCCGTAACAAAGCCGGAAGCCGGTGATGACCTCGTCGAACACGAGGACGATCCCGTGCCGTTCGCTGAGCTCGCGCAGCCCTTCCAGGAACCCGGGCGCGGGGGCGACGACGCCCATGTTCCCCGCCACCGGTTCGACGATGATCGCGGCGATCGACTTCCAGCGCTTCTTGACCAGCGCGCGGACGGCCTCGAGATCGTTGTACGGCAGCACGAGCGTATGCTTCGCCGTGTCCGCCGGGACTCCCGGGCTGGTGGGGACGCCGAACGTCGCGGCGCCCGAACCCGCCTGGACGAGCATCCCGTCCGAGTGGCCGTGATAGCAGCCCTCGAACTTGAGGACGTCGTCCCGCTTCGTGAAGCCCCGCGCGACCCGCAGGGCGCTCATGCAGGCTTCCGTGCCGCTGGAGACCAGGCGGACTTTCTCGAGCGACGGAATCGCGGCCGAGAGCAGTTCGGCCATCTCGACCTCGGCGACGGTGGGCGCCCCATAGGACGTGCCCTTGGCCGCCGCCGCGGCCACCGCCTCGAGCACCTCCGGCGGGGCGTGTCCGAGGATCATCGGCCCCCAGGAGCAGACGTAGTCGATGTATTCGTTTCCGTCGATGTCGCGGATGCGGGATCCCTTGGCGGAGGCCGCGAAAAACGGCGCGCCGCCCACCGCCTTGAAGGCTCGCACGGGCGAATTCACACCGCCGGGGATCACGGATCGGGCGCGCTGGAATGCGGCTTCGCTGCGGGAAACGGGGAGGCGCTTCACGTCTTGGTAAGTGTAGGAAGGAACGACCCCCTGTCAACCGGCGTTTAATCAGCAGGGGGGAGGACCTCTCCGGGTGTGGTAGACTTTGAAGGGCAGTCGGGAGACGTTATGGCCTACCGGGCGATCCAGAAAGGCGACCGGATCTCCGAGTACTCCCTGCTGGAGAAGCTGGGACAGGGCGGCTTCGGCGAGGTCTGGAAGGCGGAGCATGCCCAGATCCCCGGCAAGTTCGTCGCCATCAAGATCCCCACCAGTCCGGAAGCCATGGACTGCCTCAAGCAGGAGGCCCAGTTCCAGCACGAGCTCGACCACCAGAACATCGTCAAGACCATCGGTCTCAATACGCAGAATGACCCCCCCTACTTCATCATGGAGTACGTGGAGGGGAAGAACCTGCGCCAGCTCATGCTGGACGACGGCATCCTGCCGCCGCCCTACGCCATCGACATCGCGGTGCAGGTTTGCGAGGCCCTGTCCTTCGCGCACGGCAAGGGCATCATCCACAAGGACATCAAGCCCGAGAACATCCTGGTCGAGAAGAAGAAGATCGACATCTCGAAGAAGGGCAAGGCCCTGCTTCATTACGTCAAGCTGACCGACCTGGGCCTGGGCATGTTTCCCGGCCGCAGCCAGAGCGAGATCGTGATCTCCGAGCACGCGCGCACCAGCGGGGTCCGCATTCTCTCCGGAACGCTGTTCTATATGGCCCCCGAGCAGATGGTGCCGGGCCGCCAGGTCGATGCCCGGGCCGACATCTACTCGGTGGGCGTCGTCCTCTACGAAATGCTCACGGGCGAGCTCCCGCTGGGCATGGATCTCCCCAGCGAATTGAACCCCGTCGTCACTCCGGAACTCGACGCGATCTGCAAGCGCGCCCTGTCGATCGACCGGGACGTGCGCTACCAGAGCGCGCGCGACCTGGCGGCCGATCTCCAGAAGGCCAAGGAAGCGCTGCTGATCAAGCTGGTGTCCGCCGGGACGCCCGTGCTCGAGGTGGGCGCTGCGGGCGAGGCCCCCCGCCTGACGCCCCGGGCCGTGCCTCTCCGGACGCCCAGCGCGCCCGCCTCCACCGCCGGCCGCCGCTGGCTGACGGGACTCGAGTGGAGCCTGGCGGCCATGGTCCTCATTCTCCTCGGCGTCTGTGCCTACGGATTCCACCGCATCCGCAAGGGTGCGACTCCCGTCCGGTCCGCGGTCGAGGACGCCGCCGTGCAGCCCTTCGCCAGCCCGCTCTCCGTCGACAGCCGCCCGGCCGAGGCCGAGATCTGGCTCGACGACAAGAAGGTCGGCATCGCCCCCGTCCAGGTGCACGCCCTCGCCTTCGAGCGCCATACGATCCGCCTGGTCCGGGAATTCCACCAGCCTCGCGAGCTCATCCTGCAGCCCCGCACCGTGAACGGCCGCCGCTCCTACGCGGTCCTCGACCGCGGCACGCAGAAGGAGCTCGGCGTGCGCGATTGCGCCGCGGGCGTCCTCCTGGAAGGCATCGAACTGACGCGGCAGAAGGGGAGCATCAGCATCACCACGCCCCGGGTGGAGAAGGCGTCGGTCTATGTCGACGGCAACTTCTACGACGTCACGCCGTTCGAGGAATCGCTCGACGCCGGCGTCCACCAGTTCACCCTCTCGAAGGAAGGCTTCCACGATCTCTCCTTCTACGAGAAGGTCGAAGGAGGAGCCCGGGTCGAGAAGGCCCTGACCCTCCTTCCCCAGGGGGCGACCGAGGTGCCCGTCGCGCCCGGCACGGTCGCCGTCCACCTGACGTCCGTCCCCTCGGGCGCGTCGGTCTTCGTGAACGACGAAGAGCGCGGGCAGACGCCGCTGGACCTCGACGTGCACCCCGGCAAGTTCGAGCTGCGGCTGACCAAGAAGTATCACGAAGTGCGGACGATGACGCTCACCGTGGACAGCCCCGCCTCACGCGAGTACGAACTGGCCAAGGTGCGCGCCCGCGTCGCGTTCGAGTCGGAGCCCCAGGGCGCGGCGGTCTACGTCGACGGCGCCAAGGTCGGCGTCACGCCCGTCGCGGTCGATGCCGTGGACGGCGGGCCGCATCGCGCGCGCTTCGTGCTGGACGGCCATTATGACCAGTCCGCGTCGTTCGAAATCGTGAGCCGGGACGCGATGGACCGCCCGATCAAGGCGACGCTGCAGCGGATCCCTCCGGCGCGGCTTCTGGTCGAGTCCGAAGTCGCGGGTCCCGAGATCTACCTGGACGGCAAGTCGATCGGCCGCGCCCCGCTGGCCCCCCGGTCGGTGGAAAGCGGCAGCCACCGCGTCCGCGTTCTCGGCGTCGAGCGGGCGCTGTCGCTCGAGGCCGGCGCGGAGCACCGCTTTCACTTCAGCCTGAAGGAGTTGGAGATGGTCCGCATCCCCGAGGGCGACTTCACTTACGGCTCGGTGACGCCGAACCCGGGCGAGGTGCCGGCGCGGCCCGACAAGACGGGCGCCTACCTCATCGACCGCACCGAGGTCACCAACGAGCAGTATGGCCTCTTCTATGCCTCGATCAGCAGCACGGGCGACCACAGCCGCTGCCATCCCGACGAGGACGCGGGCACGAAGCAGCGCCACCACCGCCCCGCGTTCTGGACGGACCCGGTCTACAACGGGGCGAAGTATCCCGTGGTCGGCGTCACCTGGTTCGACGCGTACGCGTACGCGGCATGGTCCGGGAAGCGCCTTCCGACCGAGCGCGAGTGGGAGAAGGCGGCCCGCGGCAAGACCGGATGGACGTATCCGTGGGGCAACGACTGGGAACTGAACGAGAAGCGCTGCAACTCCTCGGGGCGCGCGGACGGGTTCGAGTTCACGGCGCCGGTGGGCGCTTGTCCCGGCGTCAGCCCGTTCGGCTGCTGCGACATGGTCGGCAACGTCAGCGAGTGGTGCTCCGAGGATTATCCCGGCAAGTCGCCGTCGAAGATCATCCGCGGCGGAAGCTTCCGCGATAAGGAGTGGGTGACGACGACCTCGCGCTGGTACGAGCGGCCCGACGTGAACAACAACACGGTCGGGTTCCGCTGCGTCGCGGACGAGAAGAAGTAGATGAAATGTAGGGAGCTGCGTCCGCCCGGCGACATGCGACAATCGCGCCGGGAAGAGGAAAGGCTTCACTTCAGCGTGATGGACGCGACGATCGCATCGACGTCGGCCCGTTCCGCGTCCTGATCCTCCTCCCGGCAGGCGTAGGTCATGAACACGACGATATCGTGGTTCGTGACCATCCACGAGCGCCAGAGCACCGGCCCGTCCTCGGGCGACTCCGCCGTGTATTCGTAAGCCGCCCGATCCAGCCCCCGGTCGAAGGAGCGTCTGGCCAGCGTCTCGTCGAAGTCGACGCCCGTCTGCTTGAGGAAGGCGCGGAGCATCAGGAAGACGTCGATCTTGCCGCCGGGGGGCAGCGGCCGGGGCGCCTCCGCGGTGACCTGGAGGGCGCCGGCGCCGTCCGTCCGGTAGATCGCCGCGGGGGACTCGTCCTCGTCCACCTCCCAGCCCTCCGGGAGGATCAGGCGAAACCAGCCCTTCTTCTCGAAGACGCTCAATGCAGCACGCCGTCGCGCATATGGAGGATGCGGTCGGCGCCCAGCGAGATCTCGGGATTGTGCGTCACGACGATGAGCGTGGCGCCGGTCTTCTTCCGGGCGTCGTGGATACAGGCCATGATCTGCTCCCCGGTCTTCGAGTCCACGTCGCCCGTGGGCTCGTCCGCGAGGATGAGGGACGGGTTGTTGGCCAGGGCCCGGGCGATGGAGACGCGCTGGCGCTCGCCGCCGGACAGGCGGGTGGCGACGGAGTGAAGACGGTGCGAGAGCCCGACCTGCGTCAGCAGGTCGACCGCCCTCGCCCGCCGCTGTGCGCGCGGGACGCCCACCGCCATCATGGGGATCTCCACGTTTTCGACGGACGTCAGCGTCGGGATCAGATTATGGAGCTGGAAGACGAAGCCGACCTCGCGGGCGCGGACGGCGTCGAGATTGCGCTCCGTCGCGAGGGAGCGCCCGTTCAGATGGACTTCGCCGCTTGTAGGCGTGTCGAGCGCGCCGACGAGGTTGAGGAACGTGGACTTCCCCGAGCCGCTCGGCCCCATGATGCAGAGGTAGTGGCCGCGGTCGATGTCGACGGATACGCCCGCGAGCGCGGTGATCGCGGCGCCGTCGTAGCGTTTCACGAGGTTCACGGTGCGGACGGCGGGCTCACTCATACTTCAGCGCCTCGATCGGCGAGAGCCGGCTGGCCTGGACGGCGGGATAGAGGGCGCCGAAGAAGCCGAGCGCCAGGGCGATCGCGAGCCCCTGGGCGAAGAGGAGCAGGGTATAGCGGGTGTCGAGCCCCTTGGGCGCCCAGTGGATCAGGATCTCGGCCCCGAAGGCGCCCACGAAGAGGCCAATGCCGCCGCCGATGAGGCTGATGACCACGCCCTCCGTGAGAATCATCTGCAGCACCTGGCCGCGGCTCCATCCCACGGCGCGCAGGGTCCCGATCTCCCGCGTCCGCTCGGAGACGGTCATCAGCATCGTGTTCAGAACCCCGAGGCCCCCCACCACGACGCTGATCAGCGACACGATCCAGACGAACCAGTCGATATAGTCGAGCTGGTTGTAGTAGGTCGTGAACTCGCCGGTCTGGATGGCCGCGAGCGCCGGCATCTTTTCCTCGATCTGCGTCCGCACGGTCTTCCAGTCCACCCCGTCCTTGAGGAAAAGGAAGCACATGCCCACCGAATTCCCCATCTTCCGCCCCTCCTGGATCACGGAGGTGGGGACGACGCTGCCGGCCGCCTCGAACTTCACGTCGGACTGGTAGACGCCGACGATCTTCAGCGTGCGGTTGAGGATCTCCATCGTATCGCCGATCTTGAGCTGCAGGTCCCGGGCCGCTTCGGCGCCCACAATCATCTCGTCCTCGGCCTGGAAGAGCCGGCCGCTGATGCCTTTGCCGAACTTCCCGATCAGGCGGTCCCCGGGCAGGCGCCCGAACACCGTGAGGAACTTGAGCGTGGGCCGCTTGAGAACGCGGCCGGAGATGATCATGAACGTGCCCGGAGACATGTGCTCGATCCCCGGGATCGCGCGGAGGGCGTCCTGCTCCTCCTGGGTGATCGTGCTGTACTCGGGCGCCATCGCCGAGCGGTTCACCACCAGGATCTGCGCCCCGCTGGAGCGCATATAGCGGTCCAGGCTTTCCTTGAAGCCGCGGCCCACGGCGTTGAAAGCCACGATCGCCGCGATCCCGATCGCGATGCCGAGGACGGACAGGATCGTCCGCATCCTCCGGCGCATCAGGTTCTTGAGGATCAGCACGTCTTCAGCGCTTCCCTCAGGTCGCGGATGATGTCGCTCGCGTCCTCGATCCCGATCGACAGCCGGACCCCGCCGGGCGAGAGATGCGCGGAGCGCTGCACCGCGGGGGGCAGCGCGGAGTGGGTCATGCCCGTCGGCTTCTCGATCAGCGTGCGGATCTGTCCCAGCGACACGGCCAGCGTGATGGTATACGCATGGCGCGCGCAATGGTTGACCAGGCGGGACGCGGCTCTGCCGCCGCCCTTCACCACGAAGTAGACCATGTTGGACGGCGCGAAGGTCCCGTCGAAATCGATCATCTGCCGCCGGGCCAGGTCGCGCTGGGGGAAGCTCTCGAGGCCGGGATACGCCACGCGCTCGATTTTCGGGTGGCCCTCCAGGAACCGCGAGACCTCCAGCGCATTCTGCTCCTCCTTCCGGAGCCGCAGTTCCAGCGAAGGCAGGCCGTACACGAGGATCGGCCATGCGTTCTTCGACGAGAGCACGCCGCCGAAATCCTTCCGGTACAGGAGCAGGTCGCTTTCCCGGGCGCGGTCGGCGATCACCGCACCGCCCATGTCCGTGCCGAACCCGCAGATGTTCTTCGTCAGGCTGTGGCAGACGATGTCGGCCCCGAGCCCCAGCGGGCGCTGGCAAAAGGGCGTCGCGAAGGTGTTGTCGACGATCGACACGATCTTCCGTTTCCGGAACACCTCGCTGACCGCGGCGATGTCGATGAGCTCCAGCGTCGGATTGACCGGCGACTCATAGATCGCCGCCCGGGTCTTCCGGCCGACGGCGGACTTCAGGTCGCGGGCGTCGGTGAAGTCGGCATAGCGGACCGAGACGCCCATGCGGGGCATCCAGTTGGTCAGCAGGCTGTAGGTGCACCCGTAGAGGGTGTGATGGGCGACGATCTCGTCGCCCGCGCGGACGCTGATTCCGAGAGCCGCCGCGATCGCGGCCATCCCCGTCGAGAAGGCCACCGAGATCTCCCCGCCTTCGACGAAGGCCAGCCGCTCCTCGAGCATCGCGCGGGTCGGCTCGTCCAGACGGTCGTAGATGAAGATGTCGCTGCGCTGGTGCTTCCGGTCCCGGGGGTCGGAGTACCCGCAGAAGCCGGCCGCCCCGCGCTCCGCGGACTCCAGCCGGTAGGTGCTCGACGACGAGATGGGCGGGACGACGTGGTGCCCGAAGTCCCACTTCGAGGTCATGTACTTCCCATGGACCAAGAAGCTGTGCTTCGATATGGGAGGTGCGGCGCCGCCCTTACGTTTGCGCATGAAGGAAGGACCTGATTATCCGGGCCTTTCCGGGGAGTGTCAACCCTGCTATAATCGCCCCCTTCATGAACCGCGACAAGGCTCGCGAAATCCTCAGGATCGAGGCCGCCGCCGTGCTGTCGCTCGCGGACCGCTTGGGCGTGGAATTCGATACCGCGGTCGACGCGATTCTGGCCGGCAAGGGCCATCTCGTGGTGACGGGCATGGGCAAGGCCGGCCTGGTGGCCCAGAAGATCTCCGCCACCTTCGCCTCCACGGGCACGCCCTCGATCTTCCTCCACCCCGCCGAGGCCTACCACGGCGACCTGGGCCGCGTCCTCGCCGCCGACGTGGTCCTCGCCGTCTCCAACAGCGGGGAGACCGAGGAGGTCGTCCGCCTGCTGCCCTCGATCAAGCAGATCGGCGCGCGCGTCGTCGCCATCACGGCCTCGAAGACGTCGACGCTGGGACGCACCGCGGACATCGTCCTGGAGCTCGGCCGCATCGAGGAGGCCTGCCCGCTTCGCCTTGCGCCCTCCGCCACCACCACCGCGATCCTCGCCCTCGGCGACGCCCTCGCGCTCTGCGTCCTCGAGGCCCGCGGCTTCGACAAGGAGCAGTTCGCCCAGTTCCACCCCGGCGGCGATCTCGGCCGAAAGCTCCAGAAGGTCTCCGACGTCATGCGCAGCGGGGACCGCAATCCCGCCGTGCGCGAGGAAACGACGCTCACCGATGCGATCGCGACCATCACGAAAGCCCGCGCCGGCGCCGTCGTCATCGTCGACGCGTCCGGGAGGCTGACGGGCATCTTCACCGACGGCGACCTGCGCCGCGCGATGAGCCGCGACCCGAAGCTGATCACGGCCCGCATCGGCGACATCATGACGCGCAACCCGAAATCCATCGGCCCCGAGCGGCTGGCGAGCGAAGCCCTCCATATCCTTCACGAGAAGAAAATCGACGAGCTCCCCGTGGTGGACGCCAGGGGAATGCCCGTGGGGATGGTCGACGTCCAGGACCTGCTGGACGTGGGGATCGTCTAGATGAGGGCGCTGACGCTTCTTCTGCTCATCGGGATCCAGGACCAGACCCCGCTTCCCAAGGAGCCGATCAAGGACTGGAGATACCAGCTCAAGGATCTCCGCCACGATCCGAAGACCAAGACCGACGTCGAGGAGATCACCCTGATCCTGTTCGGCAAGGAGGCCATCCCGCGGAGCCTGGTCAAAGAGAAGGAGATCTTCGACCTCAAGGGCATCGACGCGCGGTATTTCACGACCCCGGGCCGGGGCGATCCGAAATCCCGGCAGATCCTCGTCACCGCCGACCGCGGCTCCATCGACAAGGGCGCGAGGACCCTGAAGCTGAACGACAACGTCCGGGTGGTGCGGAAGGGCGACCCGGAGAAGAACGAGATCGACACGATCCTGACAACTCCGAGCGCGCTGCTCCGCTTCAACCGGATGTACGAGTGCCCCGTGTGCCGGAAGGCCTTCGGGGCGGCGGGCCGCTGCCCCGAGCACGGGGAGCCCCTGCGCGAGACCACCATCACGAGCGTGGAGACGGACCGCGAATTCGGCCTCACCGGACCCGAGGGCATCCTTTCGGGAATCGGCCTGGCCACCGACGACGCGATCCGGAAGGAGTACCATATCGCCCGCGTCGGGTTCATCGAGTTCGCCGGCGACGTCGACACGGTCGCGGCGAGACAGCCGGCGGAGGCCCCCCAGACCCTGTTCACCCAGGTGTATTCCCGCGGACCCCTGAGCATCACGGGGCCGGAGGACCAGCGCGTCATCCACGGAGAAGGCGGCGTCCGTGTCGACCGGATCGATGTCACGGAGACGCTGACGCTCACGGCGGAGACGCTCACGATCGACACCGTGCGGCGCTGGGAGCTGTCGAAGACCGGTCCGGTCGAGCTCCGCAATGTCCACGCCGAAGGGAACGTCGTGCTGGACGGCGTCTCGTTCACCGACGGCGACTCCTTCACCGCCGTCGCGGACCGGCTGGACCGGCAGAGGGATTTCGACAAGGATACGGATATCACCCTTCTGACCGCGGCGGCGCCCCGCGTCGTCAGGCTGACGAGAATCCCGAGCTGGATCGAGTCGCGCTCGGTGCGGATCGAGCGGACCGAGACGGACGGCACCGTGTCGACGTTCGACGAGGTGCTGAGCTCCGACCTCGTCACCGGGACACAGCACTTCAGCCTGGCGGGCGACCGGCTCGTGACGGTCGCCAGTCCTGACGCGGCCGGAAAGATGGACCTCCGGACGCTTCACGTCATCGGGCATGTCGTTCTGGGCGGATTGATGGCGCAGGCGGAACCGGCGACGCCGGATTCCCCTCCCGGGGAGGCGCACGCGGACGACTTCCGGTGGGACATCGCCACCGGCCGCGGCCTGCTCCAGGGGCGGCCCTTCGTCCGGATCGTCCAGGGGGACAGCACGATCACCGCCCCGCTGGTCGTTCTCGAGTCCGCCGACATCATCGTCCTCAAGGGACCCAAACAGGTGCACCTGGTGCAGATGAAGGACGGCCAGAAGCAGGAATATCGCGCCACGTGCGAGGGCGACCTGGTGATGGACAACCACGGGCACCGCCTGTGGATGCGCAACGCCTGCGTCCTCCGGTCGCAGGAGATCCTGCTCCGGTCCGAACGCATCGACGCCACCCTCTCCCCGGAGGGCAAGGGTCTGGAGTCGCTGCTCGCCCTGGGCAACGTCCGCGCGGTGCGGACCGCGGACCACACGACCCTGTACGGCGGCCGGCTTTTCTACAAGTTCGCGGACCAGACCCTCCGCGTCTACGGCGATCCGACGGCCATCGCCGACACCGGCCGCACCTGGGCGTCGCAGGAGGAGATCCGGGTCTTCGAGGCCCCCCACCCCAAGACCGGCAAGCCGACCCGCTATACGGAGATGATTGGGGGCAGCGACGGCGTCCGCATCGAGATCGAAGAGAAGGCCAAATGAGGAGCGTCACACTCATCCCCGGAGACGGCACGGGCCCCGAACTCACCGCCGCCATGCGCCGGGTGGTCGACGCCTCGGGCGTGAAGATCCACTGGGACGTCGTCGAGGCGGGCGAAGAGGCCGCGGCGAAGCACGGCACGCCCCTTCCCCCTGCGGCCCTGGAGTCCATCCGGAAGAACAAGGTCGCGATCAAGGGGCCGATCTCAACGCCCATCGGGTCGGGGTATCGGAGCGTCAACGTCGCCCTGCGGAAGGAGCTCGATCTCTACGCGGGCATCCGCCCGTGCAAGTCGATGGAGGGCGTGCCCTCGCACTTCGAGCACGTCGACCTCGTCATCATCCGCGAAAACACCGAGGATCTCTATATCGGCCTCGAGCATTACGTCGGCAAGGACGCGGCGGAGTCGATCAAGATCATCACCCGCGAGGGCAGCCGGCGGATTGCGCACACGGCGTTCGAGTATGCGGCCCGGAACGCGCGGCGGAAGGTCACGATCGTTCACAAGGCGAACATCCAGAAGCTGACCGACGGTCTGTTCCTCGAGACGGCGCGCGACGTGGCCCGCGACTATCCCCAGATCCGCGTCGAGGACCGCATCGTCGACAATATGGCGATGCAGCTCGTGCAGCGCCCGGAGGAGTACGATGTCCTCCTCTGCCCCAACCTCTACGGCGACATCCTGTCGGACCTCTGCGCGGGGCTGATCGGCGGCCTGGGCGTGGCGCCGGGGATGAACCTCGGACGCGACGCGGCCATCTTCGAGGCCGTCCACGGCAGCGCGCCTCAGTTCAAGGGGCAGGACAAACTGAATCCCACCGCGCTGATCCTGACCGCGGTGCTGATGCTGGAGCACCTGAACGAACATCGCGCGGCGGAAAAGATCCTCCACGCCGTGCGCCGCATCCTCAGCGAGGGGGACGTCCTCACGTTCGACCTCGGCGGCAGCGCGTCCACCACGCAGATGACGGACGCGATCATCGCCGCGGTGAAAGCATGATCCTGTTCCTGGCGGCCCTCCTCGCCCAGGACGCCGCCCCTGACCTCTCCAGCGTTCCCGCCGACCTGGCGACGCCCGTGATGACCCGCGGAGAGCCCGGCCCCGGAAAGCGCGTGCGCCAGACGACGCCGGGCTGGGAGGACGGCGACGTCCATCATGCCCTGTATCTGCCGCGGGACTGGAAGCCGGACGCGCGCTATCCCGTCATCGTCGAATATGCCGGCAACGGCGGGTATAAGAACGCGTTCGGCGACGTCTCGAACGGCAGCGTCGACGGCAGCAACCTCGGGTATGGCATCACCGGAGGCGAGGGATTCGTCTGGGTCTGCCTGCCCTGCGTGAAAAAGACGGACGGGCGGAAGGAGAACGCGACCACGTGGTGGGGCGACGTCGACGAGACGAAACGATACTGCCTCAGGACCGTGGCGATGGTCTGCGGGAAGTTCGGCGGCGACCCCAAGCGGCTCGTGCTCGCAGGATTCTCCCGGGGCGCGATCGGCTGCAACTATGTCGGGCTGCACGACGACGAGATCGCGCCGCTCTGGCGCGCCTTCATCACGTTCAGCCACTACGACGGCGAGCGCACGACCTGGGGCTATCCCGGTGCCGACCGAGCCTCGGCGCTCGACCGGCTGAGACGGCTGAAGGGGCGCCCGCAGTTCATCAGCATGGAGACCAGCGTTGAGCCGATCCGGAAGTACCTGGAAGGAACCGGGATTGCCGGCGATTTCACCTTCCGCAGCATCCCTTTCCGCAACCACTCCGACCAGTGGACGCTGCGGGACATCCCCGAGCGTCAGGCCGTCCGCGACTGGCTGAAGAAGGCCCTGAAGGACTGAGGATCCCCGACAATCAACCGGGATGCTTCTGGCGCGCTACTTGTTGGCGCGGAGCAGGTCGAGCAGGCGGCGCACCTGCTTGTGCACCTCGGGCGTGTGCTTGATCACCAGCAGGCCGTTCTGCATCTTGCAGACCACCTTGCCGTCGTCCCAACTGCGGCCGCCCGTGTGCGTCCGCACCATCTCCTCGATCGGGATCTCGCTGCCCGAAGTATCCTCGGGCTGAGTGACCACGACGCCCGACAGCGTGCTCAGGTCGATGTCGACTCCCGGGAAGTTGGCGATCGGATACAGGATGTCCCGGCAGTCGTAGATCTCCATCTTCATCGTCTTGTCGGCCACGTCCTCCTTCGTCATCAGCTGGAGCACGCCGTCCTTGAAGAGGATGTCGCAGTTGTGGGGCTTGAGCATGAAGCTGAACACGCCCCGCAGGCTGATCTCGGTCACCTTCAGGGTCACCATGAGGTTCTTCTCGCGGACCTTCGCGTCCACGAAGATGTTCAGGCCCGAGATCTCGCGGAGGTAGTCGACGACCTGGTCGAGCGGCGCGTTCTGGAAGTCGAGCGTGATCTTGATGTTATTGAGCCTGCCTTCGACCTCGGTCCTGGTGTTGTCCTGCGCAAAAGCGAAGGACCCGGAAAGCAGCAGCGCCGTGACAACCGCGATCGTCTTCATCACTCCTCCTTATTCTACCTCTGGATCGCCTTGAGCCAAGCCTGTTTGTCCCTGCCGAAGTCCTGCTTCGTCTCCTGCTTCAGAAAACGCAGCGCCTCCCCGCCCAGCTCGGGCGAGTCCAGCAGTTCGACGAGCGCCCGCAGCGGGAACTCGATGTCGAGCTGCTTGACGATCTCCAGCGCGTGGCGCTGGATATCGACGTTCGTCGAGTGCAGCAGCGTGACGACCGCGTCCACGGTCTGGCGCTGCGCCTGCAGGCTGAGACGGTTGAGCTTCCGGAGGATCGCCAGCGCGCGTTCATCCTGGCCGTTCACCGCCAGCGAGACGGCCACCGGGACGAGCTCGGCGTCGCTGTCGTCCGTCCCCGGCTCGCTCAGCGTCCAGGATCCGTTCGGCTCCTTCCGCTGCTGGTAACGGGCGAGGACGCGGTCGCGCGTCGGCCCGTCCGCCAGCTTGAAGAGGAGCGACGCGGCGGCGAACTGGACGCGGACGTCGGCGTCCTCGAGCGCGCCCTCCAGCGTGGCGAGCCCGCGGGGTCCGGCGGACTGGATGCGCTTCTCGATCTCCGGGGAGGGTTTCTCCGCGTAGCGGGCCAGCTCGGCACGGACGTCGACCGCCCCTCCGCCCGGGAAGATGAAGAGCGAGGCGACGAGGACCGCCGCGGCGGCCGCGAGCGCCCAGGGCAGCCGGGCTGTCCGGCGGGACCGCAACCGGACGGACTGCACGAAGCGGTCGGCGTCGGGCGCGGCGCCGGCGGACACCGAGCGCAGGACGCCCTCGAGCTTCCGGGAGCTCTCGGCCTCGGCGCGGCAGGTGGCGCAAGCGGACAGGTGCTGTTCGACCGCGGCGCGGTCGGCCTCCTCCAGTTCCCCGTCGAGGTATTCGTCGAGGCGCAGATCCACGCAGGTCATAGGTACCCCTTCAGCTCTTCCTTGAGCCGCTTGCGGGCCAGGGAGAGGTTCATCTTCACGTCGTCGTAGCTGCAGCCGAGCGTGGCGGCGATTTCGCGGTAGTCGAGGCCCTGGTACAGGTGCAGGGTGAGGACCTCGCGCTGGCGCTCGGGCAGCCCCTCGATCTTGCCTTTCACGACCCCCTCGAGCTCCCGAACTTCGGTGACCGACGTCTCGACGGCGGCGTCGCGCTTCCGTTCGGCCTCCTCGCGGACCACCGCCAGGCGGGCCTCGGCGCGGCGCGTGCGGCGCAGCCGGTCGCGGTACTGGTTGATGAAGATGCGGTAGAGCCAGGACTTGAAGGTCGACTCGCCCCGGAAGCCCCGCAGGGCCCGGTAGGCGTTCACGAAGCCCATCTGGGAGAGCTCCTCGGCCTCCTGGGCGTCGTGCGTCAGTCTCAGGCAGAAGCCATAGGCGTCTTTCATATACTTTCGGACGAGGGCCTCGAAGGCCGATTCCTCGCCGCCCTGGAACTTCAACACCAGGTCCGCGTCCACCATCGCGTCGCCCTCGCTCATCCTTCCCCCGATTGGACGCTGCATGGCCTTATTCGTAAAAAAGAATGCGGGATTCGGAGAACCCGGACTCCCCTGCGGGAGGGAGCGGCGTAGTACTATCGACGTCCAACGTACTCCGCATCATGGCTTGTGGTCCCCGGGATGGGGACGTAAAATAGACGTCGACCATGGAAGGATTCTCGTTCAGCGAACTGGTACTCATCGTCATCGTCGCCATCATCATTTACGGCAAGGATCTCCCCCAGGCCGCGAGGAAGATGGCGACGATCTACTCCAAGTTCAAGCGCCAGCTCAACGACGTGCGCGACGAGATCAAGCGCCAGATCCCCATGGAAGAGCTGGAGAACGCGGTCAAGATCGACCTCCCCAGCGGGCCGGGCGGCGAGCCGCCGCACACCCCTTTTGGCCTTCACGCGTCGCCGGGCGCCTCCAACGTGCTCCTGACCTGGAATCCCTCCCCGGGCTCCACGAGCTATACGATCCGGCGGTCGACGGCGGCCCAGGACCCCTGGCTCATCATTGCCATGAACATCACCGAGCTGGCGTGGACCGACACCGATGTCCAGCCGGGCAAAACCTATCACTATACGGTCACCGGAGCAAACGACACCGGGGAGAGCGGCAACTCCGATGAGGTCACCGCGACGATTCCCGGCGGCGACGCGCTGCCCGCGGCGGCCGCCGCCGCAGCGCCGCCGGCCCCGGAAACCGCCGCCCCCGCTCCTGCCGTGCCGCCCCCGGCTCCGACGGCAGCCGCGGCGCCTGCCAACGGAAACGGGGACTATCCCAAGGAACCCCCCTTGCCCGAGGAAAAGGGACAGCCCTCCGCGCCCGAAGTGAAGCCCTCCTAGCGAAGAGGGACCACGCGGGCGATCCGCCGGGGAGGGGCGCCCTTCAGACCTTCGCGGTCCGGCTGCGCCGGACGTGCTTGCCTTCCGACGCCCCGCCCGCCGCGCACTTCGTGCAGTACCCGAAGAGCGTGTGGTTGTGGTGCACGATGGTGAACTCGTGCGCCTTCGCCGAGCGCTCCTGCTCCTCCTCGATCCTCGGGTTCGAGAACTCGATGATCTCGCCGCAGCTCAGGCAGACCATATGGTCGTGGTGGCGGTGGCCGATGACGTGTTCGTAGACGACGCGGTCGCGCCGGAACGGGCGCTCCTCGACGAGGCCCGCGTCGACCATCACTTTCAGGGTCCGGTAGACGGTGACGCGACCGACGCCGCGGATGGCCTTGCGCGCCCAGCCGATGAGATCGTCGGCGGTGAAGTGCTGGTGGTGCGAGAAGACGATTTCGGCCAGCTTGAGGCGCTGGTTCGTGCAGGAGAGTCCCTGCTGGCGCAGCGCGACGCGGAAGGCGTCCATTTCCTTGCCGATGTCGAGGGACATGCCCGTATTCAAGCCGGGCCGCAGGGGCCCGTCAAGGGGACGGGAGAAATCGTTGCTACTGATAGTCTTCATTCAATGCCCGGAGGAAGGCGCGCAGGGCGTCCAGATCCGCCGCCAGGAGTGCGACGCCGGACAGCTCGGGCGCGGCGTTCGGGACCTGGCCCGCGCGGGCCAGCATGGAGAAGGCGACATAGTGGCGGATCACGTCGTCCAGCGCGTCCTTCTGCCCCGTGTGGAAATACGGACCCGACTGGCCCAGGTCCCGGAGGATCGGGGTCTTGAACCGCGCGATCGTTCCGGCGAGGTCGCCGTTCGTCGCCGGGGTGGAGGCGCCGAGCAGCGCCGTCAACGCGGCCTGCGGCGCCGGCACGTGGGGATTGGCGAAGACGTTCCAGAGCCCGAGGTCGGTGCGGCCGGGGGCCGTCAGGCGGGGCAGGTCGAGGAACCTCCCCGTGCCCGTCGGATTGGCCGCGGTCAGCGGCAGGTCGGCGTCGGTGCGCGCCGCGAGGGTCGGCACCGCGGCGACCACGGCGGCGAACTGTCCGGTGCCGTGGATCGCATCATACTCGCTCTGCGCGGCGCCGATGTTGTGGAAGTTGAAGTCCGAGAAGTGGGGCGGGGCGTGGCAGGCGAGGCAGTTCCCGATCTTCCCCGCCGCGAGTTCCGGGGCCGTGGGCGGGACCGACGAGGGTTCGGCCAGGAAGATCTTCAGCCCGTCCAGCTCCTTCGCGCCGAACTCCCAGTCCTGGGCGTGAAGCGCAAACGAGCCCTCGGCCGGCGTGACGAAGGCCGGCGCCGCGAGGCTCAGCACCAGGCCCCGGAGCCGGCGCGCATAGTCGAGGTCCGACTCGCCGGGATCGGGCTGCGCCGGTAGTCCGTTTTTCGCCAGGAACGCATCATAGGGCGAGCCCTGGTGCTCGTCTCCGGCTCCGCGCAGGAAGCGGAGCGAATCGACGTACGCCGCGACGAGGGCCGCGACCGCATCGAAAATCTGCTGGTCCGTCGCGGTCGCCACGTCGATGTGGAAGGCCGGCGGGAGGACGAGCTCCGGGGGGATGCCCTTGCCGGTGCCGCCGAGCAGGACCGCATAGGACAAGCCGCCGAAATCCGCGGCCAGGGTGCCCTTCCCGCTGTCGCCGCGGATGATGCTCGCGAGATGGGCGACCGCCTGGGGCTGCTCCGCGGGAAGCCATCCGAAGTTGCGGCCGCTGAACGTCTCGCGCACGAGTTCCTCGATCGTCGCGAATTCCCCGTCGAAGTGGAGGAAGAGCGGCGTCGATCGCGGAATGCTGGAGTCGACGAGCGACGGGGAGTTGCGCGGCGTGACGCTGCGGCCGTCGCCGCGGTCCGGGATCGGGCTGCGGCGGGCGAAGTCGGCATAAGTCCGCACGCCGCCGCTGGGGCTGGCCAGGTGTTCGTCGACCAGATGGCAGGCGCGGCAGTTCATCGAGGTCCCCTTGAAGGGGCCGCGCAGGTTGCCGATCACGCCGACGCTCTCATCCATCACCGGATCCCCGGCGGCCAGGACGCCGTTGGGATCGCCGCCGGCGTTCGCGAAGAAGAACTGGGCGAAGCGGGTCTCCAGGAACAGCCGTTCCCCCGCGGCGACCTCGGGCGGGTCGGGCGTCTCGCCGACCTCCTCCGATTTCTTGGCGCAGGAGCCGAGCGCCGCCACGAACAACACGACGGCCAGGACGCGGTTCAATCTCATCATGTGGTTCTCGAGTCGGTCTAGAAAGTGACCCCGAAGATCAGGCGGAAGGACCACTTCGTGTTGTCGTCGTCGGTGAATTCGTAGCCCCGGCCGAACGTCACCTGGTGCAGGATGGTGAAGGTCGCCCACCAGGAACCTGAGCTCACATGCACGTTGGGTCCTGCGTAATCCGCGCGGGTCGATCCGCCGTTGAAGACGTCGTAGCGGGCGACGTCATAGGCTTCGATGCCGATCGCGAAGGAGGGCGAGAAGCTGTAGGAGATCCCGAAGGTGTTGAACAGTTCGTGCTCCCAGGTCCACTGGGGGCTCTGGTCGGGATCATCCGCCTGGCTGAGTTCGGCCTCATAGACGAAGTTGTAGGCGAAGGTCCAGGGTCCGATCTCCTTGGAAAGGACCAGCTTGGTCTCGATTTCGTACGAGGTGTTGGAAAATGCCAGTTCCGCGTAGAGGAGCACGCCGACCCAGTCCACCGAGGGCTCCGTCAGCTTGTACTTCCACTCGGTGGACATGCTCTCGAATCCATAGGAGCGCTCGTTCTCGAATCCGGGCACGCCGGTGTTGCCCTGGTAGGCGGTGTTGAGGTAGATCGAGGCGTTCAGCCGGTCGGTGATCCCGTACTCGATCTCTTCCCGGAGCAGCAGCCCGTTCCAGATCCCCGCGTCCTTGCGGGTCTGGAGCGTCGCCGACTGCTCGAACTCCCAGGTGCCCTGGGGAAGGGTCTTGGCCTCGTAGCTGTAGGTGAACTTCCGGTCGTCCGCGTGGACCGCCGCCACGCCGGAAAGGGCCAGGATGCCCGCCAGCAGGGTGGTTTTCCGGATCGATCGCATGAAGCCTCCTGGAATCGGGACCGTCGAGAACCGCGAATCACGTTCCCTGGCTGGCTTCCGGAAGGAGGCTGGCTTGGGGGGCCTATTTCGTCAGGATGAGTTTTCCGTTCTTGGTCAGCTGAAGCCGGTACTCCTGGCCGTCGTGGAGGATGATGACTTGGCGGCCGCCCTTCAGGATCTCCCCGCTCGTCACCGTCGCCCGCTCCGGCTCCCGGCGCGGGGGCGTCCCCTCCGGGGGATCCGGCTTAATTGAAATCATGTTTCATACTAGGATGCCAACGAAAACGGCCGTGTCAAGACATAAAGTGAGAATGGGTTTCAAACAGGGGGGAGGAGGCCGGCCGCCGCTAGAGGAGCGGATC
>Ga0137409_10000222_pt1 | contig 59616 bp, 54 predicted proteins | sample CZODoug1_16funga_FD_122059 | JGI IMG/M metagenome (GOLD analysis project Ga0137409, IMG submission 122059) | Vadose zone soil fungal communities from Angelo Coast Range Reserve, California, USA - CZODoug1_16fungal (Hybrid Assembly) | ecosystem: Environmental > Terrestrial > Soil > Vadose zone... | reverse complement strand
AGCAGTGATGACATCAGCAGTACGAGTGCGATTCCAATCGACGCGGCTCCATCGAGCCGTGGCTCGTTCAACGCCTGCGCGGACGCGATTCCCACTGCCGCGATCAGCAAGCCGAGAAGTGCCGCCGTATCCTCGAACAGGACCAGGAATGTGGTGGGGTCTTTGCTGTTTCGAAACGCGTCGAAGTAGGTTTGCGAGCCCTTGGTGGCCCGGAATGCCTTGAGCCCCAGCCACCACGACACGCCCTCAAATACGAACGATGCGCCCAGGACCACGTAGTTCACGAGCGGCTTGCGCACCGGTTCGGGGTACAGAATGTGATTGACCCCCTCATAGCAGGCCACGGCGGCACCGAACACGAGCACCAGGAGCGCTACGATGAAGCTCCAGAAGTAGAGCTCGCGACCATGACCGAATGGATGACTGGTATCGGCGGGTCGAGCGGCGCGCTCTATTCCATATAGCAGCAACAGCTCGTTGGTGGTGTCGACGAGCGAATGGACTCCTTCACTGAGCATCGCTGAGCTGCCGGTAACTGCCGCCGCCGCGAACTTGGTGGCAGCAATCGCCAGATTGCTCGCGAGCGCGGCGTAAACCGATACTTTCGCAGTGGACTGTGACGACATATGGCTTCAGCGGGCGCCGACCAATGGCCAATCATATCCACAAGCAGCTACTGGATGTCCGCAGCGGCTGCGAACACCTCGAGATACTTGCTGCGATACTCGGCCAGCCGCCTGCGGCGGTACTGCATGATGAAGCGCGGATGGTCGAGCGGCAGGAGCTTGCCGAAGAAGCGATACTCCTCGTTGAGCGCGCTCAGGAACCGATAGTTGTCGCCGGTGCCGAGAACAATCGCGGCGTCACGGCAGGCGCCGAACGCCAGTTGCTCCCGCATGGTGCGCAAGATGAACGGCCGCAGCCGCCTCAGCAGTCGGGGATCGTCGTAGTAGTTGAAGTTGAGACCGTTGCGGACGAAACCGAGCGGCGAAACCGCGGTCAGGAAGAATCGGCCGTAGAAGTCGCGCGCGCCGCCACAGTGTCCGATGAAGTCGTAGATGAACTCGGATGACATCTCGCGACGCTTCTCCAGGTGGTTCTGGATCCCGCAGTCGAGCTCGAGTGCGACCGGGTCAGTGAACATCACGCCGGTACGACCAGCGCCGAACCTGCCGGGGTTGATGCCGAACACCAGAATCCGCGGCGCAGTGTCGCCATAGAACTTGAGGAAGAACTTCTCGACATAACTGCGCACTCGACGGTCGCGGTGTGGGTTCATGATCTCGACGCCCTCGGGCAGAACGCGCGGCGCGCGCAGGCGCGCGTAGAAATGCAGAACCTTCGCAGCGAACGTTGCGTCTCTCATTCGGCCGCAGAGTAAGGTATTTTCCTCACCCATGAAGATCGCAACCTACAACGTCAACGGCATCGGCAGTCGCCTCCCGCGCCTGATCGAGTGGCTGGAGAGGGAAGCTCCGGACGTCGCCTGTCTGCAGGAGCTCAAAGCGCCCAGCGAGCGCTTCCCGTCGCTGGCGCTGCGCGCAGCCGGCTACGAAGCGGTGTGGCATGGTCAGACGTCCTTCAATGGAGTCGCGATCCTGGCGCGGGGCGGCGCGCCGGTCGAAATCGGGCGCGGGCTGCCCGGTGATCCGAACGACACGCATAGCCGTTTCCTGGAGGCGCGCGTTGGCGGTGTCCGCATCGCCTGTCTCTACCTTCCGAATGGCAACCCGCAGCCGGGCCCGAAGTTCGACTACAAGCTCTCCTGGTTCGAGCGCCTGATCCAGCATGCGCAGCCGCTTGCCGCGGCCGACGAGCCCGTGGTGCTCGCCGGCGACTACAATGTGCTGCCGACCGACTTCGACGTCTACAACCCCGGCTCGTTCAAGAAGGACGCACTGCTGCAGCCTGCCAGCCGCGCCGCCTACGAGCGACTGCTCGCGCAAGGCTGGACGGACGCGATCCGCACGCTGCATCCGCAGGAGCGCATCTACAGCTTTTGGGATTTCTTCCGTGACCACTGGGCGCGTGATGCGGGCCTGCGGATCGACCATCTGCTGCTCAATGGCAAGCTCCGCCCGCTCCTGCGCGCCGCGGGCGTCGACAAGTGGGTACGCGGACAGCAGGGCGCGAGCGACCACGCTCCGGTGTGGATTGAAATCGAGCCGCCGGCATAGCGGCGGCTCCTGGCTCTTCTTCATCTCCTCCAGCATGGCGGGCCATCCTTCGCGCACACTTTGAAATCGCGGCGGCCAGCCGGCCAGCCGTTCAAGTTCACCGGGAAGATCGACAAGGTGACGTTCGATCTGAAGTAGACAGGAACTAGAGTTCGGCGCGGATACCAAGATTGAAAGTACGCCCGGCGAGAGGCGCCCATGCGTCGGTGATGGGATTGCCTCCCGGTCCTGGGCTCGGCCGCACCAGCGGATCGAAGTGGGTCTGGCGCACGTTCGTGAGATTGATCGCGTTGAAGAACACGGCGATCCCGCCGAAGCGGATTTCGGCCAGCGCATTCAACTCGAAGTAGGCGCGGCTCTCACTCCTGAAGGGATCGTCGGCGAGCGCCTGTTTTCCCGTGTAGCCGAGTTCCAGCCCAACGCGGCCGCGCTTTTCGCTCTCGAGAATGCCGGCGAGCTCGGCGGATTGTCGAGGTAGCAGCGAAACATCGCGGCGTACGCCGGGAGTGACGCTCTCGGTGACATCGAGATAGCTCCACGAGGCGAGCAGATGCAGCGGGCCGGAGATGTAGCCGATCAGCGCTTCGGCGCCCGCAGCACGCTGCGGACCCGGCGCATTGATGAGCTCGAACTGATCCGGACCCACAGGCTCGGCTGCGAGTTGATCGCGAATCTTCGATGCGAATACGCTGGCATTCACGTCCCAGCCGCCGTCGGTCCACTTGATATCGAGTGAAGCACTGAGGGCGCGCTCGGCCTGCAGGTTACGCAGCGGCAAGAGCGTGCCGAGACTCGTCGCCTCGACTTCATCGACGAATGGAGTCGGCGCCGCAAAGCCGCTGCCGATCGAGGCGCGCAGGGTCCAGTCGCTGCCCGGCTGACGAAACAGTGCGGACACCCGTGGGCTGAAAAAAGTACCGTACACGTTGTGCACGTCGAGCCGGGCGCTGGCCGCGAGCCGCAGCCACGGCGCCGGCGCAACTTCATCCTGCGCAAACACGGCCGGCACGTTGTAGGTGTAGCTCACGCCCGGAACTGCCGCAACGGCGAGCTGTTCGTGCTCGAAGGCGAGACCGAGCACCCAAGAATTGCGTTCGCTGTTGGAAGTGCACACGGTCTCGCCGAACGCGGTCGTCTGGGTGGAGGGAATCTCCTGCGTTCCGAAAGTGCGATCGAAGCGTGTCGATGTCATCGAAAGCCTTGCACTCAGCTTCAGGCCATCGGCGAGCAGCCAATGAGCCACGCCGCCGCCATCGATCCGACGGGTATCCAGCGATTCGGCAAACGGAGAGCCATCGGGCAACACTCGACCCGGAAGCGTGCCGCCCTCGCGGTCCTCGTCGACGATCCCTGCGGTGATGAACACGGAGCGGTCTTCGCCTTCGTTCCACCAGAGGCGTGGCCGCAGCTCAAATCGCCGGTAGCCCGCGAGGTCAGTCCAACCGTCGCGGTCGACGTCCTCGCGCGATTGATAGTGTGCGCCCGCCGTCACTGTGCCGGACCAGGGCGAGCCCGCGCCGAGGCCGAAGAAGCCGACCAGATCACTTCCACCGCGCGAGGTCGCATTGGCCAGGACTGCCGACTCCGTATCCGGGGTGCTCGATACCAGATTGAGCACACCCGCGAGCGCCGAGCCTCCATAGAGCGCGGAGGCAGCGCCCTTGATCACTTCCACTCGCGCGAGATCGAGTGGCGGTGTCTGCAACAGGCCGAAGGCGTCTGGCTCGGTGCCGAGGAGCGGCAAACCGTCGGTGAGTACGAGGGTGTCCCGTGCCGGCATGCCGCGCAGCTGCAGTTTCGCCCCGGCGAGTCCGGGCGCCACCGATTGCACGCGCACACCCGGCAACTCGGTCAGGAGCGAAGAGAGATTACCGGGCTGAACCGTCAGGTTCTCCTCGATCTCCTCCGCCGGCAGCGCTTCGACTCGCAAAGGTTGATCGCCGATGAGCGTTGCGGTGCGCGTCGCGGTGACGACCATGGTCTCCATTCCCACGACCTCGTCCGGATCGCGCTGCACCTCTGCGGTCAAGCCGATGTGCGGCGACGCCAAGGCCGCCGCGGCGGCCAGTATCAGAATTGCTTGGCGACCGTGTCCCATTGTTCGCGGCTCCGACTGCGCTTCGTCATGCTGGGCGTCGGCTTGATCGATTCGATCTCTTGTATGAGTGCGTCGGCTGCGAGGGGATGGCCGAGGAAGCGTTCGAGCAGCAGTGACGTGTCGAACTCGCCGCCGAACTTCAGCAGTTTCTCCGATAGCCACGGATACCACTCAGCGTTGCCGGCGTCGAACGGCCCGATAGCCTCACGCGTGCGCTTGCGGATGTCTGCCGTGATGATTGCGCCGATCGCGTAGTTGATCATGTAGCCGGGATGCGAACCGAGCTGCGCGCGCACCGCCCACCACGAGAGCTCCGGGTGCGGCACGATGCCGAGGTAGCGGCTCGTGATCTCGGTCCACAACGCGTTTGGATCCGTCGTCGGCGCGCGCAACATTCGAATCTCGAACAGGCCCCACGCGACATCCAGCATCACGAGTGAGTAGAGTTCGCGCAGGCCGTCGGATCGAGGCACGGAGCGCCCAAGATATTCTTGCTGCCACGTGGGTTCGAACACCGACCACGAAGGCACGTCGGCGAAGGCTTCGATGAACAAAGTGTCGGCCCAGAAGTAGGCCGGTCGCGCGCGCACCGCGATGTAATGCACCGCATGCCCGGTCTCGTGGGTGAGCTCGTTCAACGTGTAGAGGCCACCGTGCTCGTAGTTGGCCGAGATCCGCGACACGGCGGGTCGCCACTGACCGTTGAGCAGGCGACCGATCCGTACGGTATCCGAATAAGCAATCGGCGCCTTGCGCGGTCGCGGCTTGATGTCGAAGAGCACAGCGAGCTTCTTCGGGTCAGCGCCGAGATCCGCGAAGAACTGCTCGTTCAGGGCAGCGGCGGTGTCCAGCGGCATCGATTTGTTCAGCGTGCGACTCGCGTTGGCGTGATGATGCCGGTAGTCCCAAGGCTCTATCGGTGCGGTCCCCTCGGTTGCAGTCCGCCAGGCATCCAGAAGGTCGACCAGCCAGGACTCGAGCGTGGGAATGTCAGTTGCCAAAGCCTGAGCCGCCTCGGTGAGCGGCGACGGCTTGCTTTGAAAAGCAATCGCCGCCATCGCGATCATCCGGCGATAGGGGCTGCCGGCTTCGTCTTTGCCGTTGACTGCTTCCCAGAGCGGAGCCATCGCGAAGAACAACGCTTTGCGTCTCGCCGGGTCTTCGATCTCCTGCAGCCGCTGCAGCGCGCCGCTGCGTGTGATGCGCTCGCCTTCAAAAGCCAGGCGATTTCCGACCTGGTCGAAACACGAGTAGATCGTCGCTTGCAGGACATCGACATCGGTCTGCGGCCTGGTCGCGTCCGCGCACTTGTAAGCCGGAGCCATCGAGGCTCCCGGATCGGAGAGCTCGTCGAAGGTTGCAGTCATGTGCTGCACGACGCGCGTGTCCGATGGCGTCAGTTTCGTGGCGCTCAAATGCTTGAGGGATATCGTCAATTGCGAGACGGCGTCATCACGGCGCTTTTGCCACGTCGCCCGGTCGCTGCCATCGACTCTGGCCAGGAGGCCGGAATCGATGGTTTCGACCGCGCCGTGCGCGTCGAGGAAATTCGCGAAGACTTCCTCGGCATCGAACACCGCCCGATCGTCGGCGGAGGCGGCCGAGGCGAGCAAGGTCAGTAGAAGGGCCGGGAACAGCGCTCTTGGCATTTGGGGATTGTAGGTGCGTGCCAAGCGGGGAGTTTGCGGTGCTGATGGCTTGTCAGTCATTTTGCGCTCATGTACGATTCGATAATCCTCGAAATATAGAAGTGGCCAGAATGCACCTGAAAGAAGCTGTCGATGCCCTGGCGGCGCTCGCTCACGAGCATCGCCTGAGCGTTTATCGCATGTTGGTGGAAGCGGGTCCGGATGGACTGAACGCAGGCTCAATCGCTCAGCGCCTCAAGTTGCCCCCGTCTTCGCTTACCTTTCACCTGCAACATCTTCACCGCGCGGAGCTCATCACTCAGCAGCGAAATAGCCGACAGCTTATCTACGCGGCGGACTTTGCCGTCATGAATGATCTGGTGGGCTACCTGACCGAGAACTGCTGCCGGGGGAGCTCGGCGGCAAGCGTTTCCGAGTGCGAACCGCCTCGCGTCGCAAAAAGAATGGTACGCAAACCCTCGAGGGCCGCCTGAAGGGCCGCAACCAGAATGAGCGCCGAACCCATTTGTTCGCGACCGTCGAAGGCAGCTGCCGTTGCACTCCTGGATGCTGCGGACCTTCCCGCATCCGACCTGACGGATGCGCACATGGAGCATTTCTTTTACTGCGGACCCGCCGCGGCTCCCACCGGACTGGTCGGGCTGGAGTTCTGCGGCTCGAATGCGTTGCTGCGCTCCTTGGTCGTAGCTCCGTCCCATCGCTGCGCAGGCCTCGGTGCTGCACTCGTCGAGCATGCGGAGGCTCACGCCCGCGCCCGCGGCGCACACGCGATCTTCCTGCTCACCACCACGGCCGAGACGTTCTTCAAGCGCCATGGCTACGCCACTGCCGCGCGCGATCGCGCGCCGGCTGAAATCCGCGCAACGCCCGAGTTCGCTGACATATGTCTGAGCAGCTCCGCGCTTCTCACCAAACGACTTTAGATCTTTCCAACAATACCTGAGGTGCATTCGATGAAGCGTCTGCATGTCCACGTGAGCGTCAACGACATTGACGCCTCGATTCGGTTCTACAACACGCTCTTCGCAGCTGAGCCAGCTGTGATCAAGGCCGACTACGCAAAATGGATGCTCGAGGATCCACGCGTCAATTTTGCGATCAGCAAGCGTGGCGGCGCGGCTGGGATTCGGCACCTTGGAATTCAGGTCGAGGATGGCGCCGAGCTCGCGCAGGTGTACGCGCGCCTGAAGCGCGCCGAAGCGCCGATGCTGGAGGAGGGTGCAACCACGTGTTGCTACGCGAAGGGCGAGAAGAGCTGGATCGAAGACCCGCAGGGCGTGCAATGGGAGACTTTTCTCACTAATGATGTGAGCGATACGTACGGAAACGAGCCTGCGCCTGATGCCGAAAAGGCTTGTTGCGCGCCGACATGCTGCCCGCCTTCCAAAGCCGCCTAGGTGACATATGAGCGAGCGTCCGTTCAACGTGCTCTTTCTGTGTACGGGAAATTCTGCGCGCAGCATTCTCGCTGAGCAGCTCATCAATCATTGGGGTCGCGGCAACTTCCGGGGCTTCAGCGCCGGCAGCCATCCGAAGGGCAAGGTGCATCCGATTGCGCTGGAGCTTCTCAAGCATATGAAGCTGCCGACGGCGGGTTTGGGTAGCAAAAGCTGGGAAGAGTTCGCCGCTCCCGGCGCGCCGAAGCTCGATTTCGTTTTCACGGTTTGCGACAACGCCGCGGGTGAAATCTGCCCGGTGTGGCGCGGACAGCCGATGACTGCTCACTGGGGCGTTGAAGACCCGGCGGCCGTGGAAGGCTCGGAGACGGAGAGGTGGTTGGCGTTCCGGAAGACGTTCAAGGAACTCGAGAGCCGCATCAAGATCTTCACCAGCCTTCCAATCCGCTCGCTCGATCGCATCAAGCTGCAGGAACGGCTGGATGCAATCGGTGAATCGCGCGCCGAAGAGTCCGCATGAGCCTTGCGAGGCGCGTCCTGGCCGAGACGCTGGGCTCGCTGCTGCTCGCCGCAACGGTGATTGGCTCGGGGATCATGGCCGAGCGGATGGCTGCAGGAAACGCGGCGCTCGCGCTTCTCGCGAACACGGGCGCCACGGTGGCCGCCCTGGCGGTGTTGATTACGCTACTCGCACCCATCAGCGGTGCACACTTCAATCCTGCCGTGACGCTGGTGTTGGCTCTGCGCCGGCAGTTGGGCCTCAAGGAGGCAGGTCTATATGTCCTCGCGCAAGTGCTTGGCTGCTGCCTTGGTGCAGTGCTTGCCCATGCAATGTTCGAGCTGCCGCTGCTGCAGGTATCGACTCATGTCAGGACAGGCCCAGGACAGTGGCTGGCGGAGTTCGTTGCGACCGCGGGTCTCGTGCTCGTCATTCTCGGGGTTCGCAGATCCCGAGATGCGGCGTGGACGGTGGCGGCGTGGATTGGTGCGGCGTACTGGTTTACCGCATCGACTTCGTTTGCCAATCCCGCGATCAGTCTGGCTCGTTCCCTCACCGATACATTCACCGGCATTCAGCCTCGTGACGTGCCGTCGTTTGTGCTGGCGGAGGTACTCGGTGCTCTAGCGGCACTGCTGACTGCACGATTCCTGTTTCCGACGGACGCTATTCACGGAATTGGCCGCGCACCGGTCGCCACGGAAGAGCGATCTGCGACGGTCCAGCTCTCGGCCGAGATGAAACGTCAGTAGGTAAGGCTTGTCAGGACGCCTTTTTCTCCCCCACGCTCATCGCGCGAGGTTACCGCGCACTGGCTTATGTACTGCTCGCGGTCTACGTCCTGCCGCTACTGACCTACGGGGTGTGGCGGCTGACTATTTCGGCGCCTTGGGTCGTGCACCGCGACTCGTGACGACCACGGTCACGCCGACAACGATGATCGCGACCGCGATCCATTCGCGGCTCGTCGTCGTCTCGCCGCCCAGCCACATTCCGAGCAGCATCCCGATCACGGGGTTGACGAAGCAATAGCTCGAGGCGAGCGTCGTGCTGGTGCTGGACAACAGGATCATATACGCGGAGAACGCGAGCAGCGATCCGAAGACCACGAGGTAGATCCATGCGGCGGACGCCAGCGGTTGCGGCGGCCAGTGAAACGACTCGCGGGCCAGCAGCGACAAACCCAGCAGGAAAATACCGCCACAGAGCATCTGGCTGGCAAATCCGGCCGATGACGGCGCGAGTCGAAACACGTTCTGGCTGAGCACACTGCCGGTCGACCAGCCGATGGTGGCAATCGTCATGGCGATCAGGCCCGCCGGCGAAGACGCAAAGCCGGCGCCGCGAATGAGCACGAAGACGCCGATCATGCCGATGCAGATGCCGAGCACCTCGAGGCGCGACGGCCGGATGCCGAACGGCAGGCTCGCGATGGTGATCACGGCTGGAGTGATGGCAATGAACGCCACCACCAGGCCGGAGGCCACCGTTTGCTCAGCGTAGGCGGCTCCGCCCATGCTGCCGCCCAGCATCAATGCTCCCACGATCAGCGCGTTTCGCCACTGCGCGAGCGTCGGCATTTTCTGGCCGCGCCAGCGTGCCCACACGAGCAACACAGTTCCGGCGACCAGAAAGCGCGTGCCCATCTGGAAGAACGGCGGGAAGCTCACCAGCGCGAACTTGATGGCGAGGTATGTCGATCCCCAGATGAACCACGTTGCGGCAAGGCACGCCAGGATCAGGGGTGAGAGTGCGCCCGAGTGCGCGGTATCCTCTTGCCTCATGGGCTCGGCCGCAGAATCCAGATGGCCGCCGACTCCCGACCCGAGGCGCGGACAGCCACGCACAGCAGATCCAGGTCAGGAACGAAGAGGCCGGTTCTCGAACCGTCGGAGGTCGGCAGCCGTCCGATCCGCGTGTACTTGTCAGCATCGAGCGAATCGACGAATCCCTCTCCGCAGATGACATAGACGCGCTGGCGTCGCGAATCGACGAACACGTCATCGGAGTCGGCGCAGACGTCGCTCCCACTCACACCTTGTCCGGTACGCAAGTCGAATCCTTCGAGACGCGCGGGATGCCTGAAGATGGAGACCAGGCGATCTCGCGCCGGGTCGAGTGCGAGCGGGAAGTTGGAGCGTAAATTCCCTATCGGCCAGCTTGCGACCTGCTGCTGAGTTTGGCGATCGACTACCCCGATCTCTCGCGCGCCGGGAACGTTCACGAAGATGCGCGCGTCCGCAGGGTTCAACTGGAAGCTCTCGGGGTGACCGCGCAGGGAGATATCCGCCAACCGCTTACGCGTTGTGGCATCAATCACGGCGAGCGCGCCACTACCGTACCCCACGTACACGCGCCGCGCCGCCTCGTCGATGCGCACGTTGTCAGCGTCCTCACCCAGGACCATCTGGCCGAGCGCAGCGAAATCCTCACCGCGAAACACACGGACTGAACCATCTCCTGCGTTCGCGACGTAGATCGTGTCAGTGCCAGGCTCGTAGCCGATGCCTTGCGGCTCATCGAAGCCGCTTACCGTGCGGATGAGCCGGCGCGCGCCCAGATCCAGGATTGCGACGCTGTCGTTGCCGAGTTCCGCGACATAGAGGCGTTGTCGCTTGCCATCGAAGGCGAGGTGATCGATGCGCCCCTTGACGGGGCCCAGCGAAATCCTCGCCTCCAGGCTCAGGGGCGCGCCTTCGGCCTGCGAGGCACTCGATGCGACCAAGCCGCCGATCGCGATCAGTAAGCCGAAGACGCCTTTCACGCAGGGGGATCTGACTGGGATTGCTGAGTCCTCATCATCGAGCTGGCGACGTACCACTGATTGCCGACGAACATGGCGTGTTCCAACGTGTGTAGGACTAAGGGGCCCGTTAGTCAATCCGCCCCGATTTTTGCGAATTGTAGCGCTCGTCATGGATCCGTCACACACCTGTCCGACCATACGGCGCCATCCCTATGCTCATTCGCGCAGGCAAGCTCATCGCCGCTGCGGGCGTGGCGACGCTCGTAGCCGCTCCGATCACCAGCCGCGCCGAGATCCACGGCCAGGTCGCCGCAATCGATGCGCGTGAGCAGGTCGCGACCTACAGCGAGATCGCCTATCGCAACTATCGCGATGCCTACGAAGCGGCACTCAAGCTGCAGAGGGCGGTAGACGATCTCATCCTCGATCCCGCTGACGACAGCGATGAGTCGCTCGCCCAGCTGCGCCAGGCGTGGATCGATACGCGCCCGAGTTACGGACAGACCGAGGCGTTCCGTTTCTATGAGGGACCGATCGACTTCGGCAAGCAGGCCGACGGAACCATCGGGCCGGAGCCCCTGCTCAATTCCTGGCCGCTCAACGAAGCCTACATCGATGCGGTTCAGGGCAATCCACGCGGCGGCATCATCAATGATCCGAGCGTCGAGATCAGCCGCGCCACGCTCGTCGACCGCAATGCCCGCGACGATGAGGCGGATGTGACCACCGGCTATCACGCGATCGAGTTCCTGCTCTGGGGCCAGGACCTCAACGCGAATGGGCCCGGAAATCGCAGCGCACGCGACTTCGTCGGTGAGGGCGTCCCGGCACGCCGGCGCGCGTACCTGAAAGTCGTCACCGACCTGCTGGTCGAGAATCTGAAGTCGGTCGTAGATGCCTGGACGCCGGGGCAAGCCAACTATCGCGCGCAGTTTGCCGCAATGGATGCGAAGCAGAGCGTGAGCAAGATCCTCACCGGCCTTGCGACCCTGAGCGGCTTCGAGCTCGCCTATGAGCGTCTCGCTACGCCGCTCGACAGCGGCTCGCAGGAGGACGAACACTCCTGTTTCAGTGACACGACCCACGTCGACGTGCTCGCCAACGCGACGGGGGTGGCCAACGTGTACTTCGGCCGGTACGGGGACTATCGCGGCGCGGGTATCAACACTCTGCTGCAGAGTGTGAATCCGGAACTGAACGCGCGCCTCGAGGAGCAGATAAATAAGAGTGTCGCACTCGCAGCGGCCATTGATCATCCGTTCGACAAGACATTGGCAACTGCGCCCGGCAGCCCTCAACGCACCAAAGTCGAAGCCCTTGTGACCTCGCTTCAGACACAGGCACGGCTCCTGAAGCTTGCGGGCGCGGTGCTCGGTGTCGAAATCGTCGTGACCATCGAGGTCGAGCCGTGAATTCGCGGATATCCGCTGCGCCGCTGACCACGGCCGTCACTTGTTGTTGTCTAACTCTCGCCCTTTGCGTGACTTCGGCCTTCGCCGGCAGCGACACGCCGATTGATCAGGTGCCTGAGTGGCTGACCACACAGCTCGGCGGTGATACGACCCTCGTCATCGCAAACGAAAACGCGTATGCGCGCGCAGTCCCGACACTGCCCACCGAGGAACTACGCAAGTTCACCTTCGGCAATCGCCTCTTCAACACGAACTGGGTTACGGCGCCGGCATCTGTCGACGCATTCGACGGCCTGGGACCGGTCTTCAATCGTGTGTCGTGCTCGAGCTGCCATACGCGCGATGGCCGCGGTCAGCCGCCCGCCGCAGGTGAGCCACTCGAATCGATGCTGATCCGAATCAGCGTCCCCGGGCAAACTGAACATGGCGGCGTACGGCCCGTACCTCATTACGGCGATCAGCTCAATGAGAAAGCCATCGCCGGCGTGCCTGCTGAAGGTCGGACAGTTGTCACCTACTGGGAGCGCGAGGGGCGTTACCCGGACGGAACGACGTTCAGTCTCGCAGAGCCGAAATACGAATTCGTGGAGCTCGCTTTCGGTGCACTGCCTCCTCAATTCCTGTTTTCGCCGCGCGTGGCGCCGCCGGTGTTCGGGCTGGGCCTGCTCGAGGCAGTGCCCGAGGAGGAAATCCTCGCCCACGCTGATGAGGGCGATACGAACCATGACGGTGTTTCCGGGCGGCCGAATCGCGTTTGGGATGTCGTCAGCGGCAAGACTTGTCTTGGACGCTTCGGCTGGAAGGCCAATCAGCCCGGCCTACGCCAACAGAACGCCTCCGCAGCGCTCGGTGACATTGGTCTCACCTCGCATCTTTTCCCGAAGCAAAACGTTGCGGAAGGCCAGCTCGCAGCGGCGGGCGCACCAGATGGCGGCGAGCCGGAACTGAAAGACGAGTTCTTCGAGAAGCTCACTTTCTACACCCAGGTCCTCGCTGTTCCGGCAGCGCGGAACGTTCAGGATCCCGGAGTGCGCCGCGGCGCACGGCAGTTTGCCGACATCCAATGCACGGCCTGCCATTTGCCGACCCTGCATACTGGCACTCACTCAGATGTGCCGCAGCTCTCACACCAGGCCATTCATCCCTTCACCGACCTGCTCTTGCATGACATGGGCCCGGCGCTCGCCGACGGCCGGCCGGATTTTCTTGCGAGCGGGAGCGAGTGGCGCACGCCGCCCTTGTGGGGAGTCGGCCTCACCGAAGTCGTCAATCGTCACAGCAGGTTCCTGCACGACGGCAGGGCGCGCTCACTCGAAGAGGCCGTGCTCTGGCACGGCGGCGAGGCTGACGAAGCGCGCGACCGATTCATGCATCTGGAAGCCAGGCAGCGTGAGGATCTACTCACTTTCCTGCGCAACCTCTAGGTTCCCGTTCAGCTTGCAAAGTTTGCACAGCGCGGTCGTAGCGGCGTCATCCAACGGTCATTTGTCAGTCATCTGCTCTCGCTAGTCTCCGCGCGCCGGCTGCAGTTCCTGCAGGCGGCTGCGTCTGGGTCCAACTCACCACGGGAGAGTTCGATGAAGAAGTTCATCACCGTCGCCGCCTGTGCTGCGGCGATCGTGTCCTCGGTTTCAGCGGATGATTTAGGTCACAAGGCGCCCGATTTCGGCCAGACAGTCGAGCAGCTCGCAAACGCGCTGTCACCATTCCTGTACGGCACGCTCGGTACCTTGCGTGAATCATCTACCACCTCGCTGTCTGCCACCGACGCCAACACGAACCCGGCGAAACTACTCAGTGTGGCGCCCGGATTGAAGGTCAAAGTACTCAGCTCGGATCCGCTGCTGGCGCCCAACATCGACCAGATGTTCCTGTGGCCGAATGGCAATCACCCGACGCACATCATCGCGTGCAATGAACAGGGAACCGGGCAGGTCGCGGTCCAGCGCGTCAACATCACGACGGGTGCCGTAGCCAACATCATCAGCTCCGGAATGACGAGCTGCGATCCCGCGCGCCTCACAGCGTGGGGAACCGTCATCGTCGGCGAGGAGAACGGCACCAACGGTCGCGTCTTCGAAATTCTCGATCCGCTCAACACGACCAACGTAACCGTGCCGAACTCCGGCTTCGGCGCAACTTCCGACCCGACGCACGTAGTTGCGCGTCCCGCGCTCGGTCAGTTTGCCTTCGAGGGGATCGGAATCCTGCCCAATGGCATCGTGTATCTCACCGATGAGAATCGGCCCGGCACCGGCGGCATCGGTAATCCCGGCGGCGCGATCGTGAAGTTCATCCCGCAAGTCCTTTGGGTTGCGGGCAGCCCGGCGATCACCAACCTGTCGCAGTCACCCTGGACTGCGGGTCGCCTGTTCGGCATGCGTCTCGGGCGCAATAGCAACAATACCGACGTCGGCCAGGGCAACGAGTTCGGGCGCGGTGTGTGGGTGGAGATCACCGGCACCCAGCCGATCAACCTGCGCGCGGCGGCCAATACCTTGAAGCTGACGAGCTACTACCGTCCCGAGGACATGTCCATCGATCTCAAGCAGCTCGCGGCGGGCAACGTGCGTTTCTGTGGCACGAACACCGGTCAGGACATTCCGGCCACCACTGCGAACGGTGACAACCACTGGGGCGAGGTGTACTGCGTCACCGACGGCACGGTCGCCGCGGGCGAAGCGATCAACACGGTGCTGCAGGGTGCGGACACGATCAACACCTCTACGGTGCCGGAATACCAACCGCTCGTAATCGGCAACCTCGACCTGGCGATGCCCGACAACGTCGACATTCAACCGGGCACCGGGAATTTCCTTCTCAACGAGGACGGCGAAGGCGCGCTCTACAGCCCGCCACGCAACAACGACATCTGGGCCTGCCTCGATGACGGCGACGATGCTGATCACCTGGCGGACAATTGCGCGCGCCTGATGTCACTCAACGACCTCACCGCGGAGCCCACTGGCGGCTTCTTCGATGCCACGGGCACGCGCTATTTCGTCAGCATCCAGCACAACATCACCGGTCACGGCGTGATCCTCGAAGTCGACGGATGGAAAGTACGCAGGGATCACTGGTGAGGTCGCACTGACGACCAGCCTCTCGTACATCTCTGAGACGCATCTCCGGGGCGAAGACCGAGCAGGTCCTCGCCCCGGTGTTTTTCTCAGTCTCGGTAGAGGTACTGAAGGATGTGGAACTTGTGCTTGCTCTCCCGCAGCCAGGCACCGAATTCTTCCACCTTGGCTGCGCCGGACTCTCCTATTAGCCCTGCCAGGACCGAACGGCGCGTGCCTTCGACCAGGTCGCGACGGATGCGCCGCTGCCATTCGTCGGTGAAGATTGCCGGCATCAGGTGACTCAGGTGCAGCGCCTCGAGCAATTCCCATTCACCCCGGTCGAGCCACGCCTCATCACACAGTGAGCAGACATCGAGGCGATTGGACACCGTCCCGGTCAACTTGTACTTCATCATGACGCGACTGCATTTCGGGCAGGTGAGCGCCGTCGTGGTGTCCGTGGTCTCGACCGAGATGGTCGTTTCTTGAGCGGTGTCCTCGGCGGGCGCTTTCTGAATCTCGGCCCAGTGCCGGTAGTACACGAGCGACACCAGGGTCCCCTGGCAGTCGGGACAGCCTGCCGCCGGCAGATACACCTCGATCATCGTGGGCTTGAGGTCCGGTGTCTTGCAGCGCGGGCACTTCATGGACGGCCTCCATCGGGGGACAGGCATCGGGTCGAGCGCAGTGTAGCTCCGGCGCCCACGGACTCCGTGGGTCAAAACGTCAGAGTGAGAAACGCTTCGAGGTTTCCGACTGTCGCCTGGGCGGAAATCAACAAGCCGCGCCGGCTAGGGATCGGTGTACGAACAGCCCTATCCGAACCAGGGTCGGACCCATCGAATAGGGTGGCCCGACGGTCGCGCCCACGACCGGACTAGCACTTTGGTGAGGCGGAATCCGTCCCGTTCCGGACTAGACTCGGGCTGCCAGATCGTTGGGGCAGAAAAAACCAAGCGTTTCACCACACATGAGAAAAGGGATGCATACGCCATGAATGCAAAGCTCGGGCGGCGACGGACCATGAGCAGGAGATCACCGGGTATGGCGGCGCCTGGCGGTTCGGCGGTGGGATGGCCACGACCTCGACCATCAACATCGGCACGGTGGTTCTAGATGTCTACGACCCCAAGATGAAGCAGCTGGTGTGGAGGGGCTCTGCCACGGAGACGGTCCACCTGAGCAACGACCCGGCGAAGAACCAGGAGCATCTCCAGAAGGCCATCGCGAAGCTGCTGAAGAACTACCCGCCCAAGATGAAATAAGCGGGCAAGTCGGGCGCGCGGCGCCCAGGCACGCGCCTCGGCGGGCTGATCAGGCCTGCCGCGATTCCTCATCGTTGTCGCAAGGCGTGCGCAGTTCACACTGTGCGCAAGCGTACAGACGTGCTGGCGAGCGAAGTTTAAAAGAACACGCTGGTAAGTCTCTGGGCAGCGACATGAACAGTGCGACGACGAGTGGGCATCTCACGGGCAATGCGCGCCAACTGTGTGTGCGTTTCGCGCAGCCGTCCCTGGGACGGGCGCTCTGGCAGCTTGGCAACACGCTGCCAGCGTTCGCGCTTCTTTGGCTGCTGATGGCGTGGAGCGTGCATTCGGGCGGGGGCTACGGCTGGACTTTGCTGTTGGTGCTGCCGACGGCCGGCCTGTATGTACGGCTGTTCATCATCCAGCACGATTGCGGGCATGGCTCGTATTTCGCCAGCCGGCGGGCCAATCAATGGGTGGGCGCCTGTCTCGGATTAATCACGTTGTTTCCGTTCAGCTACTGGAAGAAGACTCATGCCATCCATCACGGTACGTCGGGAAACCTCGATCGGCGCGAGTTCGGCGACGTCCGTACGCTGACGCTGGACGAGTATCGAAGACGCTCGCGATGGGGCCGCTTCTGGTATCGACGTTATCGCAGCATGCCCGTGCTGCTGGGGCTGGGGCCGACCTACCAGTTCCTGATCAAGCATCGGTTTCCATTCGACCTGCCGCTGTCCTGGAGGAGGGAGTGGGCGAGCGTGCTGCTCAACAACTTCACACTCTTGGTCGTCGTCGTTTCATGCGCGCTCGCAATCGGTTGGCACACGTTGCTGCTCGTGCATCTGCCCGTGGTTCTAATCGCCGGCGCAATGGGAGTGTGGTTGTTCTACGTACAGCACATCTTCGAACGTGCTTACTGGTCGCGGCGGGAAGGTTGGGACTCCAATCAAGCAGCCACCGCCGGCAGCTCCTACTACGACCTGCCGCGGGTGCTGCACTGGTTTACAGGCAATATCGGCTACCACCATATTCATCACCTGGCGCCACGCATTCCGAACTACCGCTTGCGTGCGGCGTTTGAATCCAGCCCGCTGCTGCAGCGGGCGCCCAGGTTGACGTTGCGCAGCAGCTTGGCGTGTGCGCGCATGAAGCTCTGGGACGAGGACCGAGGATGTATGGTCGGCTTCCCGCACTCTTAGAGAGCGACGGAACACTAACCCATGATGCGCATATACGTCTTCTTGTCGGCCGCGTAGCAAGCGCACGAAGCCGCTTCCAGACCACGGCCATTCAGGACATGAAGGTCGCCGCGGCTGTAGCGGATGAGGTTACGCCGCTGCAAGGAGCTCGCGGCCCGAGTGATACCGGCGCGCCGTACGCCCAGCATGAAGGCCAGAAACTCATGCGTGACATGGAAGTCGTCGGAATGCGCCCGATCCCGGGTCATCAACAGCCACCGGGCAAGCCGCGCCTCGACCACGTGGAAGCGGGTACACACGGCGGTCTGCGCGAGCTGGAGCAGCGTTACGTACACATATCGGTTCAGCTCCCGGCGCAGCGCCTGACCGTTTTCCAGCTCGTGCAAGAACGGCGCCGCCTTCACCCGCCAAGCCCGCCCCGCGCCCTGCACCAGCCCCTGGAGTCGTGTGACGTCCGCACCGAGCATCAAGGAAATCCCCAGCATGCCTTCGTCGCCGACCATGCCTAGTTCCAGCGACGCATCGCCGACGGTTGGTGAGACCAGGGAAATGAAGCTGTCAATGGGGAAGAAGACGTGGCGAATGCGCTCGCCTGGTTCGCAAAGCACCGTGCCAATCGCGAGTTCGACCGGCTCACAGCCAGCAAGAAGGCGCCGTCGGACGGCAACAGGCAGTGCCGCGAGCAGCAGATTCTGCGTCGGCGCGCGTTTCGACTTTGAGACCGAGGAGATCACGCCGTACACGATGGCGAGAATCCGTGCGCCCGTCTGTTCGCCAGGCCGCTTTTGCGACCGAGCTGGTGTGCAGCCTACGTGCGCGATGGGGCGCGTCGACGCCCGGTTTTCTTCATACGGCTTGCGCCATCTCGAGGAGCGAGCAGCCGATCGGATTCCTTCTTGACCACTGCGTAGCATTCGCAGGAAAGCTGCTCGAGTTTTTTCCGATCGAGAACCACGATTTGTCCGCGGCTGTAGCGGATCACGCCCAGGCTCTGCAACTGGCCGGCGGCCTCCGTGACGCCTTCGCGGCGAACACCGAGCATGTTGGCGATCAGCTCCTGCGTCATCGTGAGTGTGCTCGTCGGCAGCCGGTCGAGCGAGAGCAGTAGCCAGCGGCAGAGCTGCTGATGCACTGAATGGTGGCGGTTGCAGACCGCGGTCTGGGCCATCTGCGTGATCAGGGACTGCGTATAACGCAGGAGCAGGTGCAACATCTGCCCATGACGATTGAATTCTTCCTTGACTCGTTGTCCCGTCAGTCGATAAGCGAAGCCGGCGCTCTGCACGATCGCACGGTTAGGCGTGGTCTCACCACCCATGAAGAGCGCAACGCCAATCGCGCCTTCTTTGCCGACAACCGCGATTTCCGCTGAGGCCCCGTCTTCCAGAACGTACAGAAGCGAGATGATGCAGTCAGTCGGAAAGTACAAGTGGCGCAGCATGTCGCCCGATTCATACAAGACCGTTCCGAGCGGCATCTCGATGCGCTGCAAGTGCGGAAACAGTCGTTCGCGCTCCTCAGCCAGGAGCGCGGCGAGAATCTGATTCTCCTGCGGCTGTTGAGTCCCGGGCATGGAATGGGTGTGTCTGCCTGCGGCCATGCTTAAGTCTAGCCCAGCTGCGCCGAGCTGTGTCCGCTACCGTACAGAGCCTCATAAGCGCGTTGGCGCACCGACACAGAAATCATTCACGTTTATTGTTCACGCATTCCATAAGGCCGCGATTTTTAAGCTTGCCAGCCTGATTCGGGGCACCAGTTTCGCCCACCCTCGTCATCAAAGTTACGGAGTAGTCGTGGAAACTATCGTGGAAATTCCCGGGCGCGGGGGCTCTATCGTGCGGAGCGAGTACCGCATAGATCGCCATCCAGTCGTCTTCGAGTCCGGCGGCGGATGGCAATGCGTGTGCCACGAATTCGTCAACTCTAATGCGTGCAGTCACACTCGTGAGGCCGCCGGCATGCGCGCTGCCCAGGCCAAGATCAAGGAGCGATTAATGGCAGGGCGGTCGCAGTTCCCAGAGAGCGTGTGGGCGAGTCGCGCGACGACTTCACGCGCCCGCAATGCGTGAAGGAATATCGAGCCCGTAGTACGCGGCGGCGGTCATGTCCGCGGACCCCCGAGGAACATCCGCACGCGGTGAACTTCTCCGTCGCTGACCAGCGCTATTGCCGTCGGGTTTCCTGTCAGCCGCTGACCGTCCAGCTCGGTGTAGGCGATTTCACGGCCGACACTGCCGGGGTTCTCGACCCGGATCTCGTAGCGTGAAGTGCGGTATTTGAAGACGATCTCGAAGCCGGGCCAATGGGCGGGAATGCAAGGCGCGAGCCTCAAGCGGTTTCCCTCCAGATGAAATCCAAGGATCCACTCGATCCCGGCCCGATACATCCAGCCGGCCGAGCCCGTGTACCACGTCCAGCCGCCGCGCCCGACGTGCGGAGTGATCGAGTAGACGTCCGCGGCGATCACATACGGCTCCACCTTGTAGCGATGCACGCTTGCGCGCGTGGTCGCGCGGGTGACCGGATTGAGCAGTGAGAACAATTCCGCAGCCTTGTCCGCCTGCCGGAGCAGCGAGAATGCGATCACCGACCATGTCGCTGCGTGCGTGTACTGCCCGCCGTTTTCGCGGATGCCGGGCGGGTAGCCCTTGATATATCCCGGATCGGACGGCGTACGAGAGAACGGCGGCGCGAACAACAACGCCAGCCCGGCGTCGCGCCGGATGAGCTGGCCATCGACGGCTGCCATCGCCCGTGTTGCGCGTGTCGCGTCCGCCGCCCCGGACATGACACCCCAGGACTGCGCAATCGAGTCGATGCGGCATTCTTCGTTCGTTGCCGATCCGAGCGGCGTCCCGTCATCGAAATAGCCGCGACGATACCAGTCGCCGTCCCAACCCCCACGTTCGAGCGCCGCCTGCAGTGAGGTGGCGTGTTTCAGCCACTGAGCGCTGCGCGCATGTTCCCCGCGCGCCCGCGCCAGGGGCACGAAGGCGCTGAGTGCTGCGTGCAGAAACCAGCCGAGCCAGACGCTCTCGCCGCGCCCCAATTCACCCACGCGATTCATGCCGTCGTTCCAGTCGCCCGTGCCGATCAGAGGCAAGCCGTGTTCGCCGAGGGCGAGGCTCCCGTCGAGCGCGCGCGCACAGTGTTCGAAGAGCGACGCTTCTTCATCCGAAATCGAGGGCTGAAAGTAAGCATCGTGATCGGCAGGCTGCAGCGTTTGACCCTCAATGAACGGCACGCTTTCGTCGAGCACCGCGCCATCGCCGGTCGTGTCGATGTAATGCGCCGCTGCAAATGCGAGCCAGACTCGATCGTCGGAGATGCGTGTGCGAACCCCCTGGCCGGTTCGCGGCATCCACCAGTGCTGAACGTCGCCCGCGGTGAATTGCCGACCGGCAGCGCGCAGCAGATGCAAGCGCGTCTCTGCCGGTCTTGAGACCGCCAGCGCCATGGCATCCTGGAGCTGGTCGCGGAAACCAAATGCGCCGCTTGCCTGATAGAACGCCGAGCGCGCCCACATCCGGCACGCCAGAGTCTGGTAGAGCATCCAGCGATTGAGAATGATGTCCATCGCGCGGTCCGGGGTTTTCACCTGGACAGTGCCAAGGACGTCGTCCCAATGCTCGAGCACACCGCGAAAGATCGCTTCCAGATCCGCAGACCGATAGCGCCCAAGCAGCTCCCGAGCACGCCCCGTATCCGCAGCCTCGCCGAGGAAGCACACGACTTCCGCCGTGTCGCCCGGCTCGAGATGGACGGACGTCTGCAGTGCGCTGCACGGATCGAGGCCAGCCCCGACTCGCTTGGAGAGAGGCCCGACGCCCAGCAGGGCCGCAGGTTCTGCGAGTGTGCCGTTGCGCCCGAGGAATTCCCGCCGGTCACTGGTCCAGTCCATTTGTCGGCCGGCCATGTCTGCGAACGCGACGCGTGCACCTGACGCTGCTGTCCAGGGGTTGCGTGCGAATATTGCGCCAGTCGCAGCATCGATCTCCGTGACAATGAAAGGGGCGCAGGCGGCTCGCGATGCACCCAGCACCCATTCGCAATAGGCGGTGATCGAGAGCTGGCGGGCCCGCGCGGAAGTGTTCCGGATCTTGAGTCGCGATATCTTGATCGGATCCGCGAGCGGCACGTACATCAGCAGGTCAAGTGACACGCCGTGCGACTCGTGCTGGAACCGGCTGTATCCCTGACCGTGGCGTGCAGAGTAGTGCGCTCGCTGATCGCGAATGGGCGCCGCAGTCGGGCCCCAAAGCTCGCCGGTTTCTTCGTCTCGCAGATAAAAGGCTTCGCCCGGCCGATCGGTGATCGGATCGTTCGACCATGGCGTGAGCTGATTTTCGCGGCTATTCAGCGACCAGGTGAAGCCACTCCCCTCGGCTGCGACCTGGAATCCGAAGGCTGGATTGGCGATGACGTTGATCCATGGTGCCGGGGTCGATTGCGCCGGTCCGAGGAGAGTGACGTACTCGCGCCCGTTCTCGGCAAATCCCCCGAGCCCGTTGAAAAATTCCAGTTGCCCTGGCGCGGGGCCGGTCGCCACATCATCGACGGCAGATTCTGTATGCGCTACGCGCCGCACATCGGCAACCGCGAGCTTGCGGGGACGATCGAGCTGATCCGCGAGGCTTCCACGCTGGCCCACGAGCACAACGCGGGCCACGGAGGAGAGAACGGCGCGCGTCGTCTCAGGGATGAGATCCGCGCGCAGTATGAAGACCGAACCGCGCGCGCCGTCGGCCGCGATCTGTCCGCGGGTCTGGCTGGTCCGATGCAGAGTCGCGAGTGCAACCTGCAGGTCCTGCACGTAAGAGGCGGCGCGTTCATTCAGGATCACGAGGTCGACGGCGAGTTGCTTCATCCGCCAGTACTCGTGGGCTTGCAGCAACTGGCGTGCGATGGCTATGTCTTCGACATCGTCGATCCTCAGCAGGACGATGGGCAGATCGCCGGAAATGCCCTGGCTCCAGAGTGTCGCGGGCCCGCCACCGCCGCGACGGATGGCGTCCGACGATGGACGCAGTGACGCGTCGGCGTACAGCACGTGCCCCGCCAGTCGTTGAAACAAGTTGGCTTCCGCGGCGGTGATACCCAGATGGCGCAGCTGCACCTGCGCTTGCGTCCATGCGAGCGTACTGGCGCGCACGAAGGCGTTGGGGCTGTCGTGCTTGTCGATTAGATCGAGCACCCGCTCGCGCGAGTCCGCGACCGAGGTCCAGAAGGCAATGCGTGCCGTCGCACCTGATGCTACCCGCACGCGATAGCGAAGGGCGAAAATGGGGTCGAGTACCGCACCGACGGTATTTGACAGGCGCCGCCCGTCCATTACGGCAATCGGCGTTCGCACTTCATGCCCGCGGCCCAGGAATCGCGCGCGGTCGGTTTCGATTTCCAGCGCCCCTAGTTCTTCACCCTCGACGACTGCCTGATGCGCCACCCAAATGTCGGGGTCGCCGGGCGAGCGCTTGCGGCGGGTGGCCAGAAGAGCGCCGAGACGGGCGACATACTCCGTCTGCACGAATAGTTTGGAGAAGGCAGGGTGCGAAGCATCTGCCGCGGGCAGCGCCAGCACCAGCTCGCAATACGATGTGACCTCGATGTCCTGCAGGCGGCCGCTGGTATTCGTGATCGAGAGGTGTCGTACCTCGGCGTCGTCCTCGGGAGATACGACGATCTTCAAGGTCGTCGTGATTCCCGAGTCGGTCCGAACCAGTTCCGCACTGTCCTCGGTGAATGTCGCTTCGTAGGTGTCGGATTCCACCCCACGGGGCTGGTAGCCAGCCGACCACACCCGGCCGCTTTCCATATCGCGCAGGAAGATGTAGCTGCCTGCATCGTCCCGCGTCACGTCTTCGCGCCAGCGCGTAATGCCAAGGTCACGCCAGCGGCTGTACCCGGAACCGGCTGCTGTGATCATCACCGCATAGCGGCTGTTGGAGAGCAGATGCACCTGTGGCGTGGCGTCGTTTGCGGAATGCAGTCGGCGCACGTCCGGGAGCGACAGCTCATCGATGCGCGGAGCCGTGCGCACTTCCTCGGATCTTGGATGGGCCACTGAGATGTCGCGCGGCGTTCGCTCCTGAAGTAGCAGCTCGGCAGCCTGGACTTGTGGCTCTGCATGGAAGCGCCCTCGCATGATCCCGTGCAGCAGGACATTGGCTATTGCCACGATCGTCATGCCCTGATGGTGGGCCATGAATGCACGCACGATCGCAAATCGCGTGCCCTCTGGCAGTCGGCTGGGCGTGTAGTCGATTGCCTCATAGAAGCCGTAGCGACCGAGTGTCCCGAGAGAAGCGAGCAGCGCCAGGTTGCGCGCGGCCTGTTCCGGTTCCACCATCGCGGCGAGTGCCGTGGCATACGGCGCCACGACGACGTTCTCGCTGAGGCCCCGCTTGAGACCCAAACCCGGCACGCCGAAGTTCGAGTACTGATAAGTGAGCTCGAGATCGCGCGCGTTGTACGCCGATTCCGACATGCCCCACGGCAAACCGAGCGTAGCGCCATAGCTCATCTGCCGTCGCACGATCAAGCGGCTCGTCTGTTCAAGAAGGCTGCCGGTGGGTGCCCGCATCACCAGGGAGGGCATCAGATATTCGAACATTGAGCCGGACCAGGAGATCAGCGCCGCGCCATGACCGACAGCCGTAACCGGTCGACCAAGGCGGAACCAATGGCGTGTCGCGACGTCGCCCTTTGCGATCGCGACGAAGCTGGCAAGCCGCGCCTCGGAAGCGAGCAGGTCGTAGCAGCTCGGGTCCAGGGTGCCGTCGGCAGCGCGGTAACCGATGGATAGGAGTCTGCGTTGCGGATCCAGCAGGAAGCCGAACTCCATCGCCTCGGCCATGGATCCTGCGGTTGCCTTCAATGTGAGCAGCCGCTCCTTGAGCTCACCGTAGTTCGTTTGCTCGAGGTCGCAGCGCCAGCTCTCGAAGCAACGCTGGATGGCGCTCGACCAAAAGAGAACGTCTCCGTGAGCGTCATCGCCGCCGTCACTCGCGAGCGTCCGTGCGATATCCACGGCGGTGGTGGCATGCAGCGCGATGCTCTCGAGTGCTACGGCGATGTCACCGCCGCAGGTCTCGATATCGGGTAACGCCGAGGCAATATCCTGGAGCTGCTCTTCCAGTTGCCGCCACAGGATGGACGGTGTGCGCAGCTCAGCAGGAAGCGCTTGCAGCGCCTCGCGCGCCAGGTGAATCGCGTCGCGGGCTCCAGCGACGAAGTTACTCGACGCCGCAGGAGAGTCGCGCCACTCGCGGCTCGCGTTGGCGACAGTAATAAGGTGTGCGGCAAGGTTGCCACTGTCCACCGACGATACATAGCGCGGCTCCAGTGGACGCAGATCGCGAGTGTCGTACCAGTTGTAGAAGTGCCCGCGATACCGCTGCAGGCGGCTCATCGTCTGCAGAGTTGTTTGCAGGCGCTGCGTTGCCTCGACGGTCCCGATCCAGCCAAAGTCCCGGGCGCTGACAATGGAGAGCAGGTAGAGGCCGATGTTGGTGGGCGAGGTTCGATGCGCCGCCACCGGTTTGGGGTCTTCCTGAAAGTTGTCGGGTGGAAGCATTTGGTCTTCTGCCGTGACGAAGGTCTCGAAGAATCGCCACGTGCGGCGCGCGACCAGCCGTAGCGCGCGCGCATCTGCATTCGATACCGTGAGATGGCTCGGTACTCGCGGTGAGCGGCTGACGCACATCGCGATCGCCGGTGAGAGCATCCATAGCGTCAGGAACGGCGCCGCAATCCACCATGCTTCGCGCCCGAAGAAGTAGACGATCAGCGCAGCAATGAGCGTGACGGCAACGCCACCGATCATCTGGCGGTAGATGCCGGCGAGGCTCGGCCTGGCTGTGAGCGTCGCCTGTGCCGCAGTGACCCACTGCAGGAGATTGCGTTGACTCACGATCAACCGGAACAGAGTCCGGCTGATCGCATCCACCATCAACCACGCCTGATGCGGAAGAAAAACGATCTGCACACCGATGCGACCCAAGGCCAGCCAAAAGTCCTTGCCGAGTGCGCGCAGGTGGCTGCGCATGGTGACACCGGCACGCGTCGGCACGATCGCCGCGACAACCGGGAGCAGCGCTGGCAACGCGACCGTTGCCAGGATGAAGGCCGTCCACAGGCCGGCGTGCAACGGTAATGTCCAGCCCCACACCAGCGCGACGAAACACGCCGGCTGGGACAGCGTCCGGCGCAGATTGTCGAGCATCTTCCAGCGGCCGAGCAGCGGCAGAGTGGTGTGGCGTCGATCCTCACCAGTTGCATCGCGCCGACCCAGGAGCCATGGCAGTAACTGCCAGTCGCCACGCGCCCAGCGGTGCTGGCGTGCGGCAGCGACGTCGTAGCGCGCGGGAAACTCTTCGACGACCTCAATATCGGACACGACTCCGGCGCGCGCGAAGATTCCTTCGAACAAATCATGGCTGAGCAGAGTGCCTTCAGCGGCGCGGTCGGCCAGCGCCGCCTCAAACGCATCGACGTCGTAGATGCCCTTGCCGGCGTAGGAGCCTTCGCCGAACAGATCCTGATATACATCCGACACGACGGAGGCATAGGGGTCGATGCCGGGCGCACTCGAGACGATGCGTTGAAAGAGCGATCCCTCCCGGCCCATTGGCAGGGACGGCGTGACTCGAGGCTGGAGTACGGCATGGCCTTCGACCACGCGGCCGGATGCGGGATCGAAACGAGGCTGATTGAGCGGGTGGGACAACTTGCCGATCAGTCGGCGCAGGCTTTCGCGCGGCAGCCGCGTGTCGGCATCGAGCGTAATGACGTAGCGGACATCGAGCGGAACTTGCGCCATCTGGCGGTTGAGGTCGAGGAAGGTCGTATCGGCCGCACCGCGAAGCAGCCGGTTGAGCTCGTGGAGCTTGCCGCGCTTTCGTTCCCACCCCATCCATTGTTGTTGCGCCTCGCTCCAGACGCGCCGCCGGTGCAGAAGCATGAAGCGGTTGCCCGCGGTGGCAGGGGGGTACCTTAAGTTCAACCGCGCGACTCCACGAATGGCTGTCTGCAGGAGTGCCGCGTCTGCCGCGGTATGTTCGGTTGCCGCATCCGCCCAGTCGGACAACAAGGCGAAGTGCAGCTCGCCCTCGGGAGAGGCCAGGTAGTGAATCTCGAGCCGTTCGAGTTCTTCTTCGACCGCCTCGGGCGTCGTCAAGAGCGTAGGCATGGCTACAAGCGTCCGCAGGCGCGGCGGCACACCTTCGCGCAGCGCCAGGCCAGGAAGAATTGTTGCACCGATCCCGCTGCTGACGGCGCGATTCACGAGAGCCACCGCGGCGTCCAGCGCCGGAATAACGCCGAAGAGCGCGAGCCACGCGAATTTCCAGACCTGGACTTGCTCTGCGTCGATCACGAGGAGCGGCAGTGCAAGAACGATTGCAGCGAACAGCAGGATCGCACCGATGTACGTCCCGGCGCCGCGCCTCATGATCCATCGGATCGGCAGACGCGACAGCGGCGCCCGATATCCGATCGTGGCCTCGAACGCGTGACGCCCCGCAGCGATCAGATGGTAGCCGGGGTCGCGTTGGCGTTCTGTCTGGGCGGCGCCGTCGCTCGCGGCCGCGACAGCGGCGCGTGCAATCTCAATCTCGGTGAGCTTTGAGCCACGGCAAAGCTCCTCGATGCTGCTGCGGTACAAATTGCGCGTCGCAAAGTCCATCTGTGCGAAGTCGCTTCCTGCCCGCAGCATGTCGTCGACCAGGCTGATGCTTTCGAAGAAATCAGACCATTCGAGTTCCGAGATCAGCCGCATGCTCGTGATGATGTTGCGTACCGTTACGTTTGAGCCTCCTTGTCGCTGGTGCTCATCGCTCACGATCGCCTCGGCCGTCATTCCGTGCGCGGCGATCCGCTCCTCCAGCCAGATGAGGGCTGGAGTGACTTTCGGGTCCTGATCGCGCAGCCGCTGCACGAGCTGGACGACGAATGCTCTTGGAAGCGGGGTACGTTCGTCGTAGCGTTCGATGAGGGCGTCGGGCTGTGCGGCGTGGCCATTCACTCCCAGCAACTGGTCGGCGAGGTCGTCTGCCTCCTGGCGCGCAGAGCGACTGCTCACGATCCGATGCGCCGCGCGACGCAGATTCTCCACGAGCACGATGCGCAGCGTGATAGCTACGGCCCACAACTCACCGATGGTCAGGGGTTGCACGCCCTGGTAGGCGCGCACGAAGCGGCGCAGTGCTTGCGGATCGAAATGGCTGTCGGTGTGGGCGACGAAGGCCCAGGCGATGCCGAACACGCGCGGGTATCCCATGAAGGGTCCGCTCGCGAGCTTGGGCAGCTGCCGATAGAACCCCGGCGGCAGGTCCTCACGGATCTCGCGAATCTGCGCTTCAACGAGATGGTAATTGTCGAGCAGCCATTCCGCGGCCGGGGTGATCGTGCGTCCTTCGCCCACCGCACGGGCGATAGTGCGATAGGCCGTGAGCAGGACGGATTCGTTATCGCTCAGCCGCGCGCCGAGAGGTGGGCGACGAATCGGTTTTGGCGTGGTCTGCTGCGCGACGGCAAGGCTGGCTGCATGTTGCTCGAGGCGCTCAATACTGAAAAGCTCTTCGCGCAGCAGCACCTCGTTGTCCCAGGGCGAAACGCGGGACAATCGCCGCGCGGAAGACCAAAAGCAATCGACCCCGGCGAAGGCTGCCCGCCGGGGTCGATCACTGAGGTCGTGCGGATGAGGTTCTATTTTCCGACCACCGGGGCGCCGTAAGATCATCTTGAGCCGTTAGCAGCGGAGATTAGAAGCGCATCTGTGCGCGGAGTTGAATTGTCCCTGCCGGCAGGGCAGACGTCTGTGCGTCAGCGTACGTTCGGCATCACGCTGAACCGTCCCTGTCGCCATGTGTACGGCGGCGTACAGACCCAGCCGCAGGGGCCGCGTAACCTCTCGCGGCAGTGGCAAATGCACGGATAGTCATGGACATCATCACTTGGCTTGTGATCGGTTGGCTCGTTGGCTGGGTGGCGAGCATCGTCATGCGAAGCAACGCGCAGCAGGGAATGTTTCTCAACGTTGTAGTCGGAACCGTCGGCGCCGCCGTCGGCGGATGGCTATCGAGCCCGCTTCTCGGAGTGTCGGCCATCAATCAAAGCAACCTCAGCTTTCCTGGTGTGCTCGTCTCGCTCCTGGGGGCAGTGATTCTCCTGTCCGTGGTCAATGTCTTGCGGCGAGGCGCAACACGATAGAGCCTGGATTCAGGTTCTAGTGTCGTTCTCAGGCAGATGGAGCATTCGGCAGCAGCCGGTGGACGGGCAACATGGCGCGCGTTCTGATCGTCGACGACGATGCAGAGTCGGCGCAGGTGCTGTCACGCACGCTCCAGAAATCAGGCCATGACGAGACGCGCGTGGTACATTCCGCCGTCACGGCGCTCCGTTCGGCGGTTGAATTCCGCCCCGACATCATCTTCGTGGACATCGAATTGCCGGACATGAGCGGGTACGACGTAGCGCTATTCTTGCACCAGCATCCGCGGCTGCAGCAGATGCGCCTGATCGCGTTGACGGACAGCGGCGAACACCCGGGTCGAGAGCACGCGCGCAGCTCTGGATCGAGCGCTATCTCGTGAAGCCGGTATCCGTGGCGGCTTTGCAGGAAGTGCTGGACGCACCTCCAGGCTAGCGGTTTGAACGAGAGGAGTTCACATTGAATACCGGACCAGGACGGCGTCACGACCCGCTGAAGTGTCTGCTTCTCGCGGTGTGCCTGATGGGCGCGTCCACAACGGCCCTGCCAGACACGGCCTCGAGCTGCGCGCCGGCGATGACTGGCAGTGCGAGCGGGGCTTCATGAAGCGCGCCGATGCATGCGCGCCTGTCGAGGTCCCGGTGAACGCTTACCTGGACTCGACGGGGAAGGACTGGCGATGCGAGCGTGGCTTCGGGAAGGAGAACTCCGCCTGCGTAGCGCTGAACGTGCCAACGAACGCGTACCTTGACTATTCCGGCAATGAATGGCGTTGCATGGGCGGTTACCGCAAGCAGGGCAAATCATGCCTGACCGACCAATAACCCCCCTGGAGAATTGAGTGGCGAAGCCAAACTATCATCATGTCAGACGACAGAAGGAAATTGCCAGAAAGACGCGCCAGCAGGCGAAAGAACAGCGCAGGACGAATCGCACCAACACGCCTGACGCGGTTCCGCCAACCGAGAAGAAGGCCCTCGATCTCCCCGCTACTTGCGGCGGCTCGCAATCTGCATCTGCGGCAGCCGAGTGAAGTCGACGATGAAGTGATCGCCGTCGAACTTGACCAGCTTGCCGATCAGGTCCCGGCGCACGTGAAAGCCCCGCCCGTGCTTGTTGCTGCCAGCATCGACGGGCGTCTTCACGATCAGGCGAACCGGCAACTCGCCATCGCGCGCGAGCGCGAGATGCTCGCCGAGGAGGCCGTTATCTTTGGTATCGATCGGCTCCCGGGAGAGCCGGTCCTCGTACCGGAGCACACCTTTGGCGGGGTGCCCGAAATAAGGTGGTGAGCAGTTGAGCACCATCGCCCCGTCCGCCGCGATGGCGGACAGTCCTCGCATCCGGGTGGCCGGCTTGGCGCCGAATTTCCCGAAGGCATCGACCAGGCTGAGATTCGTGTCATGCATTTCCGTGTTCCTCGCGCGGCCGGCAACCGCCGTGCTCATCTTATGCGCAGGCAGTCACAATGCGCGTTCTACCCGGCAGGCGCAACGCGCCTCCCGGGTGCCCAGTGCGAAACTCAAGCGAACTAGCGCGGATTCCTGTAGCGTGTCGGCCGGCTCGTGACCTTTCGGCTTGTCTGCCTTGGCCCCTTACGCCGCTGCGGCGCGCTTTCCGGGCAAAGTCTGCCACCCTCGGAAAGCTTGGCGAACCAGGCGGCGGGGCTATCCCGCCAACGTTCAATAACTCTCGTGAGAAATTTGTAATGACCAAACTATACGTTGGAAATCTTCCTTTCACTGCGACTGACGAAAGCGTGCGGGCCCTGTTTGCCGCACACGGAACCGTGGAAACCGTGGCGCTGATCAATGATCGCGACACGGGTCGTCCCCGCGGCTTCGGCTTCGTCGAGATGGCGAATGCGGATGCGGCGCGCGCCATGCAGGCCTTGAACGGCACCGACTTCGGTGGCCGCGCACTCAAGGTCAATGAGGCGCAGGAGCGCGATCGCTCCTCGGGCGGCGGCAACCGCGGCGGTCCGCGCCGCTACTAAGCGGTCCATCGACAGTCACTCAGGGTCGGCGTTGACTCGCCGATCCTGAGTGGCGCTGCGGCATCAGGTACTGCAATCGTGGCGTGGCGCAGGACTGGCGCATTCCATCCGGCGGTGGAAATCGCCGTAATGACCTGCGATGTCTGTGAACGCGATATCGGTCACGAAGATGGACGTCGGCCGCTAGCGCATTTCCGCCTGAGCCGCCATCCGAATGCCGGCGCCATCGACGATCAGGAGCCGGCGGTCGTCATCTGTTCCCGCGAGTGCCTGCGCGCATTCGCCGAGAGCGCCGACTGCCCCGATCCACCGTCCTTCCTCGGGCCCACGCGATCAATCGGCAAGCCGCGAAGGTAGCCTCATGACCATTACCACGGTGTTCCTTGCAGCTCTCCTGGCCATCGCCCTCTATCTCGCAAAGCGGTGGAGCGACGCCAGCGCCGAAAACTCCCAACTCCGGGAGCAGGTTGCCTCGCTCAAGCGTCAGCTCGCGAAGCGCGATCGCTGATGCGATGAGCCAGTTCAGCTGCGCTTGGCAGCTTTGCGGGAACGAACCAGCAGTCGCTCACTTCCGAGATGCTTCGCAAGCGCCGCGAACGTAGTCGCGGGTCCTTGCCATCTCAGTTCATCGACATCATCGAAAAGCTCCGCATCCGTTCTTAGAGTCGCCAGGTTCTTGAACAGCAGCGCCTGTTCGCGGCGTTCGCCCAGGACTGTCGGCGGGAAATCTTCGATGGCACCGTAGCGCGCGATCAGGCGGGCCGCAGTCACTCGACCGATCCCTTCCAGGCCCGGATACCCATCGGCGCTGTCGCCCACGAGCGCGAGAAAGTCCGGTATCAGGATGGGATCCACACCGAATTTCTTGCGCACTCCGTCGGCGTCACGAATCGCCTGCGACCTGCGGTCGATCTGTACCACCCGATCGTCACGAACGCATTGCGCCAAGTCCTTGTCCGGCGTCCAGATGCAGACTTTCTGCACCCGCGCATCGGCTGAAGCGAGATGCGCCGCGGAAGCAAGCGCATCGTCAGCCTCGAGCTCGGTCATGGGCCACACGGCAACGCCCATGGAAACGAGTGCCTCTTCGAGCGGATGAAACTGCGCGAGGAGCGCCGGCTCGATGCCATCACCGGTCTTGTAGTCAGGCCACAAGCCGTTGCGGAAGGACTCGATGACGTGGTCGGTCGCCACGCCGAGATGGGTGGCTCCCTCTTCGATCATCTGCAGCACGGTGTTGAGCACGCCGATCACGGCGCCGAAAGGCGCATCCTCGCCCTGGTTGAAGCGGCGCAGACCGTAGAAGTGACGGAATAGCTCGTAGGTGCCGTCAATGAGGTGAACGATCACGGCCGAATTCTCGCAAACCAGCGCACCCGCGACCATGGCGCGCGTGGGTCACGGTTGATCCAGGCCGCCGAAGCGCCTGTGTCAACCGTTTGACAGAAGCCTCGGGCGCCCGTCACGCATGATGTGCTCACACAGAGGAGGGATACCATGCACGACGAGACTTACATGTTCGACTGGACCACTGATATCGCGGGTAGTGGCCCGACCTGGCTCGAGGTGATCGCCTCGCACGCGCGCATGCTGTCCGCCATTGAAGACGGCGACTCGTACGCCGCCGGCGAGCCGCGAGGGGCGCGTCCCCCCGCACGAACCAGGCTAGCCAGGCGCAGTGCGGCGCTGTCTGCGTCCTGCTGCGTTCAGCGCTTGAACTTCGCAGCCTCGTCCGAGCCGCGCGTGGCGTTTCCGCCGCTGTAGGAGTGTGCACCAGTGCCGGCGAGCTTGCCGCCGTCGACGATGAGGTACTCCTCGCGAATCGGCCGCTTCTCGAACCAGCACTCCAGGATTTCACGCGTGCCCGCGGCATAGCGGGCCTGGGCAGAGAGCGTCGTTCCGGACGTATGCGGTGTCATGCCGTGATGAGGCATCGAACGCCACGGATGATCCTGTGGCGCCGGCTGCGGGAACCAGACGTCACCCGCGTAGCCTGCAAGCTGTCCACTCCTGAGAGCTGCCGCAACGGCCTCGCGGTTACAGATCTTGCCGCGCGCCGTATTCACCAGGTAGGCGCCGCGTTTCATCTTCGCGATGAGCTCCGCGCTAAAGAGATTCTCGGTCTCTGGGTGGAGCGGTGCGTTGATCGTCACGACGTCGCAGACTTTCACCAGCGGCTCGACGCTCGCATGGAATGTCACATTCAACTCACGCTCGATCTCCGGCGGCAGTCGATGTCGATCCGTGTAGTGCAGCTTCACATCGAACGGTTTGAGCCGTCGCAGCACCGCGGTGCCGATGCGGCCAGCCGCGACAGTTCCCACCTGCATTCCTTCCAGGTCATAGGCGCGGGAAGAACAATCCGCGATGTTCCAGCCGCCATCGACGACCCACTTGTACGAGGGAATGTAGTTGCGCACCAGCGACAGGATCATCATGACGACGTGCTCGGACACGCTGATGCTATTGGAGTAAGTGACCTCGGCAACCGTAATGCCGCGCTTCATTGCGGCCTGCAGATCGACGTGATCCGAGCCGATGCCCGCGGTGAGCGCCAGCTTCAGTTTCTTCGCCTTGTCGATGCGTTCCGACGTCAGGTACGCCGGCCAGAATGGTTGTGAGATGACGACCTCGGCATCGGGAAGCTCACGCTCGAACACGGACTGCGGCCCATCCTTGTCCGAGGTCACGACCAGCTGATGCCCCTGGCTCTCGAGATATTTACGCAATCCGAGGGCACCGGAAACGCACCCGAGCAGCTCGCCTGGCTTGAAATCGATTCCCTTTGGAGTCGGCGCGGCCTGACCGCCGGGATAGCGCTCAATCCGCGGAATATCGTCGCGCGCGTAGGACTTTGGGTAGCCGTCGACCGGGTCGTCGTACAGAACACAGAGAACTTTGGCCATGGCTCGTTCCCCCCACAGAAAAGAAGCGCCGCGCCAGTATACGGCGTCAGACCTCGAACGCGCTGCCGCGCGCTGGATTGGCGTTTGCATCGCTCGCCCCGAGCACTTTGAAGAGCTTCGAGGTGCGGTAGCGGACCAGCATGCGCATGTTGAAGAAGTGCATCAGGCCGAGAACCACGATCACCAGGCCCACCTTGGTGCTCAGGAACTCAAAGGCTCCGACGAGGTCGGTCGGCTTTTCCCCGTAGCGCAGCGCGAGCGCGACGAAGCCGATGTTGACCAGGTAGAACCCGACCAGCAGCAGGTGGTTGATGGAATCGGCGAGTCGTTCCTGGCCGTGAAAGTTCTCGACCAGGAACACCCGGCCGTTACCATGCAGGCTTCGACCCACCCACACCGTGATGCCGAGGCTGAGCGTGAGATAGACAACGTAGGTCATGACCATCATGTTCTTCTCCTGTCCGGCATATGTTGTATATTTAGCTTATTCGCTAAATGATACTAGCCATACTTAGATAGTTAGTCAATAAGCTAAATACAGGTTGCCTGAATGTCGCTGGACAAAGTCTTCGAAGCGCTGTCATCCACCGTGCGGCGCAAGATCCTCGCTTATCTCTCGGCCACGAACCTCACCGCCGGGGAGATTTCCGATCGTTTCGACATCTCGAAACCGTCGGTCTCCAAACACCTGGCGATCCTCGAGAATGCCGGCCTGATCCGCGGCGAGCGACGCGGACAATACATTCACTACAGCCTGGTCTCGGACAATCTCGTGAACACCTTGAACAGCTACGTGCAGGAAGTCTGCCCGGTATCGAAACCTTTGAAGCGCGAGAGCAGGGCCCGGGCGGCGGAGCGGGCGGGCGTACCCGTGAAGAGCAAGGCCTGAGGCGTAATATCCGGCACGAAACCCCGGTCGACTCATGTGCGTGAATCCCGCCCACCAATCCACCGCGAGGTCAGTCATGACTCCTGCACGTACACCCACGTTGTCGCCGCATTCCAGGAATTCGCACCGGGCCGGGTCGCTGACCTGGTTGATGCTGATGGTGTGCGGCGCGCTCGTACAGGTGACCGCGTGCGGCGCCGAACCCGCTGTAAGCATCCCCGCGCCCACGATCGATAGCCCCAAAGCGGCAGGACCCATGCAAACGGCCGTCGTGGCCGGCGGCTGCTTCTGGGGCGTGCAGGGTGTGTTCCAGCATCTGCGCGGGGTGAAGAAAGCGCTGTCGGGGTATGCAGGCGGCAGCAATTCGACAGCCGAGTACGAAACTGTCAGCACGGGTGAGACCGGACACGCGGAGTCGGTGCAGATTACCTACGATCCGGCGGTGGTCTCCTATGGCGAGATCCTGCAGGTCTTCTTTTCCGTGGCGCACGATCCGACCCAGTTGAATCGCCAGGGCCCGGACACCGGTCCGCAGTATCGCTCGGCGATCTTCTACGCGAACGATGAGCAGAAGAAGATCGCGCAGGCCTACGTTGCGCAACTCGACCAGGCTCATGTGTACGGGCGTCCGATCGTGACGCGCGTCGATCCACTCAAGGGGTTCTTCGCTGCCGAGAACTATCACCAGGATTACCTGACCAATAATCCTCACAACCCCTACATCGTCATCAACGATCTGCCGAAGGTGCAGAACTTCGCGCGCGTTCTGCCGGCGCTCTATCAGCCGAAGCCCGTACTGGTCGCGAAGGGGCGCTAGCAGTTCGAATCCAGCCGCGCGCTTGCCGCGAATTGGCCCCGGTCACCTGGAATACCAATGCTGCTCGCATTACTAGCCTTCCTCGGCGGTGCGATGACGATCATCAGCCCGTGCATTCTGCCGGTGCTGCCGTTCGTATTCGCACGCTCGAACCAGTCCTTCACCAGGAGCGCTCTGCCGCTGCTCGCCGGCATGGCGCTGACATTCGCCGCGATCGCTACGCTCGCCTCCGTCGGTGGCGCATGGGCCGTGCGCATCAACGCGTACGGTCGGGTGCTCGCGCTGGTCCTGCTTGCGGCATTCGGCCTCGCGCTGCTGTCGAAGCGCTTCGCCGACTGGCTGGCACGCCCGTTTGTCGCCCTCGGCAATCGCCTGATGCAATCGGCAGGCACCGATGACAGGGCGAACGTGCTGCAGTCCGCGGTTCTCGGCGTCGCCACCGGTCTCCTGTGGGCGCCGTGCGCGGGCCCGATCCTCGGCTTGATCCTCACCGGCGCGGCCCTCAATGGCCCCAACACGCAAACCACGCTGCTGCTCTTTGCCTACGCGCTAGGGGCAGTCACCTCGCTCGCATTGGCAACGCTTGCGGGGAACCGCGTATTCAACGCCATGAAGCGATCCTTCGGTGCCGGTGACTGGGTGCGGCGCGGACTGGGTGTGCTCGTGCTGGCTGCAGTAGCCGCAATCGGTCTGGGATGGGACACAGGGCTACTGACGCGCCTGTCCGCGGGCAACACCAATAGTCTCGAACAGAAACTGATCGACGCGGTGCGCCCGGCGTCGGCGCGCGCTGAGAGCGCAGACACCGCGATGGCCTCGAACGCGAAAACGACTGACACGGCGATGACGGACAGCGCGAGTGCCACTACGGCCATGACCGGCACGATGGCAATGTCGGGAAAGAAGTCCTCATCCGGCCTGCCCATCGAAGGCGAGCTGCCCGAGCTGAGCGGCGCCGGGTCCTGGCTGAACTCATCAGCTCTCACCGCGCAAGGCCTGCGCGGCAAAGTTGTGCTGATCGATTTCTGGACGTATTCGTGCATCAACTGCCTGCGCACGCTCCCGTATCTCAAGGCCTGGTACCAGCGCTACAAGGATCACGGCCTCGTCATCATCGGCGTGCATGCGCCGGAGTTCGCGTTCGAAAAGGACGAGGGCAACGTGCGCCGGGCCATAAAGGAGCTCGGGATCGAGTATCCGGTCGCGCTCGATAACGACTATGCGATCTGGCAGGCCTTCAACAACCAATACTGGCCGGCGCACTACTTCATCGACGCGCAGGGACGCATCCGTGGCCATCATTTTGGTGAAGGCAATTACGAACAGTCCGAGCGATTGATTCGAACTCTGCTCACCGATGCGGGGCAGGAGAATCTTCCCGGCATGGCCGGCGAGATGAACAGCTCTGGGGCGCAGGTCGCGGCGGATGAGAACAACGTGGGTTCGCCTGAGACCTATGTCGGCTACGAGCGCGCGCAGAACTTCGCTTCTCCCGGTTCGTTCTCACACGACAAGCCCAAGTCTTACGCGGCGCCGGGTTCGCTGCGGCTGAATCAATGGGGCCTGGGCGGGACCTGGACAGTTGCAGGTGAGAGGGCAACGCTCAACGAGACTCGGGGCAAGATCGTGTTCCGCTTTCATGCGCGCGACCTGCACCTCGTACTCGGACCGGGTGCGGACGGTAAGCCAATTCGTTTTCGGGTCACCGTCGATGGCCAGGATCCCGGACAGCATCACGGCACGGACATCGACGCACGCGGCGAGGGAACCGTGCGTGAACAGCGGCTCTATCAACTGATCCGGCAATCCGGCGATGTGAAGGATCGCACCTTCAGCATCGAGTTCCTGGACACCGGCGTGCAGGCGTATGCATTTACTTTTGGCTGACAGGTGAGCGAGATGAGCAGGAACAGGAAGGCGGTCGAGCAACTGGTGATGGCCCCTTGGTCACGTCGACAGTTCCTGATCTGTGGCATGACCGTGGGCGCGGGCGTCGCTGTCGCGCTTCGCGCGACCGGTGCGACGCAGGCTGCGCCCAAGCAAGGCGCTACAGTCGTGATTGAGAACTTCACCACCGCTGGAGTCAGTCAGGGAAAGGTGACCGTTCCCAGGGTCGTGAAAAGTGACGCGGAGTGGCAGGAGCAACTCTCTCCGGCGGCCTACCAGGTGACTCGCCATGAAGGAACCGAGCGGCCCTACTCGGGCGAGTACGAGAGCAACCATGCGGCGGGCATCTACCGCTGCATCTGCTGCGACACGGCACTGTTCGATTCGCATACCAAGTTTGAATCCGGCACGGGCTGGCCGAGTTTCTGGAAATCGATTTCGCGGCTGAATGTCGCTGAGACCGTGGACAAGAGCATCCCGCTGGAAGTACGCACGGCGGTCTCTTGCCGACGCTGCGATGCGCATCTCGGGCACGTGTTCGACGATGGCCCGGAGCCCACGGGTCTTCGCTACTGCATGAATTCGGTTGCGTTGCGCTTCGTCACCCGCGCGCAATGACACCATGATCAGTGCCGTGGCAAGCCAGGCGTAGGGCGCCCAGCACGATCCGGCCGATCACATTTCAAAATATGGCGATCGGGTTGACCGGTGAGCCGGTTCCCCCCTTGATCCGCAGCGGCGCCATCGTCAGCAGGAAATCGCTGCGCTCGAGCTCGCCGCAGGCGACGACCAGGGGTTCGAGCGCGGGTATGTCGAGCAGGATCAGTCCCATGGCGGCGAGCGCAATGGCGTGGAAGTAGATGATGTAGCGTGCGCCATAGGGATTCGGAAAGGCATCGACGCAGTCCCCCGAGTACACCGCGATTTCGCGCTCATGCATCCACTTGATCGCATCGGGCATGATGCCGACGCGCTGTCCAAGGTTCTCGGGTCCTTCCGCCGCCTCGCGCTTCTGCAGGCCCGTGTAGACGAAGATGCAGTCGCCCGACTCGACGCGAATTCGCTGATGCTTCTGTGCGGCATCGAGATCGGCGGCGTACACGCCTTCATCAGGAGCCAGCCACTCGGAACCTCGTGCTGCTGCGATATTCAGCAACACACCGCGGGTGAAGATGCCGTCCTTCTGCGCCAGCATGTCGCCGAAAGCCAAACCGCTCGGCAGAGCGACGTCAGCAGCCTTGCGCTTGTTGTAGATATCCGGTCCCCGATATACGTGCGCGATCGCGTCGAGATGCGTAAGCGCAAATCCGTGCATGTCGAGGCACAGCGCATCGACCGCACCGATCGGGTAGTGGCTCTGATAGCACATCGTGTGGCGCACCGGCGACGGATTGGTTGCAGACTGCGTGGTGTTCAGATCGCGCGCGAGCGACAGTGCCCGCCCGGTACGCACCAGTCTCGCAGCTGCGAGACGTTTCTCATTGGTGATGTAGTTGAGCGTGCCGAGTTCATCGTCCTTGCCCCAGCGCCCGGCATTGTCGAGTTCATCGAACAGCCGATCGAGCTCGGCCTCCATAGGGAAGACTCTTTTCTCGTTCATAGCTTGACCACCACATGTTGTTCGCCGGACCGATAGAGCGCGTGCACGATCCGCAACGTGTCAAGGTTGTCCTGCGCGTTGGTGAGCGGCACGCTACGCGTGGAAACGGCTTCCAGGAGCGATGCCATCGGTCCGATGAAGGCCGTTGGGATCCAGCGCGAGGTGACCGGGTAGTGCAGCCAACCATCGGTGGGCAGCACGCGTGAACTGACTTCGAGCGTATCGGCGCGGCCGCGCGGATAGTCGTACATGAGCCCGATCGTGCCGCGAATGCTGCCCTTGGTGCCGTCGATACGGAACTCCGCGCGCGGATCGCCGCTGCGGTTCTTGTGAAAACTGCGCAGGAACGCGCGCGTCTCGCCTGCGAATTCCAGCACGCTGATCGTGCGGGTCTCTCCCTGTTCCGGTTGGCCGGGCTCGCGTGCCTGGGTGCCGTAGGCGTAGCGCGGATTCCTGCCCAGCACGAAGCGCACGGCGTCGATGAAGTGGATCGTGAACTGGTTGAGATCCAGACGCGGCTGCTTGGCAACCCACGCCCAGTTTTCCCACGGCGTATAGACGTTGAAGTCCCAGCTCATCTCGAAGGGTTCGCCGATCCAGCCGGCGCTCACCATGGCGCGCGCGGCGGCGACACTTTCGGAGAAACGCAGTTGCTGATTCACCGCCATCAGGCGCTCACGCCTGGCGGCATGCTCGACCAGTCGCACGGCTTCGCTGAGATCGTAGGAAATCGGTTTCTGGCACAGCAGGTGCTTGCCGGCATCAAGGAGCGGCGCGGCGATCCCGCACTGAACCCAGGGAAAGACCGCGATGTCCACGACGGCGACATCCTGGTCCCTGCCGATCTCCTCCGTCGAAGCGTAGACCTTTGGAATTTCGTGCCGCGCCGCGACCGCTTTGGCCTTGTCCTTGTCGAGATCAAATATCCCGGCCACATTCAGACCATGCGCTGCGTAGGCAGGCAAATGCGCCAGGTCGACGATCTCACCGGCACCGATGACCGCAATCGGCAGCTTGTGATTCTCGCGGACGTGAATCGCGGTCGCGGCGCGGATCGGGGCGAAGATGTCGGGCATGGGAGTACTCCTGTGCCTTGGCGTGCTGCTTCAGTCTTTCCAGATGTCGCGTGCCTTGAACTCCGGCGTGTGCTGGCCGCTGCGCGGCGCACTGCGGTGCACGGAGACCGGACTCGAAGAAAAGCTGAAAGGCGATCCGACCGTGCGATACGTCTTGCCGGCATCCGCGTAGGGAACGTCCCAGAACATGCGTTTGTGCGCGATCTGCGGGTCGTCCTCGAGCTCGGCGTAGGTGCGCACCGGTGCGCACCAGACGTCATTCGCGGAGAGCAACTCGATCCAGTGCGAGGTCGGCTGAGTCGCGAAGTGGCTGGAGAGGAGTTGGTGCACGGTGTCGCGCGCCTCGAACATCTTTTCGTTGCTGTCGTACACCGCGAGCCAGTCGACGCCGAGGATCGTGCCGAGCTTCGGACACGGGAACATCGCCAGCATCATGTAGCCATCCTGCGTGGCGTAGATTCCACAAGGGGCCGTGATCCCGGGATGCCCGACGTTCGCCTGGGCTCGCTCGAAGGAGTTGCGATGGTTGAGATAGACCGTGAGCTCCTGCTGCTGAAGCGCGAGAATGCAGGACAACAGGTCTACATCAACACGCTGGCCTTCGCCGGTGCGATGGCGGTGCTGGAGTGCTGCGAGAATCCCTACCACGAGGTGCAGACCCGTGTACTGATCGGTGACGGCGAGCGCCATGACGAACGGCGGATCGCCGCGCCGACCGTTGAGCCACGCCGCGCCGCTCAGGGCCTGCACCAGGTAGTCCTGTCCCGGCCGCTTTGCGTACGGACCGGTGCGACCGTAGCCGGAAGATGCCGCGTAGATGAGGCGTGGGTTGCGTTGCTGGAGCATCTCGTATCCGAGGCCCGCCCGCTCCATGACGCCCGGGCGAAAATTCTCGACGACTACATCGGCCTTACCGACCAGCTCCAGGATTCGCTCCAGGTCGGCGGGATCGCGCAGGTCGATCTCGACGCTGCGCTTGTTGCGGTTGAATGCGAGAAATGCGTCAGTTTCCCCGTGCGTGCGCGACATGAAGATGCCGTACTGACGCATCCATTCGCCGTTCTGCTTCTCGAGCTTGACCACATCGGCACCGAGGTCGGCCAGCACCTGCGTCGCAAGCGGCCCCTGCAGCAGCGCCGTAAAGTCGAGCACACGGATGCCACACAGTGGGCCGGTGCTTGGAGTCTGATCAGACATTGCTTTCTCCAGGCAGTTACTCACGTGCCGAGAAGGGAATCGGCCAGTCTCTCGAAGCCTTCCAGGCATTCCTGGGGACTCTGCCGGCCACCCCAGATGAATTGGTGTATCAGCCCACCGGCCGCCGGCTGGAACCGGCGATGCCCGGCGACGCGCGGACGGATGAATGCGTGATCGATGGTTTCACGCGTGGCAGTGAAGAAATTCCCGACCAGGGCGTTGACCTCATGCGAGGCCCACGCCGCACCGTGGCCGGGTTGCCCGCCCGAGCGCGCGTAGAGCCCGGACTGCACGTCGGACGAAGCAATCTCGCTCGCCAAGGCGGCGGCGACATCGCGCGAGTGAGACTGGGACGACAGAGCCATGCCCACGCCGCCCAGAACAGATCCGATCGCGCCACTACGCCCACGTGGCGCATTACCGAAACTGAGCGTCCACGGGCGGAACCCCGGCCGCGCGTAGCTCGAGTAGCCGAACATCAGCGGCACGTAGAGGATTTCGTCCGAGCCGGCCATGCGATCGGAGATGCCGATGGGATCATCGTTGCGCGATGCCGGGTGCAGCGTAGCGGCGAGCCGACGCAGGAATTCGAGTGCTTCGAGCCCGGCTTCGCGCTCCACGCGTTGGCCCGCACGCCAGAACCCAGGCCCAGCCAGGCTCACGCCCACGGACAGGAGCGCGCAATAGGCGTGATTCGGATTCAGCGGACACGCCACCTTGGAAGGTGCGTTGCGCCGCTCAACCGCAAGCTCGGCGACATCCGACCAAGTGCGCGGCGACGCTGGCAGCCTTGCTGCGTGCCAGAGATCCTCGCGTACCGCACTCACCTGGCAGGCGGCGTCGATCGCGAGCGCCCATTGCTTGCCGCCCCAGTCATAGGACTCGAAGGTTGGGCCGACGCTGTGCGCGCCTTGATCGGCGAGATACTCGGCGTCAACCCAGTCGTTGACTGCAACCAGCAGGCCGGACGTCGCGGCGACTCCGACGAAGGGATGATCGATCAGCACCAGGTCGTACCGCGATGCGAGCTCCTCCAGAGCCTGGTCCTCGAAATCCTTGAGCGGCCTTGCATCCCAGTGCACCGTGACCCCGGTTGTTTTCGACCATGCAGCCGAGATCGCCGCGAGTGGATCACGTGCTCGAGGGTGATCCCAGGCCATGCCGCGCAGTGCGCTGGTCATGGCAAGTCAGTTCCTGGGTCGAGGCGAAATACCGCGCGCACCGCATTCACTTGTCTTGACGCGCCGTCTTTGGATCGCGGTAGAGAACGGTCTGGATGTGCTCGCAATAGAGCACGATCTCACCCTCACCCTTGAACACTTCGTAGCTGGCGCGCGTCAGGCCGCGCTCCTCGTACTTCGGCTCCTTGGCGAGGTTGGTGCGAATCGTATAAATAGAGTCGCCGATGAAGACCGGCTTGATGAAGCGCAGGCGGTCATAGCCGTACGAGAACGCCTGCAGCCAGTTGGTGGCGACGAGTCCGATCCCGGCGCTGAATACAAACGCTCCCGCGACCAGGCGCCGACCAAAGAGGCCTTCTTCCTTGGCGAAGACTTCGTCGGCCACGTAGGGGTGGATGTCCACGACCAGCGTGTTGAAGGCCATGCTTTCGCCTTCGGAAATCGTTCGCCGGATCGTCCTGATCCGGTGGCCTACTTCGAAATCCTCCCAGTAGAAGTCCTCGCAGCCCCACAGGGGTACCGCCTTGTGATCGGCGGGCAGTTTGGCGTCGTACACGGCCGTTCCCCTCGGTGTCTTGTTGGCTTGTTGAGCCTTCAAGTGACATGTTAGCCTACCCAAGAAACGGGGATCAATGCGCCAATAACCCGTAAATCAGCCACTCTAACATGTCAGAAATCGACTCCATGTCCGGCCGTGTGGCGCTCATCACGGGCGGAGCGGGGGGAATCGGCACTGCGATTGCGCAACGGTTCGCGCGGGCTGGCGCCTGGATCGTGGTCGCGGACCTTCGGGTCGACGTCGCACAAAAGACGGCCCACGGGCTATTGAAGGCAGGTCATCGGGCCGTTGGACTGGGAGGTGATGTCAGCCGATCAGCGGACGCCAACGCGCTCGTGCAGCGCGCGCTCGAGGCATTCGGGCGCATCGACATCCTCGTGAACAACGCCGGGATCATGGGCCGTGCGGCTCCACTCCAGGAACTCAAGGACGAGGACTGGCACTCCGTCCTCGGAGTGGACCTTTCGAGCGTGTTTTACGTCACGCGCGCGGTCATTCCGCACATGCGCGCGCGCAAGAGCGGCTGCGTCGTCAGCGTCGCATCAATCGCCGGCAAGGAAGGTACGCCGCAGCTGATTCCGTACTCGGTGGCGAAGGCCGGGATCATTGCTTTCACCAAGGCACTGGGGAAGGAAGTCGTGGCGGAGGGCATCCGCGTGAATTGTGTCGCTCCCGGGGTGGTCGAGACCGCGCTGCTCGATCAGCTTCCGCCCGAATCGACGCAGCTCATGCTCAGCAAGGTGCCGATGGGCCGGCTCGGAACCGCGGACGAAGTCGCAGCCGTCGTGCACTTTCTAGCCGGGGACGATGCGAGCTTCATTACCGCGCAGTGCTTCGATGTGAGCGGCGGGCGGGCGACGTACTAGGAGCGGCGCGACAGAACATTCCACACGGTCTCGACAGCGGGGAGAGTGCGATGAAACGCAGCGTCGAACATATCCTGACTACCCACACCGGCAGCCTGCCGCGTCCGGCAGCCCTGGTGGAAGTGATGTTCGCGAAAGAGGAAGGGCGCGACGTCGATCCACGCCTGCTCGAACAGCGGGTGCGCGATGCGGTGCGCGAAGTGGTCGAGCGCCAGCACCAGGCCGGCATCTCGGTCGTGAGCGATGGCGAGATGAGCAAGCTGAGCTATGCGACCTACGTGACGGAGCGCCTGAGCGGATTCGGCGGCAAGTCCGACCGACCGAAATTGAGCGACATCCTCGAGCATCCGAACGTCGCCAGTCACTACTTCAACGATCCCGGCGTGCAGCGCCTCAATATGAATCGTCCCGCCTGCAACGGCCCCGTGAAGCGCAAAGGAATGGCCGAGGCTGAAACCGACATCGCGAATTTCAAGCAAGCGCTCTCCGGCGTGCCGGTCGAGGACGCGTTCATGACTGCCGCGTCACCTGGTGTCGTGTCGATGTTCCTTGGCAACGTTCACTACAAGTCGGAGGAGGAATTTCTCTGGGCGGTGGCGGAGGCGATGAAGCCGGAATACGAGGCCATCGTGCGTGCGGGCTTTCAGTTGCAGCTCGACTGTCCGGACCTCGCGATGACGCGGCATCGGGAGTTCGCAGATCGGCCGCTCGAGGAATTCCGGGACTACGCGCGCCTGCACATCGAGGTCCTGAACGCGGCGACCGCCAACATCCCGCCAGATCGCATGCGTGTGCATCTGTGCTGGGGAAACTATCCGGGCCCGCACCATCGCGATGTGCCACTCGAGCAGATCATCGACCTGATCCTCAAGGTGCGCGCACAAGGCTTATCTTTCGAGGCGGCCAACGGACGACACGCGCACGAATGGAAGGTGTTCGAAAAAGTGCGACTCCCCGAGGGCAAGGTGCTGATACCGGGCGTCATCGAGTCGATGTCGAACCGGATCGAGCATCCCGAGCTCATCGCACAACGGATCGTCAGATTCGCGCAGATTGTGGGCGCCGAGAACGTGATCGCGGGCAGCGACTGCGGCTTCGGCACCTTCGTTGGCGTCGCACTGGTCGAGCCCGAGATCGCGTGGGCCAAGCTCGGCGTGCTCGCCGAAGGCGCGCGCCTCGCTTCCGCGCAGCTGTATTGAGTCCAAAGTGTTCGTCCCACATTCGTCGCAGGCCGCACTGCTCCTGATCGTGGTCTCAATGTTCTGCTGGGCATCGTGGCCGAATCTGCTCAGGGCCTGCCCGCAGTGGCGCCTCGAGTTCTTCTACGTCGACTACACACTTGGTTTCCTCATCACCGTGATACTCATAGGCGCGACCGCCGGCTCGAACGACCTGCTCGGACTCGACTTCATCGATCGTGTGGCGGCTGCAGGCACCCGCGAGGCTGCACTCGCGCTCGTGGCCGGACTGCTTTGGAACGCCGGCAACATCCTCCTGCTCAACAGCATCATGATCGCGGGCCTCGCCGTCGCGTTCACCATTGGTGCGGTGCTGGCGATAATGCTGGGCGTCGGCATCAGTTACTGGGCCCAGCCGATCGGCAATCCCGCCTGGTTGCTGGCGGGTTCAGTGGTGCTCGTGATCGCGGCCCTGGCGAACGCCCAGGCCTATCGCAAGCTGGGTGGGGTCTCGAGTCGGAACAAGTCGCTCGGCATCGCGCTCGCACTTGCGGCCGGCGTGCTGGCGGGCATCTTCCCGCCCTTCATCGCCGGCGCCATCACCGGTCCGGGCGCACTCGACTCCTACGTCGTTTCCATCTACTTCATGTTGGGGGCTTCGGTCACGACACTCATCGGCATGCCAATTCTCGTGGCGCGGCCCTTCATCGGGGAGCCCGCGTCCATCAAGGGGTATCTGCAGGGCCGAACGCTGTGGCATGTCATGGGACTTCTGGCCGGCGCGATCTGGTGCATCGGCACGGTCGCGAACTTCGTGTCTGCCGGGCTGGTGGGCGTCGCGATCAGTTGGGGAATCGGCAGTGGCGCGCCCATGGTGGGCGCGCTGTGGGGCATCCTGTTGTGGAAGGAATTCAAGGGCGCCGATCCCTGCTCACGCACCCTTATCACCGTGAGTCTCGTGCTCTACACGACGGGTGTCGTGCTGGTTGCGATCGCCTACCACCTGCGATAGAGGCACCAGGCGGCCGGTCGCTACCGGTTGATGCGCGTTCTCAGCAGCACGATGCGATACGGATCCCACGTCGATGCATTCCAGATCACATCCACCCCATTGCCAGCGGGCTTGATCCACTGCTCGATGATGTTGGCGCCGTACAGGAAACCGTATTCACGAGGATTTACCCCTTCCCAGTCGGTGCTGCCCGTACAGTTCGCCGCCTTGCAGTCGGGATGATGCAGGATTCCGCCGGGCGCGTACTGACGTTCGAGCGGACTGTGGTTGGGATCACCGCCGACGAGCACATCCTGGGGCGGCGTCCACGGACCCCAGGGGTCATTTGCCGTGCGCATCCGGAAGGCACCGTTCCCGATCACGACGTCCTTGCATTCGTTGCGCGCGAAGAGTTCCAGGACGCCGCAGTTGGGCAGGAGCTGCGTGGGCAGGTTGATCATTCCACCGCCGTAGAGCATTAACCACTTCTTGAGCGGCTCCACCCACGCAATGCTCACCTGATCGACGATGTCGTAGATCTCGTCAGCCTGCACGCCCGCGCGCGTTGCATCCAGATCCGCCGGCGCCGCGTCCCTTTCGCTGCCGCTGAACTGCGGGGCTCCTTTCGCGTCCGTGCCCGTGAAGTAGTGCAGGTTCAACTTGAATCCAGCACCCGCGGGCATGTCGGCATAGGCGAAGTACAGCGCCAGCGGTCGTCCGTGTGCGCCCACGCCGATGAATCCCGGCCGGCCCCAGATGAAGACGCGCTGATTTCCACCCGTGCCATCAGCGTTGCGGTAGTCCTGGTTGGACCGACCCGAACCCCGTGCGGCCAGGAAATCTTTCACGGTGCGGGGCGTCGCGCTGGAGAACTTGTTGGTGAGCCACTCGATGTCATCGACATAGCGCCTGGGATCTGCCGTGCTGCGTAACCCGACCAGGTTGTTCACGCCGACACCGCTGATCCGCCCCACGTCCGTTTTCGCCCAGGCGGAGCTCGAAGCATCAGTGCAGAACCCGCTGCCCGCGACTGGCTTGCCTTGTGAGGTCATGGTGTCTGCATTGCACGCCGGTGTGCCGTCGATACAGACGACGGTCAATCCCTTGTCGGTGTCGTATTTCTCGCCCAGATAGCCGAGCCCGGTGTCGCAGGTGAGGCCGCCGCTGCACTCGTTGTCCGCATGACAGCCTCGCGGCTTCGAGGTGTAGAACATGCCGAACTCATCGCGGCCATTGCTGAACCCGCCGATCGGAGTCTTGAAGGTCTCCATGGCGTGTCCCGGATTGATGGCCGACATTTCCGTCGTACCCGGATTCTGACCGAGCCTGACCAGCGGAAGGTTCGTGGGAGAGATCTTCGCCGGGTCGCGCCACTCGGCGAGGTCTACGGTCCCGAAGCCATCGTCGTAGACAGCCTTGCTCGAGGCCTCGATCGATTCACCTTTTTCCGTCGCGGCGGTGTCACCAAACAGGAACACGAGCTTGCCGCCGTGCTCGTAGCTCCAGCCGAGGTCAGTGCCGTAGTACTTGATCTGAAGCGGCGCAACGTTATCGGGATGCAGTTTCGCGTAGGGGCCCGTGAATGGCCCAAGGATCGTCGTCTCGCCGACGGACGGATCAGCGCAGGCGATGCCCTGGAGACCACCGAGCACGAGAACAGCCAGCACGCATTGACGGACAGCTTTCATTTCTCATCCCCTCTGCTTGGTGTGTGCGCTCGCACGCTCACTTGCGAATATGAGTTCTCAGCAGGACGACGCGATACGGATCCCAGGTCGAGGCATTCCAGATGACGTCGACGCCATCGCCTGCGGGCCGGATCCACTCGGCGACGATGTTGGCGCTGTAGAAGAAGCCATATTCCCTGGCGTTGTACGCGAACATGTCGCTGTGAGGGGCGCAGGTTGGCTCCGTGCACGCGGGATGCCGCAACGCGCCGCCCGGGCCGTACTGCCCATGAGGTCCGGAAGCCGGGTCACCGCCGACGATGACATCCTGCGGCGGTGTCCACGCACCCCAGGGTTGATCCGCGCTTCGCATGTGCACGGCGCCGTTGCCGAGAACCACCGCTGTGCACTCGGAACCCGCAAACACTTGCAGCACTCCGCAAGCCGGAAGTGCCGCGGTTGGCAGATTGCTGAGACCGCCGCCGTAGAACATCACCCATTTCTTGAGTGGCTCGACCCAGGCGACGGACATCTGGTTGACGACATCGATCGTCTCCTCGTCCTGGACGCCATCGCGTGTGGAGTCCAGATCGAGCGGCACCGCATCCTGCTGGTTGGCGCTGAACTTCGGGGTGCCGGACACGCTGCCGGCGTAGTACTGCGGTTCCCACTTGTAGCCAGCGCCTCCCGGCATGTCGACGTACGCGAAATACAGTCCCAGCGATCGTGCATCAGCAGCGACGCCGACGAAGCCGGGCCGGCCCCAGAGAAGTACACGTTGCTCGCCCTTCACCGTGCGCGCGGTGACGTTCATGAACTTGTTCGTCAGCCAATCGTGCGTATCCCCGTACATCTTTGGCTGGTCGGGATTGCGAAGGCCGATCCGCACCTTCAGGCCCACAGCACTCAGCAGGTTCGAGACTCGCTCACCGCGCAGCACGCTGGTTTGATCGGCGCAAAATCCGCTGCCCGGAACTGATTTTCCGGCCGCATCCGTCATCGTGTCCGGCACGCAACCGGGGGTGCCGTCCCGGCAGGCGAGGGTGAGATTTGCCTCGTCCGTGTACTTCGCGCCGAGGTATCCGAGCTTCGTGTCGCAGGTCAGGCCGTCACTGCAGTCGGCGTCCTTGGTGCAACCTCTGGGCTTGGTGATGTTGAAGATGCCAAACTCGCGGCTGCCGCTGCTGAAGCCGGCCATCGGCGTCTTGCCCAGGTCCATCGCGTGCCCGGGATTGATCGCCGACATTTCGGTGGTGCCCGGATTTTGTCCGAGCTTGATCAACGGAATGTGGTTTGGCGTGATGCGCGATGGATCGGCCCACTCGCGCAAATCCACACTACCGAACCCGTCGTCGAACCGCGATCCGGTGGAGGCTTCGATGGGCGCATATTTCTCCGTCGCCCAGGAATCGCCGAACAGGAATTGCAGTTGCGTGCCGTGCTGATAGGAAAAGCCAAGGTCGGTGCCGTAGTACTCGATCCGATTGGGAGCGATGTTGTCGGGATGCAGCTGCGCGCCATTTCCGGTGAACGGTCCGAGGTAAAGCGTCGTGTCAACCGTCTGCGGCGTGGCCGGGCAGCTGACGCACAGAAGCAAGATCGCGCCCACCGCGTTCCTGAGTGAATGCACCGGCTTCTCCCTGGATTCCTTGTCTTGGGCGGCGGTTAGTGAGGCGTTGGCGCGTGCGGATGCAGCAGTTCTCTGTCTTTCAGCTCGCGCCACAGCGCCGCCGGCACCACCTCTTGGAGAACGGCCGCGTTCTGCTTCGTTTCCACAGCTGTCTGACCGCCGGGGATCACGCTGACGACGAGCGGATTTGCGAGGATGAACTGCAGCGCCGCCGCCGGGAGGGCCACCCCATGCGAGCGACACACGGCATCGATGGCGCGTGCCCGCTCGAGGACTTCCGGTGGCGCTGCCGCGTAGTTGTAGGTGTTGCCGCCCGCGAGGATCCCGGAGTTGTATGGTCCGCCGGCAACGATTCCGACGCCGCGCTTCGCACATTCGGGAAACAATGTGCCGAGCGGTACTTGCTCCAACAGCGTGTAGCGGCCCGCGAGCAGGAACAAGTCCGGGTCGACGAGCTCCAGCAATCGTGCGCAGGGTTCCCACTCGTTCACGCCCGCCCCGATAGCAAGAACCTCGCCGCTGTCGCGCAGCTCCGCAAGCGCGCGCCAGCCGCCGGTGTCGATCAACTCGCGGATGCGTGCTTCGCACGCAGCGCGTCCACCGTGAACGAAGGCGCAGACGTCGTGCACGTAGAGGATTTCGACCCGATCCAACCCCAGCCGCTCGAGGCTCTCCTCGTATGAGCGCATGACGCCGTCGTACGAGTAGTCGTAGTGGAAGCGCACCTGCGGCGTGTCGACGAAGAAAAGTCCGTTGACCTGGTCCTTCTCGCACGGTTCGAGCAGACGACCAACCTTGGTGGCGACCATGAAATCCTGCCGGCGTCGCTGTCTCAGGAGACGCCCGACGCGCACTTCAGAAAGCCCGAGGCCATAGAGTGGGGCGGTGTCGAAGTAGCGCGCGCCGCTGTCCCACGCGGCGGACAAAGTCTCATCACAATCCTCTTCGCTCAGCGGGCGCAGGTAATTGCCGAGCGGCGCGGAACCGAAGCCGAGCGCAGTGAAGTTCAGAGTCCTTCCGCCGCGCGTGACAAAGCGCCGGCGGTCTGCGGCGCGCATTCCGTCTGTCATGAGTTACCTCGCTATCTACTATCTAACATGTCACTAAAGCGATGCAACCGACAATAGTGATCTATCTCCCGGTGGGGGTACGCTGATCGGAATGCAATCGTGCGGGCGGCAACCAGGCGGCAATCTGCCGGTGCCGAACGTGAGTGAGTGACTGTGCGCGCCATAACGATATGTATATAAACAACTTAAGAGCTGTCGTTTGGATCGATGAGCTAGCCGGCGAGCGGCAGGCCAACCAGTCGGGCGAGGCCTGCTCACGCCGACTTTCAAATGGGAGCCGTGTGACTGAGCCCCTCTTTAATTGATAGCCTCAAAGCTGACATGTTAGCATCGACCTCGTCTCTCTTTTCAGGAACTTGCGCGCTAGCCAAAAACTTTCGAAGAGCGCACACCGCACACGGATTTCGCATCACAACCAATGTGGACCAACGGGTCGAATGAACGACAAGCCTGACGCCAGGAAGTGGCGCAATCCGCAATCCGTCGAGAACGCGGCCGCCGAACGGATCGCAGCGTCTCTGACGCGAGGGACTGAGCTTCGCAGCAGGGCTGCTGCTGGCTGGGCGCTTGGGACCTTTGTCATCGAGTGTCCGACTCCGGCCACGATGAATCTTCTCGCGCTCGCGGGGTTCGACTTTGTAGTGATCGACATGGAGCACTCGTCAGTCGGGCTCTCGAAGCTCGAGATCTTGATTACTGCGGCTCACGCCACCGGACTCACGGCCCTCGTGCGCCCATGGGGTGAGGACAACGGCCTCATCGGCAAGGTGCTCGACATGGGCGCCAACGGGATCATGGCGCCGCGAGTCGAATCGCTGCAGCGGGCGCGTGCGATCGTCGAGCAGGCACGTTTCGCACCGCTCGGTAACCGCGGCTTCTCGCCACTCGCGAAGTACGACTCACTCAGCGAGCCGCTGCGGCGCCTCGACGAATCAACCTACGTAGTAGTGCAGGTCGAAGGGCGCCGCGCCCTGGAACAGATTGCGGAAATCGCGTCTGTTCCGGGAATCGACGCGGTGTTCGTCGGTCCCTACGACCTGGCGCTCTCGCTCGGCGTACCGCCGGGAAGCGGGCAGGTGTTCGCTGCCGCCGAAGAGCTCGCCAAGGCGGTGCCGCGCGACCGGGCGTTGGGCATCTACATCGATGATCCGGCGCTCTGTGCCGATTGGGCTGCGCGGCGCTTCGCGCTGCAATGTGTGAGCTTCGACGGGCGCATGCTGGCGAACGGCGCGCGCGCTGTCGTCACGCAAGCAAAGGCCGACATGGCACGGACGGGCGCGAAGAAGTGAAGGGCGAAACACCCATCGGCTCGCAAGCGGGTGCTGCGGAGCTTGTTGCCCGCTGCGCCGCGCTCCTCTCGGAAGCGGAGCTGAACCGACGGCCGATGGAGCCGCTCACCAAGATTTTTCCCGCGCTCGACGTCGCCAATGCCTATCGGATTCAACAGGCAAACGTGGAACGTCGTCTCGCGGGTGGCGAAAAGATCGTGGGCCACAAGATCGGGCTCACGGCCAAGGCCATGCAGGAGCTATTCGGCGTGCGCGAGCCGGACTACGGACATCTGCTGACGACGATGCTGCACGATGCGCACAAGGCGCTCGACCTCGGTGAGCTGATCGATCCCCAGATCGAGGTGGAACCCGCGTTTGTGCTGGGCGCGCGCCTGCAAGGACCCGGCGTGAGCATCGCCGACGTACTGGCAGCCACAAGATATGTGAGCGTGTGCTTCGAAGTCATCGACTCGCGCATCATCGATTGGCGCATCAAGCTGCCGGACACGGTGGCGGACAACGGTTCAAGCGCCCGCGTAGTCCTCGGCGCCAACAGAGCCCCGCCATCCTTACTTTCACTGGACGACATGGATACGGAGCTCGAACTCGATGGCGCCGTGGTCGAGACCGGCAACACGAGCGCTATCCTCAGTCATCCGGCCAATGGCATCTGCTGGCTCGCAAATCGGTTGTCGGAGTTCGGCGTCGCGCTGGAACCGGGCCAGATCGTCTTGCCCGGCACCTGCACCCGATCCGTCCGCATCGGCGGTCACCACCGCGTCGCTGGCCGCATCGCCGGTCTCGGTGAAGTCGTGCTCGATCTCACCGGCGCGCCATCGATACCGAATCGCAAGCGCAATTGACGGGTGAGCCGCACTGGCTCTGGAGCATTCATGCGCGACACAACCGCCACGGGCCTGGAGGCCACGATCCGCGAGTACTTCGACGCCTGCAACGAAGCCAATGCCGCGAAGATTCGTGCCTGCTTCGAGCCGGACGGCATTCACTACTTTCCTGCCGGCGCGCCACAGGGAACTTTCGACGGGGCCGAGGCGATCGCCAACGGTTGGGTCACCGCCGTCAGGAACCTCGGTTCCATCTGGACCATCGATCGGATGGTGGTCGATGACTCCCGCCTCGAAGCCGTGATCGAGTGGACTCATTTCAAGCCGAAGCAAGGTCTGTACCTGCGCGGCGATGAGTGGTACCTGTTCTCCAAGCGCGGCCTGATCCGCGAGATCCGCGCCTACTACGCTTGCCCGCCGGCGATCGAGCGGCGCACTCACGAGCTCGGCGACTTCGATTACGCCGGACGTGGCTATCCGCTGAGCCCACCGCCCATCAGGCGCTGATCCGTGAAGATCACGGCGGCTGAGAGTTTCGTGTTGAAGGTCCCGATCGGCTCGGGGATCGCCGACAGCATGCAGTTCGTGACTCACCTGGAATTCGCCGGGCTCAGTGTCACGACCGACGCAGGCATCAGCGGCACCGGCTACACCGTCACGGTGGGACACGGCGGCGCCGTGATCCAGAAGGCGCTCGACACACTCCTGAGCGACGACCTGATCGGCAAGGATCCGCACAACGTCCGCGAAATCTGGCAGCAACTCTATCTCGGCAAGGCGCACTGGATCGGCCGCGCGGGCGCAACCACGATGGCGCAAAGCGCGATCGACATCGCGCTTTGGGACATCATCGCGAAGGCGGCCGAGTTGCCGCTATGGCAACTGCTGGGTGGTGCGTGCCAGGCTGACATCCCCATCTACAACACACATGCCGGCTGGCTGAACTACTCGATCGATCAACTCCAGGTCGAAGCCCTGAAGCTGATCGGGCAGGGATACGTTGCGCTCAAGATGAAGGTAGGACTTGCGGACTCGCACGAAGACCGACGCCGCGTCGCGGCCGTGCGCAAGGCCATCGGCGAAAAAGCGCTCCTCATGGTGGACGCCAATCAGAAATGGGACTTGATGCAGGCCCGGCAGGCCGCGCGCCTGCTCGAGGACTTCGATCTGTCGTGGCTGGAAGAGCCCCTGCACCCGGACGACATCCGCTCGCACCGCGAGCTCAACGACAGTACTTCGATTCCGATCGCTCTCGGCGAACACCTCTACACGACTCATGCTTTCAGGGATTACATCGAGTGTGACGCGGTCGATCTGGTCCAGGTCGACGTCTGCCGTATCGGCGGCATCACGCCCTGGCTGGAAGTTGCCGCGCTGGCGAACTCATTCAACATCCGCGTCTGCCCGCACGCGGGGGACCTGATGCAGGTGCACCAGCACCTCGTGAAGGTGATCCCCAATCATTGGCTGCTCGAAGTGATCCCGATCTGGGAGCGCGGACCGTTCAAGAATCAGATCAGGCTCGAAAGTGGCAAGTGCATCACGCCGACCGAACCCGGCGCATCCACCGACTTCACTTCGCAGGCATTCGATGAGTTTCGCATCAGCTGAGCGCTCGACACAGCGAGAGGGCAGGGAACAGTGACCAGGAAATTCGCCGAACAACTTGGATTCCCGGAAGCGCCAGTCGTGCTGCCGGACGGCAGCTTCCTGTTCGTCGAGATGGACCCTGCGAAGGGATGGACGATTCGCTTCAGCCCTGATGGCAAGACGCGGTCGGTGGTGGCGCGCACCGGACGACCGAACGGGCTCGCCGCTGATCGCAAGGGCAACATCTGGGTCGCCGAGACCGCGATGCGCGCACTCCTGCGCTTGACGCTGGAGGGCAAGTACGAAGTCGTCGTGAGTGCCTGTGAAGGTGAACCGTTTCTCTTCCTGAACGATCTCGCGCTCGCCAGCAACGGCGACATCTACCTCACCGATTCGGGGATCGAAATGGAAGATCTTGCGCCCCGCGGCCAGCTCAATCCCGACTACCGCAACCTGAAATACGACGGTCGTGTGTTTCGCATCGACCCGACGACCCGCACGGTGGAGCGCGTCGATCGGGGGCTGCAGTTCGCCAATGGCATTGCATTCGGGCCGGATGAGAATCTCTATGTGGCAGAGACCCTCAGCGGGAACATCTATCGATATGAGTGCGCAGCCGGGCGCGCGACTGGAAAGCGGAAATTGTTCGGCAATGTCATCGAACGCTTCGATCCGGGGGTGCTGCAGGGGCCGGACGGGATGAAGTTCGGCGCCGACGGCAGCCTCTACGTGGCGGTCTTCGGGCAAGGCGACGTCACAATTCTCGGCCGAAACGGAGCCGTGACCGGAAGGCTCAAGACCGCGGGTGCAATGCCGACGAACCTGGTTTTCGGTCCGCGCGGCGAAAAGAAAATCTATGTGACCGAAGTCGAGAGCGGGTCAGTGCAGGTCCTGGACGTCGCGACGGAAGGTTTGCCGCTGCACCTGTAGAATCAGCGCCACGGCACTTCGCCGGGCTGCGGCGGTACAATGTAACGACCAGCACCTTCACGGCGGGGAAACGGAAACTTGCCGCGCCCGGTGGGCGGGTTGGCCTGAAGATCCTTGAGCTTTGCTGCGTCGACCTCGATCCCGAAGCCCGGTGCATCGCTCAACACGATGAATCCGTCCTCGATGTGACTGTGCCACTTGAGGCAATGCTCGCGCCCCGGATCTACGACTTCCATCATATTGTGATTGGGCAGCGCCGCCGCGATCTGCGCCATGTAATCGGCCTGCGCATTCATCATCGTGACCTCAAGGCCATGCGCATGGGCCATGCGGGCAATCTGCCTGAGACCGGTCACGCCGGACTGGCCGGCCCATACATTGATCACATCCACGGCGCGGTTCGCGATCAGTGGATAGACTTGCGCGAGATTATGCAGATTCTCCCCACTGGCGACTGCGGCGCGCACTTGCTGTGAGACCAGCCGCAGACCATCGTAGTCCCAGCGTCGCGCCGGCTCCTCGACCCACAACAGATCGAAGTGCTTTTCCATTTGCCGGATGTAGCGCACGGCCTGCTTCGGTGACCAGTATTCATTCGAGTCGATCATTAGTCCCGGCCGCGGCGAGGCAATGCTCAACGCTTCGCGCATGATGTCGAGCCGGCGCATATCCGCCGCGAGATCCAGTCCCACCTTCAGCTTGCCGCTGTCGATCCCGAGCTCCGCCATGCGTCGGTAGAACGCGAACAGCTCCTCGTCCGACAGGCAGTAGTCGAGCCCGCTGGCATATGCCTTGACACGACCTGCAGTGCCGCCGAGTGTTTTCCACAAGGGCTCGTCGGCGAGTTTCGCCTTGATGTCCCACAACGCAACGTCAATGGCGCTCAAGGCCGCACTGGCTGCGCCTTCATTACCTCCCTTGTGCAGGTAGTCGTTCATCCGCATCCAGAGGGCAACGACCTCGCGCGGATCGGCGCCTTCGATCACTCCAAACAGACTCTCGATGCCACCGCCGTAGCCGAGCGAGATGCCCGTGACGTTCTCGTCGGTGTCGAGAAACAGGATCGATCCTGGCAGCATCTCCACGCCGCTCGGCAGGTTGGCATCGCCAACCAGGCGATCCATCTTCATGAGGTACTGCTCGACGCGATAACCGGTGATCTTCACTTGACGCTCAATCCGTTCCCGGGTGCATCCCCGGCAATCGCCCATCCGTCCTCGATTCGCACCTCGCTCGCCCAGAGGCGAGACGCCGACGCAGGATCCAGCACTTCCAGGCTCATGAAGCTCGGCATTACGCCGGCGAGATGCGCGTGAATGTTCCCGGGTGCGGCAGTCAATGTCACCGGGAGTTCGTAGCCGAAGGCGGCATCCGCGATCTGCAGCGCGCCGGTGATGCCGACGCGGCCGATGTCGATCTCGATGACATCGGCGGAGCGATGCTGAAAGTGGGGCAGGAACTCGCCGACGCCCAGTCCCCTGCCAACGCTTACCGCGGCACTGATCGCGTTCGATATCTGTTTCAAGCCAGCGACGTTGGAACTGTCACAGGCACCCTCGACCCACGCGAGGTCAAATTCCTGTTCCATGTCACGAATGTTGCGGATCGTCGCGTCGGTGGGCCAGGACTGGCCGAGGTCAATGGCCAGCGTGGGCGGAGCCACCGCTCGCGACAGCGCCGCCCGCGTTCGTGCCAGGCGCTGCAGGTCCTTGTCAGGATCCAGGCCCAAACGCAGTTTGCCGGCGCGCAAACCGAAATCGTGCGCCATGCGTTCGAACCACGCAGAAACCTGGGCCTCATCCAACGCCGCATCCGTGAGGCTCGCGCACGCATTGGCGCGCGGGCGCGATCCACCCAGGGTCTTCCAGAGTGGCTGGCCCTCGCGCTTCGCCTTGAGATCCCAGAGGGCCACGTCCAGCACCGCGATCGCTTCGTGGCAAGGCTCGCCGTGCGTGCGCTTAGCCTGGAGATTCACCATCCGCTGCCACAATCCCGCTATGCCGCGAGGATCCTCTCCCTTGAGTACGTGCTGCACGAGGTTATCGATCTGCGCGCCGTTGGTGCAGCAAGCAACGCCAATGCCGCTCACACCTGCATCGCTGCTGAGCTCGACGACGCAGCTCGTGCCCGCGTCCATAGCGCGCGTCGATCTTGAACGCGTGGGCAGATCATGAGCAAAGGGGGTCACCTTGACGCCGGTGACTTTCATGAGAGGGTTCCGCGATGGGCAGCGGGGGCCGCTGTCACTTGACGCTCTTCAGCCTCGATTGAGATTCGGTTTCCGCCGTATCGCGCTCGATGGCCCGCGCCACCATCGCGATGTGCACGCGCATTGCAGCGCCAGCCAGCTCGACATCGCCGGTGCGGATCGCATCGGCTATGCGGCGGTGCTCATTCAGTGTCGCATAGGGTCGGCCATCTTCGGGCAACGCGTGAAAGCGCGGCCGGTCGAGCAAAGCCCGGGAAGAATCGAGAAGGCGCTGGGCCCGTGGTGACTTGATCGATGCAAAGATGATGGCATGAAAGGCTTCGTCGAGATCGTCGAGCGTTGCCATGTCGTTGTCGCGAACGGCTTTCGCCTGCGCATCCAGGTTCTTGTCGAGGCGCTGCAACAGTTCTGCATCCGCCATCTGCGTGACGCGCCGCACCGCTTCGACTTCCAGTCCGGTGCGAATCAGCAGTGCCTCACGGACGTCCTCGGGGCGAATCGGCGCGACGAAGCTTCCGCTCTGCGGGTACACGTCGACCAAGCCTTCCTCGGCAAGCCATGCAATCGCTTCACTCACCGGAGCGCGCGACACGTCGAACTCGAGCGCAATCTCGTTTTTTTGCAGGCGCGAGCCGGGTTGCAGCTCGAGCCCGCGAATGCGGCGGCGCAGTTCCCGGTACACGCGCTCCGCCTTCGAATGCTCGGAGGAAGAATCGGTGACGGGGTGGCTCTTGCTCATCCTGGTGTGGGTCCTGGCAATTGGCGCTCAGCAGGCGGAGCGCTCGTCACGCGTAATCTTAGCGTTCGTAACTGGTCGTCGCACTTTCAATGTCTAACATGTTAGTTTTGAACAACATAGCGAATTGACTAAGACCCCCATCGACCGTGAGTGGGCTGCAGGCTTCGCAACTGAGCTCCCGAGAAGCGGGCGCTCAAGGTTGGGACCTGGCGCTGTCATCCCGATGGTTCACCGCTACACTGACATTTTTAGCCTGTATTTACCTGAATTGACGCTGTCCATCGCCAGCACAAGTGTGCGCGTCCCGATACATCAGGATCATTTCAGCAGCGCTTGCCGTGCAGCTGGAGGAGCTCCGGATGCAGCGCAAGTACCTGGTCCAGAAAACCGCGGCGTCAAAAGTCCTTTGAATCGCAAACAGCTAACATGTTAGCATGCAAAAAAGGGCTACCTACCAATGGCCGCTGCAGTGGGGGCTCGGGGAGCGGGGGGCTTCAAATGAAACGCAGTATCTCCACGTGGAATCGCATTTGTTTCTTTGCGATGTCATGCGCGACCGCAATCGGTATCTGCGCGGACGCGCGGGCCCAAGCATCCGCCGCGGCCTCGACGGCGTTGGAAGAGATCACCGTAACAGCGAAGCGGCGCACCGAAGACATCCAGACGACCAGCATTTCGGCAACGGTTCTCACGGGTGATCTGGTCGAGAGCAAGGGCGTTGTCGACTTGTACGCTTTGCAGTATGCAGCGCCGGCAGTCACGGTGACCTCCTATGGTTCGGCGAACGTCCTCAACATTCGCGGTCTGGGGCGCAGCCAGGTCGATATCGACGTCCCGTCCGGTGTCGTGATCTATCGCGACGGGGCGCCCACGCTCGCTGGGTATTTCCAGAACGAACCGTACTTCGATATCGAGTCCATCGATGTGTTTCGCGGTCCGCAGGGAACGTTCGTGGGCAAGAACGCGGCTGGCGGCGCAATCTTCATCAACACCAAGGACCCCGAGCTCGGCCACTTCAACGCCAGCATCGAAGGCGGCATCGCGAATTACAACGCCTATGAAGCGACCCTGGTCGGCAACGTCCCGCTCGGTGATACCGCGGCAATGCGTCTGGACTACCGCCATTACGAGCGCGATGACTACTACGACTCGATCACGGGCAATTTCACTGGACATCCCGGACAGGCGGACAACAACAGCTATCGTCTGGGCTTGCGCTGGCAGCCGTCCGACAATTTCTCGACGGTCCTGAAAGTCGACTACCACGATCTCGACTTCGGCGGCAACGTGACGACGGTGTTCGGAGAGAAACCCCTCGGCGATGTAGTACAGAACGCCAACTTCCAATACACCGACGAATCGCTGCGCACGGTGCTGGACATCAAGTACCGCTTCAGCAACGGCATCAGCCTCACCTCGCTGAGCGGCTACCAGGACGTCAACTCGGTGAACAATCTGGATCTGAACGCGACCTTGCCCGTCATCTATATCTTCAACAGCAAGATCGACGCGCAGATCTACTCCGAGGAAGTCAACCTGGTCTCGCCGGACGACCAGCGCTTCACGTGGGTGGTGGGACTGTTCTGGGAAAAGCAGAATTCAAAACTTCCGCCCTGGCAGGACGGGGGATTCAACTTCATCGGTAATGGCTTCCCCCTCACCTATCCCTGGGCCACGAGTCCGTGGGACAGCACGGACAAGGACCGCGCCGCATTCGTGCATACCGCGTTCAAGTTCACTGAACACTGGCAACTGGAGGCGGGAAACCGCTACGCCCACTGGGATCATGACCAGTTCACCGAGTGGGTGCTCGGCGACGGCGCC
>Ga0137409_10000221_pt1 | contig 59751 bp, 49 predicted proteins | sample CZODoug1_16funga_FD_122059 | JGI IMG/M metagenome (GOLD analysis project Ga0137409, IMG submission 122059) | Vadose zone soil fungal communities from Angelo Coast Range Reserve, California, USA - CZODoug1_16fungal (Hybrid Assembly) | ecosystem: Environmental > Terrestrial > Soil > Vadose zone... | reverse complement strand
ACTCCGCCACGCAGAAATCCACGCGAGCGGTATTGCACGATCACCAGTGGATAGCGCTGACCGGGGGCGTAATCGCGCGGATAGACGAGGTGCCCAGCGGCGTCGTTGCCGAAGCCATCGTCCCACTCTAATTTCTCGACTTTGCTGAAGGAGATATTCTGCATGCCGGGATTCGGATCAAATAAGCTGCTGCTCGTCCCATCGCGCAAGGAGATAGAAACCAGGGTGCCGGAGGCAGTGGCACCTTCATGGAGGCAAATGGCGTGTGAACGAGCGACCTCGCACTCGCTCAAGTAGTCGTTGGTCCTTAAAATGGTGTGAACCTTGCCGCCGTCGGGTTCCCAGGCATAGAGGGCCGATACCAAGCGGCTGTGGCCTTCGCTGCGCAGGATAATGAGCCGGTTGCCATCCCACCAAAGCCCGTCGATGGTACCTGTGCAGACTTCAGCGGCACATCGCTTCGCCTGTATGCCATCGGGAGAGTGTGCGGCGAAGACGGTCAATGGTGGATCGTAGCCGGTGAACTCGGCGGGATTGGGGTTCTCGAGCCAGGCAACGTCGCGCTGATTCGGGGCGCGTCGGATACTTTCAATCTGTCGGGTTTTCCCCAGTGCCGGCAGTTCATTTAATTGTTGATATTCGGCTTGTTCCGACGGCTTAGCTTGACGTTCGTCACCGGCATCGGCACGCACCACCAGTGGCTCGCGCGGGCACCCCTGGCCCGCAGGGGCCGGCGCCTGAACCAGCCAATTCGCAGTGCAACCGTATTGGAGCGGGTAGCGCTCGTAGCCGGGCCAAAATCGGCGATCATATAAGTAGCCCTTCGCGGCCTCCATCTGACTGTGCTCTGTTGTGGCTGCGCGGTTGCGCCCGGTCATGAAGAACAGCTTGGAGCCATCTCTACTCCACTGAAAGTCAATCACGTCCGCCGCGTTGTGCGTCACTTGCGCTTGCACGGTGCCGTCGCGACTGGTGCGCCAAATCTGGATGGCTCCGTCGCGTTTCAGTAGGTAAGCGAACCAGCGGCCGTCCGGCGACCAGAGCGCCTTCTTGGTGGCAAGCACGCCGTTGCGCCTGCCGTCGCCGATTTCAGCGAGAACAATGTCGCCGCCGGTGCCGGCTTGAACCGGCGGGCTCTTGCCGTCGGTGGGCACGATGAGCCAGGCGATCTCATAGCCATTGGCGTCGATCGAGGGCGTGACGAGCAGCAAGGCGATCTTTTCTCCATCCGGAGAGAGCGCAAATCGGCCGCCAAGCAGGGTCCCTATGTCGCGCAGTTGTACCAGGTCTTCGGAGGTGATCGTTCGGCCTGGCGTGGTGCCGCCAGACACCACGGTCGATAACAGGCAGCACACAGCGGCGGCGCCGATGAACTTGTACACGGACGTTTACCAGTTCTTAGACAGCTGAAGAGAGAAGTATCTGCCTAGGACGCTGGCGTTCGCCCCGTCAAAGGCCGCGCCTCCATACACGCCGGGAAATTGAGAAGCCACAAAGGGGGGATTCTTGTTGGCGATGTTGATCACGCCGAGCGTGAATGAGGTTTCATTGAGAAGCCCGTGCCCGGGGCCGATTTTGTAGCCTAAGCTGGCGTCCACTGTCGTCCATGAGGCAACCGGGACTATGGCCCCGGTCCTGTTGTCCTTGTAGGAGTTGACGTAGTTGATGAATAGCGCAGCGCTCAAGGGTCCTTTGCTAAGTATCTCGTGCGCGCGCATTTTTAGATCAACCGGGTTGTAGACGGTGTTGAGGATGGAGATGGCAGGGCTCGCGGCGGTAAACTGGTTCTCGAAGGTGAGAATGTAGGTTCCGGCGATACCGGTATCGAGCTTGCCGAGCGGCGAATCGGCCGCATACGAGAGCCCGAAATCCATGCCGCTGGTCTTCTGGGTCGAGAGGTTGTGCTGACGCGAATCGACGATGGCCCCGATGGTGGAGAGATCCGTGATGCCGGAGCCGAAGGCGTCGGAGTACCCAGGAGTGGCGGCGAGCGCTCTGACCAGCGATTGCGGCGGGTTGAACTGAACGATCTCGGGACCTAGGAGGTTGTAGAGTCGCAGCGCGTCGCTGAGGTCGATCCCTTGCAGCTGCGCATTCGCGATCCGGTTCTTGAAGTGAATATTGTAGTAGCCAAGGTTGCCGCGAAGCCCGGGAACCTCTTCGGGATGAAAGTCGAGCCCCAGAGTCCAGGTGGTGGCCTTTTCGGCCTGCAGATCCGGATTACCGCCAAATTCAATCAAGGTATTCGTGGTGCCGCCCGTGCGTGGATCAAACTCAGGGTAGGGAACGACTTGGAAGGGGACGGGATTCAAGTCATTGAGCAGCGGCGCGTGAAACGATGTGCCGAGCGCGCCGCGAAACAAGAGATCGCGCGAGGGCTTCCAAATCAAGCCCAGTTGCGGGTTATTGGTGGATCCGAAGTCACTGAAGTGCTCGTCCCGGTCGGCGAGGCTTAACGTGAGGCGGTTGTCCCGTGACGTGCCGCCGGCAGGCCCGACTAAGGGAATGCGCAATTCGATGAAGGCTGCGGCGACCTCGCGTTGCGGTTTAAAGTCGGTCATGCCGACCAAATCGACGTCGTTGAATTTTTCCTGTCGATATTGTGCGCCGATGGCGAATTGCACGGGGCCGGCGCGCGTGGCACCCAACGTGCCGTCGACCTTGGCGTCGAGCGACAGGATGCTCGAATGTACTTTCTGGTCGTCGGAGAGTGCGCTGTCGAAAAACGTGGTGGCTCGGGTGCTGCTCGAGGCATAGGTGGCACTCAGTTGCGCCTGTGCCTGATGCGGGAGATCTATTTTCGTCCCTAGCGTGCCGCTGTAGGCAGTAATGGTGACGGGGCTCGTGGTGCCGAAAAAAGGGCTGGTGCGGTTGGAGTCCGTTGAGCGGTGCGAGAAGGTGCTGTCGAGGAAGGTTTCGATTCCGGGCGCGAGAGTTTGGTTGATGGTGAGAAATGCACCGTGGCGTACCTGTTCAGGCAGGAGCGTGAAAGGTTCAATCAAAGCTTGGGTATAGCTTCGATCCGCACCGGTGAGCGGAGTGCGGTCGAGGAACTCATAGCTCAGCAAGGCGGAGCCGTCGTTCCACTTGTGCCCTACCGTTTGACCGAGTTCAGTTTCATGGGTACCGCCTTGCGCGTCCGTGCCATAGCGGACACGGCTTTCGGCGCCGTCGAGGTCGCGTCGCAGGATGAAATTGACCACGCCCCCGACCGCATCGGAACCGTAGACTGCGGATGCACCATCGGTGACGATCTCAATGCGCTCGACGGCGCTCAAAGGAATGAGCGAGATGTCGACAAAATTGCCCGACGTGTTGCCGGGCGCCACGCGTTGGCCGTTGATCAGCACCAGAGTGGCATCGTTGCCGAGCCCGCGCAAATTGACACCCGTGCCGCCCACCGCGTTGGCGGCGTTGCCGCCGCCGGCAACAGAGCCAAGGGTGCTGTCTGATGCGCCGCCGTTGAAATTTTGGGGCAGGCTCTGGATGAACCCCTGCACGGTTCCAAGACCAGTTTGATCAATCTCGGCGCGGGTATACACCAGTACGGGGGAGGCCAGATCCGTCGCCCCTCGAATGTGCGTGCCGGTCACGACAATTTCCTCGAGATTGGTCTTATCGAGTTCTGAGGTCGACGACGGAGAGGTTGGGACGTTGGTGTTGTCAGTATGCTGACTCGATGGTGAATTCGCTTGCGCGAGGCGGCTTTGGGGATCCGGCGCCGCTATCGATGAGACGGGGCGCGCCGCCGAGATCCTGACCGTATGTTTGTTGATGAATTCATACTTGAGTCCCGTATTGACGAGCAGTCGATCGAGGGCCTCTTGCGCTGACAATTCGCCGGCGATGCGCGGAGTCGTCACGCCGTTGATGGACAGATCTTCGGTACGGTAGAGGATTTGCAGGCCGGTCTGCTCGCCGAGCGCTTTGAGCGCTGCGCGGATCGGCTGTGCCTCGATATTCACCGCCACTTTGGGCGGGGAAGGTTGCGCCGGAGCGGCGTTTTGAGCCTGTACGCAGGTGCAGAACACAGCAAACGCAGAAATCGCGATCCACAGTCGAGCAGTTGTCATAACATCCCTAACGCGTTGAGCTAATTCGTGCTTATCCGGCGCACAATCGACTGTCACCGTACAGTCATAGTGTGATGTCGACCCCAAAACCTTGGTCAGCATCAATTAGGACTAAGGAAAGGGATGGAAAACGGCACTAAGGAGGAAGAGGACTCGCGCGCATGCCGGAACGCAACCCCAAAATCGCCCGCCCGGGCGTGAGCCTGGCGGCGCTCGCGTTCCGCAAGTACGCGCCGGCCCTGCACCGCTATATCGAGCGGCGCGTGCGTCGGCCGGGGACGGCGCTCGATCTGACGCAAGATATTTTCGAGCGATTTCTGCAAATCGCGGACACCGACGCGGTGCGCAACCCTCAGGCGTATTTGTACGGTATTGCGTCGCATGTGGTGCGAGAAGCGCTGTTTCGCGAAGACAAGAGTCTGGTGACCTACGATACGGATGCAGCCGAGGAAGCCGGCGAGCGGCTGGATCAGGCGCTGCCGGACGATATGGCGGAGCGGCTATCGCTGCAGCAGGATTTGAAACGCGCGCTTGCGGCATTGCCCGCGATGCATCGGGTGGTGCTGTTGCTGGTCAAGCGGGATGGGCTTTCCTATGAGGAGGCTGCGCTGAAAACTCGCTTAAATGTCAGCACGGTAACCAACTACGTGTTCGAGGCGCGCGCGAGGGTCAAGATGCTATTGAAGGATCGTGCGCAGTGACGAGGTTTAGCCCATGAAGCTGCAACGTCAAATCGATAAGCTGATGGCGCAGCGGGCCTCCGAGTGGCATCAGATTCTGGAGAACGCCGGCGAATCGGAGCGTGCGGAGTTCGTTCTCTGGCTGAAACAGTCGCCACTGCATGTGCAGGAGTATCTGGAGACGGTGTACACGGATCTGGTGCTGAAGCACGTGGATGCCGAGGGGCATGAGGACGTCGACACTCTCCTTGCGCAGGTGTCACCCTCTGTGGTGCCTCTGACTCAAATGCCTCGGCCGGCGGAATCGCCAAGACCGCGCCCCAGGCGATGGGCCATCGGTTTTGCGACCGCCGCGGCGGTGGTTTTGTGCGCCCTGCTGCTGCCACCGGTACTAAAGCACTTTGACCCCCTCCGAGAATACGTGACGGCCCTCGGCGAGCAACGCACCATCCAACTCGCCGATTCCTCGATCGTCACGCTCAATGCAGACTCGCGAATCGAGTTGCGTCTGGATCAGAGTCATCGGAACATCGCACTCAAGCGGGGTGAGGCGCTCTTCAAGGTGGCGCACGATCCTACCCGCCCCTTCACGGTTCGAACGCACACGGTCATTGTGCAGGCGGTGGGTACGCAATTCAGTGTGTATGAGCGGCCCACTGGAACGCGCGTGTCGGTCTTGGAGGGTCGGGTCCTGATCACGCCGCTCGGGCCCAGAGGCGTGGGCAGCCTGAATGCGGCACACCCCACGGAAAGTCTCGGAGCCGGGCAAGAGGCACAGGTCGCGCCGGACGGCACGATTCAGCGCAACGCAAAAGCGGACGTAATGGGGAGCGTCGCGTGGCGCCAGCGGCGGCTGATTTTCGATGACGCGCCGCTCGAGGATATGATTTATGAATTCAATCGATACAATCAAAGCCCGCGCTTGACACTGCAAGGCGTTCCGCCGGGCAGCCATCATTACAATGGCATCTTCGACGCGGCGGATCCTGATTCTCTGGCAGAACTATTGTCGAGGGAGCCAGATTTGGTGATCGAGCGAAGAACTGGCGAGATTGTTATTAGGCAGCGGTAACGCAGCCGCTTGGGCGCAAACGTTTCCGCGGAAACGCACATTAACGTCAACTCTTGATATACCCTGTAAACTACTGATTTATAATTGTAAATGGCGGGACGGCTGGCCACCGCATTCGCGCTATAAGCGTTTGTTTATGCGAAGAAGATATTCTCTTGCGCATTGCGAGGTCCCAAATAAGGCTCCGCAAAGGTGCGGATTTCTCGGAATATCTGCGGACGCCCCCGGATCGAAGGTTCGTCGTGATCGCGTCCGCCCGTTTTGTCACCACGACGTCGCGCATAATTCCTTCCGGCGCTGGCCGACCGGCCAGCTTCACTTCATGAATTCATCCACCTTCTTTATGTCATCGTCTAAACTCAGCAATTCCCATCGTTGCAACGATAGGGGTACGTTACCGTTACTCCATAAGTAGTCGTGAAACTCGCGGAGCGTGAACTTGTCGCCCTGCTCAAGACGCCGTTCCGGCAACGCTTGCCGCCGTGCGTCAGGCCATTAGATTGGCGCCACCGTTGACGAAAATCACCTGGCCCTGGATGAACTCCGCTTCGGGCGAAGCCAGCCAGCGCATCAGATTGCTGTAGTCCGCATCGGTAACGCCGCGTCCGGTTGGATTGTGACCTGCGGCGTCGCGGACAAGGTCGGTCGTTTTGGCGCCAAACAAAGCACGTACGGAATCGGTTTCCACGATTGCCGGCGCGATCGCATTTATACGGATGCCCTTGGGTGCGAGCTCGACCGCCAAATAGCGGATAAGACTCTCGGCCATCGCTTTGGCGACGCCGATGGCCGCATAGTTCGCTATCACAATTCGGCCGCCGCGGCTGGTAAGGAAAAATATCGTGCTGCCACGGGAGAGTATGGGCAGCGCCGCTTGAACCAGAAATAGCAGGCTGGTGCCGTTGGTCGTGACCGCTCGGGCGAAGCGCGTCGGATCGGCGGTGAGAGTCGGGGAAGCATAGGCATCGAGTGCGCAATGGACTACCTGGTCGAGGTGGGCGGTCGTTTGTTTCACGGTCGCAATGAGAGATGCACAACCTTCAGGAGTACCTGTATCGGCTTTGATAATATGAGCGCGGCTGCCTGCGGCAGACACATCCCTGGCGGCGCGCGAGGCTGCCTCATCGTCACGGTAGTAGTTGAGGAACACATCACCCGCATCTGGCGCGAAGGCCTTTCCGATGGCCAGGCCAATTCCCTTGGTTCCACCGGTGATCAGAATGGACATTCCTCCCCCCTTTACCGAACCACTGATGCTGACAGGAATTGCACCTCTCGACTATGTCGAATGTCGGCGCAGAGATAGATGCATCGAGGATGACTTGACCTCGACGACCGGAGCAGTTGCGATTCGCATCAAGCGGCTCACTTGATCCAGTTCGGTCGAGGACAGCAAGGGATACGTTCTCTTGACGGGCCCAGCCGCGCGCATGCGTTCGAGGTCCGCCTCCGGCACGAGAGCGCGCAAGATCAACTCATCGTCATCGTTAGTGCCGTATCGTTTTCGTAGCTCCTCGATAGTCGGCTGTTCGGGCGTATTGGCGAGCACCTCCTTTGCTCGCGGCGAAGTCATGATTTTGTCGAGCACGTTGGGCTCGATCGGCGCGACTGTGTCGCCGTAGAAGCCTCCCGCGTATTGGATCACTTCATCCGGAACGATCGCATAACGCTTACCCGAGACAACATTGAGAACGGCAAGCGTGCCGACCAGCTGGCTGAACGGTGTCGCCATGCCGGGGTATCCCAGTTCTCGCCGCACCTTTGCCGTCTCTACCAGCACTTCGTCCAATTTGTCGCTCATGTTGTGCTGAACCAGCTGCGCCTTTAGTGTGCCGGTCATCCCCCCCGGAATCTGATGCTCGATCGACAGCACGTCGTATTCACTGTACTGGTTAATGAGATAGCCTGCCGCCTTCCCGACGGCTTCAAAATGTTCCGCCACAGGCTTAAACAGCGTCGTATTCAGGCCATGAGTGTGTCCTTTGAGTTCGACGTTCTTGGCCATGATCTCCGTCGACGGTACCGATGGGCCGTTAGCCATCGGCCGGCTCGCTGTGTGCAGGATCGTGATACCGAGATCGATGGCGTCGAGATAGGCCTTGGCCGACATGCCGAGCAGATTGTTCGAGTGAAACTCGATTTTCTTACCGCGCGCTTTGCCTATGATGGCAGGCACCAAGGTCTTCAGTCGTTCCTTGTCCAGGGTCCCTGCGGTATCGTAGAGGAGGAGCGTGTCGATATTGGGAGAGGCCGACAGTTTGTCGGCCTTATCCGCATAATATTCATCCGTATGGACCGGGGACAAGAAATATAAAATCGTACCGGCCACCTCCGATCCGAATTCCTTGGCAACCTTTGCCAGCCGATGAATTTTGTCGATATTGTAGAGCACGTCATAAATCCAATACGATCGGACTCCGTGGCGATTTAATTGACGCATCCACGCGTCCATCAACGAGTCTGGCGTCACACCAAACGTCACCGAAGCGTTGGAGCGCATGCCACCCCGAATAGGCGTGCGTGGCATGGACTCCACAAGCAGGTCAAGCCCTTCCCACGGGTTCTCCCGGCAGTGCCGGATCAATACCTCCATCATCGAAGAACCGGCAAGGTCAATGACCCTGAAGCCGGTGCGATCGATCACAGGAGACACAGGCAGCGCCATGCCGGCACGCATGCGCATACCCCAGAGACTTTGCTGCCCATCGCGCATTGTCTCGTCGAGAAACTCGATAAACGCCATCTTCGGTTCTCCTAAGAGTTACGCGATTGCCGCAACGTCATGCAGGCTCGATATAAAAAAGAATCTGATCGAATTCCACCATGTCGCCGTCCTTTGCACAGATCTTGCGGACAATTCCCGCTGTACCCGCACGCACCGTGGTAAACAGCTTCATGACCTCGACGAGGCAGACCTCGCTCTGCGCCTCCACTCGCTCGCCCAACTCGCAATACGGGGCTTCGCCCGGCTTCGGCCCGCGGTAGAAAGTGCCAAGCATGGGTGCGGCAACGGCGACCCAGTTGTCCGGTACGTTGGACGCCAGTGCGTCCGGCACGGGAGGCGGTGCAACGTGGCCCATACGGCGCGGAATATTCTCTGCCGCGAGCGGTCGGGTTACCACGTACTCCGAGGGAATTGCGAGACTGCCGGCATGGCTAACTTTTGGATCGGAAGACAAGAAAAGATCGAAATCCTCGATTTGGAGATGCATCTCATCCCAGCTCGACGCTTCGAACAAAGCCACCAGAGCTTCGATGTCTTCGGGTTTCACTGTCGCCATGACGATTCCTCCACGCTATTGAGCGCCTTCGTCGGTAGCTACGCTCGAAACGTTCAAGGATACCTTGGCTCGCACTGCGGCGATCAGAAGCGGCAACACCGGTTCCCCAACCACAAAGCGCAACTTCTCCGCGACGGCGGCCCGAACACCTTCATCACTGGTGATCGCCCCGCCGCGGGCGCCGTGATAGCCACGGATGAGCGACGGCAATCGTTTCGGATCTTCACCGCCGTCGACCGCATTCAGGTCGATGACGCGCTCGCTCGGTGCCTCGCTCGGTCGATACACTTTCAGCGGGCTGTGCTGCGCCGCCCATTGTGCTATGTCGGTCAACCGCGGATCCGCAGTCTCGTCCGGTCTCACCACGTCCAGTTTTCCCGCAAAGATGTGGCCGAGCGCACCGTCGACGGTGACCGTTCGGCCCGCAAAGCCGGCAAGCACGGAGACCCCGCAACCCACGATGCACGGCAGGCCGAGGGCTCGGCTCACTACTGCGGCGTGTGACGTCGAGCCACCCGTTTCAGTGATCACTGCTTTCGCGGCGAGCATGCCGTGCACATCCTCCGGACTCGTAGTGGGCCTCGCGAGGACAACCGCCTCGCCGGCCTTAGCCCGAATCTCAGCTTCGTCTGAACTCGTGACAACCATGCCGGCGCCGACGCCGGGGCAAGCTCCCTCACCGGAGGCGAGTATTTGCGCTTGCGCTGCCTGACCCTCGGCGAGGCGAGGCGCGAGCAGCAGTCGGATCTGTTCCGGTGTGACACGATCGAGTGCAGTGACTTCATCGATCATTCCTTCACGAACCATGTCAACGGCAATGCGGACGGCCGCGGCCGGCGCCCTCTTGGCCGCACGACTCTGAAGTAAATAGAGTTCGCCGTTTTGCACGGTAAATTCGATGTCCTGCACATCGCCATTTTCCCTCTCCAATATCACGCATGCTGCCATGAGCCCCTGGTAGGCTTTCGGTACGCGAAGCTTCATCGTCGACAGGACGTTCGGCGTGAATTTGCCTGAGACCACGTCCTCGCCCTGCGCACGCGCAAGATATTCTCCGAAGGGCTCCCGATCGCCTGTCAGTGGATTGCGGCTAAACACAACACCGGTGCCGCTGCTGTCATCGCGATTCCCGAACACCATGGCCTGGATGGTCACCGCAGTGCCGAGGTGATGCGCAATCCCATGGTGCTCGCGATAGCGCTTTGCCCGGCGGGAATTCCACGATTCGAATACAGCGCGAACGGCGGCCATCAGCTGTGCGTACGCCGTCTCGGGGAGGCCCGCCCCCGTGGCGTCCGCGATCTGGCGATTCCACGAAGCGGCATCGCCATCCGGTGGAAACGCATCTATGTTCGCCTTGAGCACAATGTGCGCATAGAGGTCATAGAAGCGCCGGTGTACGTCTCGTGCAAAGCGCACATCGCCGCACTCAACCACAAGCGCTGCCTCGGTATCCTTCGTGATTCCAAGATTGAGAATCGTGTCCATCATGCCAGGCATCGATACCGGAGCGCCCGAGCGGACTGAAATCAGAAGTGGCTTCACGCCGTAGCCGAAGGTGCGGCCGGTTCGCTGCTCGAGGCGGGCGATGGCTGTCGCCATTTCTTCGGGCAGTCCTTGCGGGAGAGCGCCGTCGCGCAGGAACGCGCGGCACGCCTCGGTGGTAACGACGAACGCCGGCGGTACCGGCAACCCGAGCGACATCATCCGCGCGATCGACCATGCCTTGCCGCCGATCAGCGCCTTGTCCGGCAGATTGCTGCCGTCAAGCTGGGTGATCCACCGATGCGAGGGATTTGTCACGATTGCCTATTCGTCGCGTTCGCGGCCGAGAATGCGTAGCAGATCCTCGTGCATCTCGAACCATACCGTATGATAGCTAGCGATCTTCGCGTCGCTCACCCATTCTATGGCGCCATCCTCCGCCTTCTCGAGCGCCGCGATGAGCTTGCGCGGATAAATGCTGAGCCGAGGCAGCTCCTTCGCCATGCGCTTCAACGCTGGCTCCGCTCGCTCATGCAGCGTGCCCAGCCGGTCGATGAGTTGCTCGTCGTGGTCCGTACTGGAATGATCGTTTGGCACCTTTTTGCCGCCCACGTCCATGGTTTGCCAGTCGGTGATCAGTTGTTTCAGTTCCGCATTGATTTTTTCAAATTGACTATACGCCTCGCTCATGGCGATGCTCGCGCGCTGATCGGCATAGACGCGTGAATACTCGGCGCGTAGCGCCACTTGCGCCGGACCCGTCAACATGAACTTGCCGGCGGCAGTAACAACGCGCCGCCGGCCCTCCTCCTCGGCCAGCAAGCGCGCCACGGTCTCGATGTCGAGCCCCGTGATATCCGCCACTTCCTGCGGTGCCGCGTGTTTCTTGATCGCAAGGCCATGCAGGACCACATGCCTGTCATTTAGAAGTCTGTCGACATCGGTACGCCTTAGTCGCGAGCCCTTGCCCTTGAGGTTGCGCGATTTATCTTGCTCGAGATGGTAGAGTTCGTCGGCGAGCGGCGTACCCGCGTGGTATTTCACCCACGTATCGCACAGAAACCGGTATTTGTCCGTAAGCAGCGGAGGTACCCATTCCTGACTCAGCCGATTGTATTCGGCGAGCGTGAGGACGCCTCGCGTCGTGCGATAGGCATCCTTCTTGCTTGCCAGGTTTGTGATCCCCGAATGGAGCGGACCACACGTAGTCGTACAGGGCTCCCCCTGTAACACGGAATACGGTATGTTTGTGTACATGCGTGTCGGCTTATTGGAGTGCTGTGCCATGGTATATTCCATAACCTGCTGACTCGGATGCGACACTAGCCCCACGAGCTCGCCAAGCGCATCGCGACTGAATTCGTCGTTTAACAGCGGGCGGAACCGTTCGGCGCGCTCGTCAACCTTCATCCAGTCGTCGACTTCGTAGACACCCGCTATATGGGCGAGGTCCTTGATGATGGCGAAATAGACAATCGCCCCCGCATCGATCATCTGGTCGCGCTTCCACGCGGCAATGCGCTTCCAGAGTCTCGTGGTCGCGTCACGCACCTTCTCCTCGAGCAACCTAAACGTCGAGATCAGCTCTTCCCGCGAATTCATGCCGAGCGGCACATAGCCGTCGGAGAGGTGGTCCGACGTATACAGGCCAACGCCGACCAATTGCTCGGGCTTGAACTCCGGTTTCGATTCGAATGAACCCCAGTCATCCATCAAATGGAAGTGACAATCCTTGACGGCCATGGTGACGGTCAAGTTGTTGTGAGGGACGTCGGTGGCGATGTCATCGAGCCAGGGGAAATCGCTTTCCGACAAATCCATGAAATCGCGGACCACCATCTCACGGTCGTCGGCGATCTTGTAGGGTCCGGAATTGCACATCGAGATACGGCTTTCACAGGTGATGAGAAACCCGTACTGTGAAGCGGCCGCCATGAAGGCCTGTGCGGCCGAGTGCAGCGCGTCCCCCGCAATACAGTCGAACATATCCGCGTGAAATACCTGTAGCCGCCGTTCGGGCAAGAGCTGCGCGCGGTGGCCGAATTCCTTGTTGGTGATGTGTCCATCGTTGCGGTGCGAGGAAAGTTGGAATCGCTTCCAGAAATTCATTACGTAAATGATGTCCTCGATCGCGTCCGTAGGCTTGAGCAATCCCATATTGATGAGCCATTCGCGGCCCAGCAGGTAGAACCCCGGCAGCGCCCATCCCATCGACGGGTTCTGGATTTTCATGCCCATATTGCGGGCACGGTCGCCGATCTCCTCAGCCAAAAGCCGAGTCTCGATCTTACGCAGGAGCGAGGGATAGCGGTAAAACGCCATCAGATAGCTCAACATCATGTAGGCAGGTACCGGAAATAGCTTCGACTCTTGGACAGTACGCGTTACGCACAGCCAATATGTCTCATCGCTGCAGTTTTGCATCAAGTTGTTGGTTTCCAGGACCTGCGCGTAGGAGACGTGGTTTTGACTCATTAATCTTTCCTCGAACACTCGTGTGGCCGATGCCGTGAGCCGTCAGGCTTTCTTCAGCCGCCAGACATTTGCCGTCATCTCGACACCCGTCTGATAGGCTTCAGCCGTCTTTGCCGCCGCCGTTACTTCGAGCTCGACCGTATCGCCGTCGTGAATACCGCTGATCTTCGCGTTCATCAGGCACGGGACCCCCCATTCGCGTGTGAGGATTCCAAGATGAGAACGCACCGTCCCACCGGCGCAGATCACGGCCTTGAAGTGCGCGAGAATCGGCGCGGTCAGCGTGCCGCCGGAGTCGTCGATGACCGCGATGGTCTCAACCGGAACCCCTTCGGTCAGGAACTGCAGTACTTTGTCCGGCGTGCGGATGTACCGGGCGACGCCAACCGTGTTCGTCGGATATGTCGCTACATTGTCACCGGCACCACACAGTTCCCGCCCATCCTTGTCAGGCGGCGCCGTCTTCGCTTCCGGATGCCGGAATGAGAAGGTGTTGATGCTGGCATCCGACACACCCGCGGCGGGTTTATAGATGTCGGGGCGCTCACGAGGGGAGATCGCCGCGGACCAGTCGAATCGGTGCCCCGCGTCGATGAGCAGCTTCTCGATCTTTCGCATTTCATCGGCCGTAATTAACTCGTAAGACTTGTCGAAGACGAAGGAATTCCAGTCGCCGCCGAGTGTTGCCAACTTGGACCGGACCAGGTCCTTGATGGCGCCGTGAAACGCCTCAACCGTCGGCGAGGCAGCCTGATACCCGAATTTGTCCGAGTCCACGTATAGTTTCGTCACCCCTCCCCCTCCGCGGCGATGCCTGCCGCTGGTTGCTCCGAGCATTGAGCCGCGGACAATCAGGCTACGTCGCGGCGCCCTGCCCGTCAATCCGATGAGCTACAAAATTGTAGTACAAAACGGAGACGGATGCGCGCCCCTTGACCACTACAGCCCTGCGACGCCGCAAGCCGTTGCATTATCCGCCCCCAGCGGTCGGCGATGCTCCATACACGGCGCGAAGCTCGCGCTTCAGCACTTTCCCTGCGGCGTTTTTCGGTAACTCGGTTACAAACTCGTAGCGTTTTGGGCGCTTGTATCGGGCGATCTTTTCGAGGCAGAGTCGGTCCAGACTCTTTGGATCGATCGACTCACCGTCTGCGGCAACCAGGATCGCGGCAACACTCTCACCCCACTCGGCATCGGGCACCCCGATCACCGCCGCCTCCGCAACACCGGGATGCGTCAGCAATATATCTTCGATCTCGCGCGCGTAGATATTCATTCCGCCCGAGATGATCAGATCCTTCTTCCGGTCGAGTAACATGAGGTACCCGAAGCGGTCCATTCGCGCCAAATCGCCGGTATGGAGCCAGCCACCGCGAAGGGTCTCCGCGCTATCCTGCGGCCGGTTCCAATAGCCACTCATCACGGTCTCGCCTCGCACCAGCACCTCTCCTATTTCGCCAAATCCGACTGGGTTGTCGTCTCCGTCCGCGACACGGACCTCGATACCGGTCCTTTCGATCCCTACCGATGCGAGCCGCTCGTCATCGCCGCTCGAAGCCGCCGCGATCATCCGCTTGCTCATCGCGGTGATGGTGCAGGGGCTCTCCCCCTGGCCGTAGCCGTTCCATAGTTTCGGACCGAACGTCGCGAGCCCGGCGCGCAAATCTCCTGCGCTGACCGGAGCGGCCCCCACGAGGATGGTACGAATGTTGGAGAGCGTCGCGCCTTTGATGTCCGCATCGGTCGTCATCCGCCGGAGCAGCGTGGGCGGAACGAAAAACGTGAGATTGCGTGTCGCATCGATGATCTTCCCCACTTCCTGCGCGTCGTAGCCGCCTGATTCCGGCAAAATGTTGTTGCTGCCCTTGGCCACATACGACAACGCAAACAGCCCTGAGGCATGCGACGTCGCCGCCAGATGGAGCAGCGCATCATCTTCGGACAGCATGTCGACATCGGCGAGGTATCGGATCGCCATCGCCATGAGGTTCCCGTGGCTGAGCATCGCCCCTTTCGGTTTCCCCGTCGTTCCGCTGGTGTAGAAAATCCACGCAAGATCGTCACGTCCAACCGGCTGAGCTGCAATTCCGTCGGCCGCCACGAGTTTGGCATACTCCTGCGATCCGGCAACGATCACGCGCTTACCGGGACAAGCACCAACGATTGGATGTGCCAGCGCCTCAGTTGCAAAGACCACGGATGCGTCGCTGTCCTCGACCATGAACCCCAGTTCGCCGGCGTGCAGGCGCGCGTTCATGGGAACCACCGCCAGTCCGGCGTGCCAACATGCGAATAGAATTTCTAGGTACTCCGGGCAGTTGCTCATGGCGAGCGCGACACGGTCGCCGCTACCGAGCGCCAACCTATCCTTGAGCGATGCCGCCAATCCGGCTGCGCGGCGCCCTAGTGTGCCGTAGTCGAACAGCGTCCTGTCTCCAATGGAGAGTGCGGGTCGATGTTGGAAGCTCCGTGCGGCCGAGATCAACAAATGGGCGAGACTCACGCGAGTGCTTCCAAGATCGTGATGGCCACGGCCGCCTCCTCAATGCCCATCAGCCCACCGCCATTCTCTTGCAATGCAAGGCGCGGCTGCTCCACCTGGCGGGCGCCCGCCTCGCCGCGCAACTGCGTCACCAGTTCGTGTATCTGACCGAGACCCGTGGCACCAATGGGATGCCCCTTCGATTCCAGCCCCCCGGACGGGTTGAACGGGATTCGCCCGCCCACGGTGGTTGCCCCGCGCGCCGCCATGGGGCCGCCATCGCCGAAATCAAAGAAGCCAAGATTCTCGCTCTGCTGGATCTCGCCGAACGCCGTCGCATCATGACACTCGACGACATCAATATCCTCGGGGCCGACCCCTGCAATCGAATAGGCCTTTTTCGCCGCACGGCGCGAAATGTGTATCTCAATGTCCTCTGGATTGCGCCGGCCTCCATTCATCAGTACCGAGGCACGCACCTTGACGGCCCGGTTGCGATCGAAATTTGACAGCGCCTCGGCGCTGCACAGGATCGCCGCCGCCGCCCCGTCGCTGATGGGTGAGCACATCGGCAGCGTTAACGGCCACGCAATCAGCCTCGCCGCCAACACCTCGTCCGCGCTGAAGGCCTTGCGATATTGCGACAGAGGATTGTGGATGGAATGGCGATGATTCTTGGCGGCGACCTCGGCAAGATGGCGCTGCGTCGTACCGAAGCGAGCCATATGGTACTTCGCGAATGCCGAATAGATGTCCATGAACACCGTATGCGGGCTCTCGCGCACCGCCTCTTCGGGTGGCGTCGGCATCTGCTTCCCCAGAATCGCCAGGCGCTCTAGCGTGGCGGCTTTCTTGGCTCTATCCCAGCTGCCCTCGAAGGCAGCCATGGACAGCGCGGTGTCGACGCTCACCATTTTCTCCGCCCCGACGGCCAGCGCCACCTCCACCGACCCGGATTGAATCTGCATCATGGCGACATTGAACGCGGTCGATGCGCTGGCACAGGCGTTTTCCACGTTGATGATCGGCACCGCGTCGAACGCCATCGCCTTCAGTGCCACCTGGCCTCGAATACCGTACTGACCCTCCATGGCGCCCTGGGTCGCGTTAGCGAATGCGATCGCCTCGATCTGCGATTCCACCGCTGCGGCATCGCTCAGAGCCAATCTAACCGCCTCCTCCGCAAGGCTCGACAGGGGCCGGTCGAGAAAGCGACCGAACGCCGTCATCCCGATGCCGATTACGAACACCTCGCGCAAGGTGCGCTCCTCGCTAATATTCTCGATTGCTGAATCACCACATTATAGGACAATATTGTACGATATAAAGGACGATGCCGCACCCTAGGCAATCAAGGAACACTATGCACAGGCTTTCGAAGCACCGGCTGCTTCTTGTCAACGATGACGGGATCGACGCTCCGGGCATCATTCTTTTGGAAAAGATCGCTCGTCGCTATACCGATGAGGTCTGGGTAGTCGCTCCGGATGAGGAGAAGTCAGGCGCGTCGCATTCGATCTCCATGAATATGCCCGTACGAGTTCGAAAGCGTGATGACCGCCACTTCGCCATCACGGGCACGCCGACTGACTGCGTTCTTCTCGCAATCTACGAGATCATGAGCGAAAAGCCGACGATGTTGCTCTCAGGGATCAATAGAGGCGCAAATCTCGGTGAGGATATTACCTATTCGGGTACCGTGGCGGCGGCGATGGAAGGCGCGCTTATCGGCATTCCCTCCGTTGCACTGAGCCAAGTTTTCACGCCGCGCGCCACAGTCCCATGGGAGACGGCGGAGACATATACCCCGATCGTTCTGGCGGCGCTTTTGGATGCCGAATGGGAGCCCAACAGCTTTGTCAACGTGAATTTTCCCGATGCGCTTCCGAGCGAAGTGACCGGAACGCGCGTGACCAGACAGGGCCAGCGACCACCGGGATCATTCCGGCCTGAACGCAGGATCGATGCTCGGGATGTACCGTATTATTGGATCAAAATTGCCTATCAGGATGGCGGATACGATCCGGGAACGGACCTCGAGGCGATCCGCGATAAGGCGCTGTCGATCACACCCGTCCAGCTCAATATGACCGCCCATCTCTTCCTCAAACAATTGCAGCAACGGTTCCGATGACGCGGTGCGGGACGCCCTCGGTTGCATCCGCGGTGTGTCGATGATGCCTTGCGCCTACTATTCTTAAGTCTGGTTGCGCTGCCCGAACATTGTTAAGAGGAGGGGACGCAGTTACATGAGTGTTTGACAATATTGTCCATGCCAATGAAAATTCATACAGTTAGCTGCGCTTTAGTCAGCGCCTGTCGGGAAAAGCGTGAAAAGTTTGGCAACCAGCAAAAGTTCCGTCAATGCACGTGCGGCCCAAATTGAAGAATTTGGCCAGGATAAACCAATCGGAGCGCACGGGCTAAGCTCTCCCGATGCGGTGGTCGATGCCATCGTCTCGGGCATTCGGTTGGGGCGCTTTGTCCCGGGTCAGAAACTCGTCGAGGCGGACCTCACTCAGAGCATCGGCGTCAGCCGCGGTCCGGTTCGTGAGGCGCTGAAGCGTCTGGCCGCCGAGGGCATTGTCTCCCTCACGCGCCATCGCGGCGCCTACATTCGCGTACTTACGCGGGCCGAAGTAGATCAAACGCTGGTGGTGCTCGAGGTACTGACCGGCCTCATGGCCCGGCTGGCAGCGGAGACCGTTCGTCGCGGAGGCCACGCGGCAAAGATGCGCGAGGCGTTTCGCTGGCTTGCGATCTACAAAGCCGGTAGCGATAGTGGAATTGAGCAGATAGAGAAGCGGCGGCATTTCTACGACACGCTAGCGGAGATCGGCGGCAATCAGGAGCTCGATCGAATCATGCCCGCAATGCAGATCCACTTGCTTCGCATGCAAACGCTGCCGTACCAGACCGCGGAAGACAAGCGCCTGCAGCTGCTGAGCTATTCTGAAGTTACCGAAGCCGTACTGGCGGGGAATCCGAAACTCGCGGAACGAGCGATGCGCAAGCACCTCCGCCGCACCCGCGCCCACCTCAAGCACGTTTCCGACGCGGCTTTCGCGCCCCCGAAGGCCGGTCGTTAAGCGCGAAGAACGCGTCCGCTAACCGGCGTTTCCACCACGTCGCGTCGGATCGCTCACTTTGCCCGAAAGGCAGGCAGCAGAACGCGTTCCATCCAGCGGGTATCCAAGCGATTATCCCGGAAATCCGGATGTTCAACGATGCACTTCAACAGCGGCAGGTTGGTCGGAATGCCCTCGACGCCGAAACGCGCGATCGCGTGTGCGAGGCGGTCGATGGCCTCATCACGGGTTCGGCCGTACACAATGAGTTTAGCGATCATGCTGTCGTAATTTGGCGGGATCAGGGTGCCGTCGGTCACGGCTGAATCGACGCGCACTCCCTCACCCACAGGAGACCGCCACCGAGTGATGCGGCCCGGACAAGGCATGAAATCGCGCGCGGGATCCTCGGCGAGGATTCGTGCCTCGATAGCATGACCGTTCGGATGAATCCGCTCTTGCGCCGGAAGCTGCCCGCGGCCCGTTGCCAGCAGCAACTGGAGGCGCACAAGATCGATGCCGGTAGTCATCTCCGATACGGGATGCTCGACCTGGAGCCGAGCGTTAACCTCCATGAAATAAAACTTCCCGCTTTCCTCGTCGTAAAGAAACTCGACCGTACCGGCATTTCGGTATCCAATCGACGCAAGCAGATCCACCGCTGCGCGATGCAATTGAGTACGTACCGCCTGCGGCAGGACCGCGGCCGGCGCCTCTTCGATCATCTTCTGGTAGCGGCGTTGAATCGAACAGTCTCGCTCGCCAAAATGCACGGCTCCGCCGGCGCCGTCTCCCATCACCTGAACCTCCACGTGCCGCGCACGATCGACGAATCGCTCGAGATAGAGCGTGCCATCGCCAAACGCCTGCCTCGCTGCCAATGATGCCTTCTCGAAAGACTCGATAAGATCTGCCGAGCTTCGGGCAATAACCATGCCCCGGCCGCCCCCCCCGGCGGAAGCTTTTGTGATGACCGGATATCCGATCTCGGCGGCGTGCGCGAGTGCGGCATCAACGCTCCCGACACTCTCAGTGCCGTTCGTCATCGCCACTCCGGCACGGCGTGCTAATGCCCGCGCCGAGAGTTTATCGCCGACCTGGCGCATGGCCTCCGCCGTGGGACCGACGAACGTGATGCCATGTTCGGCGCAGAGCGTAGGGAGCTCCGGACGTTCCGATAGAAATCCGTAACCCGGATGCAAAGCAGAACAACCGGTGGACAACGCCGCATGCATAATACGAGGCGCGTTCAAATACGACTCCCGGGCGGGTGCGGCACCGAGCACGACGGTTCGGTCCGACTCCTGTGCGGCCAAACTGCCGCAATCTGCCGCCGAAGCGGCGAGCACCGTCTCGATCCCCAATGAGTGCGCCGCGCGCACAATGCGCACCGCGATTTCGCCTCGATTGGCAATTAACAGGCGGGCGCACGAAGACTTCGATTCGGACATAGGGTCTCGATGAGGAAGCACTGTAGTATAGGATGATTTCGTAGCACACTTCTACGCTATTTAATGTCGGAGTATTGCGGGGAGACATTATCTCGTAGGACAATATTGACCGACATTAGTCAAGACTATCCGGGAGAACGCATGGGTCACGATGAATCGACACCGAGGCGCTGCCACTGTTGCTACGTTGCTTGAAATGAACGCCCTGACGGAACAGCGCGTCGTAGTGACGGTCGAGACGCCGGCACCGCACATCAGGCTGGTCACGTTTCGGCGACCTGAAGCGCGCAACGCGATCAACGGCGCGGTTGCTCAAGCTCTGGATCAAATCGTGCGCGATTTAGAGCAAGACCCCGACGCCTGGGTAGTGGTGCTGACGGGATCAGGGGGACAGGCATTTTGTTCGGGCGCGGATCTCAAGGAGGTCGCGCGCGGCAACCTCGGCGCATTGTGGACCACAGAAGGCGGTTTTGCCGGATTCGTGCGCGCCTGCCGATCAAAAGTATGGATTGCTGCTGTCGACGGATTCGCGCTGGCAGGAGGCTTCGAGATCGCTCTGGCCTGTGATCTCATCGTCGCCTCTGTCGACGCCACATTCGGTCTGCCGGAAGTCAGGCGCGGTCTGATCGCCGCCGCGGGAGGTCTATACCGACTCCCCCGCTCCCTCCCTCGTGCCGTTGCATACGAGCTGATCGCCACCGGCGAACGGCTCGGAGCAGAGCGAGCATTGGCCTTAGGATTGATCAATCGCGTCGTGCCGAAGGATCGGACGCTGGTGGAAGCACTTGCGCTGGCGGACATCATCGCCTGTAACGCACCGATAGCCGTGCGCGAGAGCCTTAAAATCGCTCGCCGCACCTTTGATCTCGACGATGCCGCGTTGGCCCGCTTATCGGAGGAGGGTCAACAGCGGGTGATGCGCACTGAGGACTTCCAGGAGGGTCCCCGGGCCTTTATTGAGAAACGCACGCCGCGCTGGGTAGGTCGCTGAGCCATGCCTACGGACCACCGCATGCTGACAAGCCGGCGCCGTGCGAACGCGATGTCTAACCAGGCAGATTCCAACTCGTCACGAAACTGTCAGACGGAGTTTCCTCTAATGGCCGATATCAATAGAAGGTGGCTCATCCGGCGACGGCCCGTGGGGTTGCCCAGCGAAAGTGATTTCGAGCTGGTCACAGAACCGGTTCCGGAACTGCCGGACGGCGCGCTATTGGTGCATAATCATTACTGCTCTCTCGACCCCGCTATCCGGGGCTGGCTTAAGGACGCCCCGTCCTACATGCCACCCATCGCACTGGATGATGCGATTCGCGTCGTCAGCATCGGGCGCGTTGCTGCGTCGCGCCAGGAAGACTTCAAAGTCGGCGACTGGGTGTTCGGGGTGATGGCGATCGAGGATTACTCAATCGTCCGTCCAGACGGCTTCCTGCGGATTATCGATCCGAGTCGCGTGACAAGCATCACGCGATACCTGTCTGTGCTGGGCCCTGTCGGAGTGACGGCGTACTGCGGACTGTTGGAGGTTGCTTGTCCTCGAGCGGGAGACACGGTCCTGGTCAGCGCTGCTGCGGGGGCGTCGGGTTCCATTGTCGGGCAAATCGCCAAGATTAAGGGTTGTCGCACGATTGGTATCGCCGGCGGCCAAGTCAAATGCCGACGACTGGTCGAGCGCTATCGGTTTGACGTTGCCATCGATTACAAGGACAAGACGCTCGAGGAACTGTCCGAATCGATCAGGGCAGTGGCGCCCGACGGGGTAGACATCGTTTTCGAGCATGTCGGCGGAATAGTGCTCGACGCCGCATTGATGAACCTCAAGCTACACGCGCGCGTGGCTCTTTCCGGACTGATCTCCGAATACAATTCAACGAGCGGCCCCGTTGGTGCGCGCAATCTCTGGCAGCTCATCGTCAAGCGAGCGAGTATCCGCGGCCTATATACAGGAGATTTTCTTGACCGATTCGGGCAGGCTCAGGAAGAATTGGCAGGTTGGCTGCAGCAGGGCCTGCTCGTAGTGGATGAGCAGGTCGAGATTGGCATAGAGAACGCGATTCCAGTGTTCCTGCGGCTTTTTTCAGGCGCGCACGACGGAAAACTGATCTTGCAACTCCGCTAGAGCGGTGGTGGCGCGCTTCCGGGCGTGCCAATTCCAAACATCCAGTCGACCTACTGCAATCCCGGGTCGCAAATCCGGGACCGCAGTCTTCAGTTTGTCAGTTGAACTTGTAGCCGAACGAAACGCCATAGGTAACGGGCTGGCCGGTCTCTCTTACGATAATGTCATTATACGAGATGGCATTGTTCACGATATACCGGTTGAACACGTTCTTTCCCCACAACGTGACGTTGAATCGCCCACCCGGCGCACGATACCCCGCCCGGACATCCACCGTTGTGTAGGAGGGAATGACGAAGGGATACTGAAATTCCGAGCGCGTAGCCGCATGGCCGTTAACGCTGTTGGGAAGTGGGATTGAGCTCGCACCAATATAGGCGTCTTCCGTCGCGCGGTAATTCGCCGTTGCGCCAACGAACGTCTCGCCGTCACCACCCATGTGTATCGGAAGGACGTAATCCCCATTCAACGTGAGTGTCCACTTCGGCGCAAACGGAAGCGAGTCACCGGCGAAATTCGTCACCACACCATAGACGCTGGTGCTCGAGAACTCCTGCACCTTTGTTGCTATATAGTTTATGCCAACATCCACGGTCAGCGCCCGGAACGGCCGAGCACTGATGTCCGCCTCGGCACCGACAATGCGCGACTTTGGTACGTTCTGCAGATCCTGCAGCAGGCCGAAGAGACCTGAATTGACCGTGCCCTGAATCTGCTTGTTCTGGTAATTGTCGTAGAAGACTGCGGCATTGGCCTGGACCAGGCCATCCAGCATCCTGGACTTGACACCCGCTTCGTAAGACGTCACCGACTCCTGTTTGGCAGGCGTATACACAGTTTGAACCGCCGCCGTGATCGTCGGAAAACTTCCAGCTTTGTATCCCCGCGATATGTTGGCGTAAAGCAAGGTGGCGTCAGTGACACGGAAATCAGCGCCGACCTTCCATGAGACGTTGCTTTCGTTCAGGCTTGCAGTGTACACGCTGCCCGGGTGGTTGTTGGCATCGAGCGTATAGCAACTGCTGGGCCCGAGCGGAATCGTTTCGGGCGGATTGCCGATTAGCTGACCCAATATTGTGAACAACGTATCGACACGCCCATCCCCCGGGCTGTAACCGCAGATGCTTGTGTCGTTCTTAGATTTCGTATATCGCGCTCCGCCACGCACCGTGAGACGTGGCAGCACATCGTATTCGCCGTTGGCGAATACGGCGTAGTTTTTGATATGCGCATACTCATTGATGCCACTGAGATTGATGAACAGATTAGCGGCGTCACTCAGCCCATTGTCTGCATAGCTGATCCATTGATCCTCGTGAACCGACGTCTTGTCGTAATTGCCACCGAACGTCCACCGATACGGCGCGCCGGTCTGGTTCTGATTCGAGATCCGCAATTCCTCATTGATGTTGAAAATATGGCCCAAATCCTGGGGTTCGTCGACCAGGTTATATGCCGACCCGTCAAGGTCCGTCACCGGCGCCTGCTGCATATAGTTATAGGTGGTCAGCGAAGTGATCGTTGCGGCAGAGCTCACGTCATAATCGGCGCGCAGCGAAGTCTGGAACAAATTGCGATCACCGCGCGGTCGGGGATTGGACCAGTCAGCGACCCGGTTGTTATTCGTAGGCGCAAGAGGTGTAGCGAGCTCAGCTGGGGACGCCACTACCTCGGACGGCAATACGGCAACTATCTGCACCGCCTGGGGATCCGAGTGGTCGGTCGAGCCATTGACATTGAGGGCTACTTTCAGCCCGTCTATCGCATGCCAATCGAGCTGCAATCGGCCCGCGAAATAACTCTTCTGTCCGATAGTGTCGTTGCGCGTGAAGCTGTACTGCCAATCGTCCCGGTGCAATGCATCGACTGACAGGCGAGCGGTCAGTCCGTCGGCCAACGGGCCACTGATGTATCCAGTTGACTGGAGTAGATTGTAGTTGCCATATGTTACGGTACCTCCTGCCGCGAACGTATCGGTTGGTTTGGCAGCGATATAATTGATCGCCCCGCCCGTCGAGTTCTGGCCAAACAGTGTTCCCTGCGGCCCCTTGAGAACTTCCACCCTCTCAAGGTCGTAAAGCGTATGACCCGCTAGTACCGGGAAGGGCATGGGTGCCTGGTCCAGATAGACGCTGACCGCCGGGTATACCGCCAGAGCATCCGCGTTATACCCGATTCCGCGCAACGTGTAGATCGGCGTGTCGTGCGTCGAGGTAGCGTATTGCAAACCGGGAACGATCGATGCGAGTTCCGCCGGATTCTTGATCTGGCGTGATTCCAGTTCGTCAGCAGACAGTGCCGTGATGGTCACGCCGACCTTCTCGATATTCTCCTCACGCTTGTTGGCCGTGACGATGATCTCTTGCAGAGCATCACTCACTTGAGGCTCCTTTGCCACCCCAGTCGATGTATCCGCGTTCGCGGCCAGCGCGCCGCTCACGAGCATGACCGCAGATGCACCTAGGACAAGTCCGCTTGCAATTTTCATGGCCCCCCCTTTTTTTTTGCCCGCATTGCTTATATCGATCGGCAGTTTGCAGAGCGCTCATACCTGGAAGCCCCCTTGAACCCGCATCGCGCTCATTCTCGTTTCGTCCCGCGCCGGCCCTGCCCGTCTTGCGTTCCCTCCCCCCGCTACGCCCGCTCTTGCACAAGGGGCGCTGACGAGAGCACAGATCCAGAGCCACCCAATAACACTAGCGCCAATGGTGGGTGCTGTCAATCTTGGTCTTACGGAGTTGGCAACAATCTCGTCATACAATACATCGGCGCAATACGACATTCTTTGACGATCCGCGACTGCGCGTCCTAGCGCTCGCAAGTGTACTGAAGTGCGTTGTCTTGCACGCCTACCCGAAGGGGTGGTTAAAAGCGATTACTCGCGCTCTATCGCTCCCGCGGCCCGCATTTTTTCCAAGCCCGGTTCTTTGACGAGCGCCCTGAGTATCAACTCGTCGTCGTCCTCGGTACCGTGTCGCTTGCGAAGCTTCCTGATGGTGGGCTGTTCTTGCGTAAAGCATTTGAACGGCTCCGGGCATTAAAGGCCGACGGTAGTTCAGTGGCGTACGTGAGTGAGTGCCACCGCTTTTACGACAGCATTATCCAAATCGACGGCAACCGGGCCCATAGCCGAGTATTGCCGCTGATGCCGCTACATCTCGTTCGCGTGCAGTTTCAGGTTTAACTCACGCCCCGAGCGCGGGAGAAGCAAGCGAGGAATGCTCGGCGATCACTGAAGCCATCCTCGCAGAGGATACCGTACTGGCCGAGACCGCTATTCGTCTTCATATAAGGCGCACTCGTCTGGCGCACGAGGCGCTTCCGAACGAAGCTTGCCCCAACGTTCAAAGCTGACCGTCCCGATGTCCATCCGTCAATGCTTACAGAAGCTCGAACACCTCATAGCAGGGTCCCTGCGGCCGCCGGCTGCCGATTCCGATTGCGAGGATGTCATTCAGCCAGTTTAACCGCTGCGCCGCGGTTTCAAACAAGACGGACGTGCGAAAATACAGCTCATTCGGAGAGAGAGACTCGCCGCGCGCCAGACGCTCCTCCCCATCTGGCGGCATCTTGAGCCGCCCGGTATAGGTCATGTAAATGCTTTCTCCAGCGTCGGTCTCAAGCATCGCGCGAACATCTAGATGGATGACTCCATCGGCACGTTTGATCAGCCAGTCACCGCCACCTGCAAGCGCCTTGCCGCTTACTCGGTCACCGACGAATCTCCCAGCAGTAATGATCGCGGAGCGCCTGAAATAACCCATCGGTACGTTCCCGATGATCTGAGCAGCCGTTTCGAATTCGATCGTGAAAAGTGGTCTGACCACTACATTCGTCACTCGCATTCTCCTCGCGGGGCAAAGCGCTTCCGCCAGCGGGGCGCTCTCTGTTGGACGATGGCGTCGGCGTTCTCGGCCCCGAATACCTGCCGCACAGCTTGCGTATTCATCATTGCAGGCCCGCGGCTGACAAAGGGTCGAAAGCTTATTCTCCAGCTCAGTCAAGTTCCGACCAGAACCTCGCCAGCCCCTCGGCCGCGCGGTCTGCATCATCGAACATCCACCAGTGAGCGAGACCCTCGAGCGTCAGGACTTGAGCCTGGATGCGATTGGCCACGTCGAACACCATCGCGGGCGGGACGAAAGCGTCGGCGGTGGCGTGAAGCAGCAGTGCCGGTTTCTTCGGAGCAGAAGCAAGCTGATCGCCGAGCTCGCGCATGTGCGGCTGCACCGCCGAGCGATACAACGCGAGGATGGATTTGCCCATGCGCTCGTCCAGATTCCTGGCCATGGTCGGTGCCAGCTTGGGTGGCACGCCGAACAGTCGGACGAGTTCGTCGCCGCTGAGTGCTAGGATCTGGGCGATCGAGGCTTCCCCGTCGCCCAGCCGCTGCCAGACCTGCGCGGCCGGATGCCATTCGTAGGCGGGATGAACCAGCCCTGCGCAATCGGCTGCCCACGATCGTAATAGATCGGGGCGGTGGGCCGCCACGGCGTATGTGTGGCCCGCGCCCCAGTCATGGCCAACCAGGTCGATCTCGCCGCCGATCGCTGTCAGTTCGCGGATGAGCCAGTCCCGATATTCGATCCTGGTTGATCCAAATCCTGCGGGTACCTCGGCGCCGAAACCGGGCGGGGAGAGAAGCTCGATGTCCTCAACGCCGCGGCGACGCAACGCCGGAACCAACTCAGACCAGACGGCCGTGGTCTCCGGATTGCCATGAACGAAGACTTTGGTCATCTGCGTCTCCCACTGCTGTCCACCGCGGTCGTCTCGAGAAATTCAAGCATGGCCCTCGTAGTTTCCTCGGGGCGCTCCTGCTGGGTCCAGTGACCGCATCCGGGCAGCAGCAAGTTGGTGCGTAACTGCGGCACTTCCTTGGGCATGCCCCGATAGATCTCATCGTTCATCAGAACGACGAGATCACGATCGCCCGCCACGAAGCACGCTGGAACAGTGACCGATGCACCTCGGTAGGGGGCCATTTCCTCCCAAGTAGCGTCGGCCGCACGGTAGTAATTGAGTGCCGATGCGAAGCCGGTGCGTTCGAATTCCCCGGCGTAGAAATCGAGGTCTTGTTCCTTCAGCCACTCAGGGAGCCGCTTCGGCCACGCGAAGCCGTCCTCGAGCCGGTCGCCACGTACCAGCTGTGCGAGCTTGATCTCCTCCGGTGGAGCATCGCCGGAGGCGGTGAAGAAGAAGCCCGCCAGCCAGCGGCGGATGTCGCGTTCCAGGTCGCGCTCGGCGCGCCCGACCTCATTGAAGTAGAGCTGGTAGTGAAAGCCGTCGCCGGTCGCCTGCCGCATCGCCTGACTCGGCGGAATCGAGTGGTCATAGGCAAAAGTGGTGCGCGCGCCGTAGTAGGGCACACTCAGTCCGATCACAGCAGGAAACAGGTCGGGCCGCATGAGCGCAGCGTTCCATGCTACCGGCGCGCCCCAGTCATGACCCGCGATGACGGCGGATTCGTGAGGCAGCGCAGCGAGCAAACCGACCATGTCGCCGACGAGCTTGGATTGCGTGTATTTCGCCGGGTCCAGCGGGCGGGATGATCGGCCAAAACCGCGCATGTCGGGCGCAACAGCGTGATAACCGGCATCACCCAATGCGTGGAGCTGGTGACGCCACGAGTACCAGGATTCCGGAAAGCCATGGCACATGATGACGCAGGGGCCCTCCTTGGGTCCTGCCTCCGCGACATGGAGCCGGATTCCGTTCGTATCGATCAGGCGATGGATGATTTCCGCCATTCACGTTCTCCCGAGGTGTGGAGCATGCTCGTGCCCGCATCAAGCCGGCACGCGCGGAAACGCTGCGTCAATCATAGTCTAACAATATTGCTCTACAATATATCAACCATATGCGCCCGCCGAACGGCCAAGATTGACAACGGCGGACCGCGTTCCGAGAATCTGGACATAGCGCCACAGCAACTGGGCGCGGAGAACCACCAAGGTGACCGACACTGCAACCGGGATCGAGGCACGCGCCAGGAGTACGCGAACGGAGACGCCGTCGGGGCGGAAGTCGCGCGACACGGCGATCTCCGACAGCGTCAGCTCGCCGGATCGCGTCGTGGACGCGATCGTCCAGGGCATTCGACTAGGGCGCTATGTGCCCGGCCAGAAGCTGATCGAAGCGGATCTCTCAGACGAGCTTAATTTGAATCGTACACCGGTGCGGGAAGCGTTCAAGCGACTGGCGGTAGAGGGCATCGTTACACTGACGCGCCATCGTGGTGCCTACATTCGCGCGCTCACGCGCGCGGAGGCTGATGAGACCCTCGTCGTACTCGAGGTCCTGACGGGACTTATGGCCAGGCTCGCCGCCGAAGCGGCCAGCAGGGGCGGGCACGGGGAGCGGATCCGCCAAGCCTACGAGCGGCTGAAAATCTACAAGGATCGCCAGCGCGCGGATATCGACAATATCGACAAGCGACGCCACTTCTACGACACGCTGGCGGAGCTCGGCGGCAATCCGCAGCTGGCGCGCATTTTGCCGACGATGCAAATTCATCTGCTGCGGCTGCAGGTACAGCCGTATACGACTGCTGCCGGGTTGAGTGAGCAATTGCGTGATTACGCCGAAATCACCGAGGCTGTGTTGGCGGGCAACGCGCGCCGTGCGGAACGGGCGATGCGCAAGCACATCCGGCGTGCCCGTGCCCGCTATTTGCGGCTCCCAGATGAGGCCTTCCGGATGCCCGACGGTGAGGGATGGCGAGAATCCGTGGTGAGCGGCCGTCGACCCGGGTTCAGGTGAGCATCGGAGTCAAGTCCGAATCGCCTTTGGCCATCGCCCGCTGATAAGCGGGCCGCCCGCCGATACGCTGGAGATACGCGAGTATGTTGGGATAAGGGGCGAGATCGAGACGATGGAACAGGCGCATCGTCGTCAGCGAGAAAACGTTCATGATGTCGGCTGAGGTGAATTCGCTTCCTGCGAGATAGTCGTTCTGCGCCAGCCGCGCTTCGATCAGCGCGAGCACTTTGTCTAGGCGCTCTTTCACCACCGTTTGCATCGGATGATGCGGTTCCAGCCCACAGCGACGCACAGTCATCGTTCGGAATATCGTCGGCTGAAGATTGCCGTTGGCAAAGTGGAACCAGTAAAGGTAGGAAGCGAAATCGGGATGGTTCGGTCCATGTCGCAGACGTCCGCAACCATGTCGGGTGAGGATGAATTCGACGATAGCGGCCGATTCGCCCAGCAACATTCCGTCGACTTCGATGAGCGGCGCAGCGCCGAGCGGATGCAGCGCCTCCAGCTCCGGTGGCGAAAGGCGCGTGACGGGGTCGCGCGTGTATTTCACGAGCTCGTAGGGAACGCCGAGTTCTTCACAAAGCCAGACGATCCGTTCCGATTGTGAGTGGCCGAGATGATGGATTTTCAGCATGCCGATAGGGGCTACTCTTGTCTCTTTCGGCCGACGATGCGCAGCAGGTCTTCGTGCAACTCGAACCAGATCGTATGGTAGCTCTCGATCCGAATGTCGCTGACCCATTCGATGTTGCCATCCTCCGCCTTTTCCAGGGCCTGGCGCAGGCGGTCCCGATAATAGGTAAGACGAGGAACCGCCGCAGCGAGCGCCGTCAGGATAGAAAAGACCCGGTCATCGATGTCGCCCAGCCGATCGATGATAGCGTCGTCATAAGCCGCGTTCTTGTGATCGTTGGGAAGCCGACGACCAGTGATGTCCATGCTCTGCCAGTCGGTGATGACCGTCTTGAGCTGAATGTTTATTCGTTCGAACGCCTCGTAGCCGCTCATGAAGTCGGCGTCAGCACGTACTGAAGCATAATGGCGCGAATAGTCGCATTCGAGCGCTACCGCGGCGAGCGGGCTTAGCAGGAACCGGCCTTCCGACTCGATGGCGCGGCCGCTGGCAGCCAGGGCCGCCAATTGGCGCCGGGTTTCTTCTTCAGACAGGACGGTCAGAGCCGCAATGTCGGTCGGCGTGCCATGCTTCTTGATCGCCAGGCCGTGCAGTACGAGATGCCTAGGTGTCATGGGAAGCCCCCGCTCAGGTTGAAGTCGTGGCCGAGACACGATGCACGACGGCATCGCGGATCTCGCGGCGGAGAATCTTGTTGGCGCCGCTCTTCGGCAGTTCCGGCCATATTTCAATAGCTTTGGGCTGCTTGTAATTGGCCAGCTTCCCTTTGACGTAAGACAAGACCGCTTCGGGATCGGTCCCCTCCCGCGCGCAAATGACGGCATGAACACGATCGCCCCACTTCTCGTCCGGCAACCCGACCACCGCGGCTTCGATGACCCCCTCGTAGCTCAGCAGGACGTCTTCGACCTCGCGCGGGTAGACGTTGTACCCTCCCGAGATCAGCATGTCGTTCTTCCGGTCGAGAATGTAGAAGTAGCCGTCCTCGTCCATGCGGCCGATATCGCCGGTGTGGAGCCAGCCATTGCGGAAGGCCCGTTCCGTGGCCTCCGGCCGGTTCCAGTAGCGCGCCATGAGTTGGGTGCCGCGGCATACGATCTCGCCCACCTCGCCGGGGCCAAGGAAATTGTCGTCCTCGTCGACCACGCCGGCCTCGACTGTCGTGAAGGGGCGGCCACAGGAGCCGATCCGGTCGTGGTCCTCGGGCCTCAGGCAGGTGATCACCATCGGGCTCTCGGCCTGCCCGTAGGTCTGCGCGAAAAGCTTCCCGAATCTGGCTTCGGCACGCCGCAGCAGACCATCGGCGATCGGCGAGGCGCCATAGACGATCCGGCGTAGGTTCAAGCGCGCCACCGCACACCGCGGCTCCTCCATCACCATGGCGATCATGGTCGGCACCAAGAAGGTCATCGAGGCCTGCTCCGACTCCGCGAGGTCGAGGAAGGCCGCGGGGTCGAACTTCTTCATCACCAGAGACCGGACGCCGCGCACCAGGGCGGGCAGGAAGAAAGCACCGGACGCATGCGCGATCGGCGCTGCATGGAGGAAGGTGTCGCCCAGACGCATGTCGGGTACGAGATCGCAAAGGAACGCCGACAACTCGGCGGTCTCGCCACGCATGGTCAAGGTGACGCCTTTGGGCTGCCCTGTCGTACCCCCCGTGTAGCCTAGCCGGTAGGGCGTCTCGAGATCGCGATCGACTGCGCAGGGAGCGCTCGCGGTCTGCTCGATCAGTCGTGTCAAGTCGGCGGGACGGAAGCACAACTCGATCCCCTCGGGAACGATCTCGTGCTCACTGCAGAAGATCGCGCGGCTGCCGCTGTCCTCCAGCTTGTAGGCGTGATCCATGGGCTTTTCGCGTACATTGAGCGACACCCTGACCAAGCCGGACTTGGCGAGGGCGTAATAGGCGATCAGGCAATCGATCCCGTTTGGCATCAGCACGCCGACCCGGTCTCCCGGTACGAGGCCGCTCCGCAGCAACCCGTTGCCGAGCCGGTCCGTCAGGTCGTCGAATTCGCGAAATGAAACAACACGCTCTCCCTCGACCAGACAAGGTGCGTCCTTGAAATGCTGCGCCGCCCGACGGATCAAAGAACCGACTTGCATTTACTGACCTCGTGGATTGCTGCCGCGTCCTCGCAGAGTACGGGAATGACGCTGTTCGAGCTGATAGAGGCGATCGGCGAGCGGCGTGTGCCCGTTGTATTTGACCCAGGTCTCGCAAAGAAACCGGTAGGGGTCGGTGCAGATCTCCGGCACATGCTCTCGCGCCAGCGCGTTGTATTCCGAGAGGGTCAACGTCCCCCGCGTCGTCCGATAGCGATCAGCTTTCGGCGGCAGCGAACTGCCGCCCGCTTGGATTGGGCCAGTCGACGGGACATAGTCGTCGCCTGACAGGATGGAATACGGAATCGGCGTGCACATGCTCACGGGCCGATCGGCAAACTTGGCCATGGTAAAAGGCGAGCGCTGCTGGCTGGGCAGCGTCAGCTTACCAACCAGCTCGGCGAGTGCCACGTTGCCATACTCGTCATTGAGCAGCGGCCGGAAGCAATCCGCCCGCGGATCGATCTCGAGCCAATCGCTCACATCGAAAACGCCGGCGACATGCGCCAGTTCCTTGGCGGTGGTGAAATAGGTCAGGGCACCAGCGTCGAGCAGTTGGTCGCGCGACCAGGCCGCCATACGCAACCAGAGCTCATTGGTCGCCTCCTTCAAGGCCTCGTTGAGCGCAGCGAAGGTTTCCGCGAGCTCCGTGACTGATCCCATTCCGTAGGGAATATAGCCGTCGGACAGAGAATCCGAGACGTAAAGTCCGACCCCAGCCAGCTTGTCGGCGGTAAAGGCCGGGTTCGCCTCAAAGCTTCCCCAATCGTCGATGAGGTGGAAATGGCAGTCCCGCACAGACATGGTGACCGTGAAATTGTTGAATGGCACCTTCGCCGCTACGCCGTCAAGCCAGGGTAGAGAGCACTCCCCCATATCCATGAAGTCGCGGACCAGCAGCTCATGATGCGCGTCGATCCGATAGGGGCCAGAATTTGTCAGGTTGATCCGGCTTTCGCAGGAAGCCAGGAAGGCATATTGCGAGGCGGACGCCATGAAGGCGTTGGCCGCTTCGTGGAGCTTGTCGCCTGGTTGGCAGTGGAAGAGATCGGCGCAAAACACTTCGAGAGTGCGATCGGGGAGGATCTGAGCCCGATGCCCCGCCTGCGCGTTCGACAGATGACCGTTATTGCGCTGCCAGGAGAGCTGGAACCGCTTCCAGAAATCCATCACGTAAACGATGTCCTCGACGGCATCCTGCGGCCGGAGAAGGCCGTAGGAAAGCAGCAACTCGCGGCCGAGCAGGTAAAAGGCGGGAAGGCACCAGGTCATCTGCGACGCCTGCAGCTTCACACCCATCGCCCGGCTGCGGTCGGCGATGTCCTCGGCCTTCATGCGGGTCTCGATCTTTCGCAGAAGCTCTGGATAGCGGTAGAAGGCGTTGAGATAGGACAAAAGTATATAGGCGGAGACAGGATAAAGCTTGGATTCCTGTACCGTTCTGGTGAGGCAGAGCCAATAGGACTCGTCGGCGACGTACTGGATAAGATTGTTCGTCTCGAGCAACTGGACGTAGGAAAACTTCTTGCCTTCTTGCGTCATGGCAGTTTCCAGATGCGAGCGGGGAGTTCCTCTCCGGTCTGATAGGTTTCGACCGGGCGCGCCAACGCGCTGGTCTCGAGCTCAACACGGTCACCGGACCGGATGTCGCTGAGTTTGGCGTTCATGAGGCAAGGAATGCCGTACTCTCGGGTCAGGATGCCGAGATGGGACCGCACCGTTCCTCCCGCGCAGATCACGGCAACGAACTGGGAGAGAATGGGTGCCGTGAGCGTCCCTCCAGAATCGTCGATGATGGCGATGGTGTCCTTTCCCACCCCCTCCCGCATCAACTGCAGAACCTTGTCACTGGTTCGAACATAGAGGGCGGTGCCAATCACATTGGCGGCAAACTGGACGACATTGTCGCCGACACCTTTCTGCTCGCGACCGGTCTCGTCGGCCGGTGCGACGACCGCCGCCGGATGCCGGAAGCAGAAAGTGGCATCGTCCAGTGCACCATCAGCCGAGGCATAGATCTCCGGTCGGTCCCTCAAGGACAGCGTCGAAGACCAGGCGAACCGGTAGCCGCTGTCGAGCAACCGGCGCTCCACCCCTTCGACCTCGGAGCGCGTCAAGCTCGCCCCGACAGCCCCCTGAACCAGACCGGTCCAGTCTCCCCCGCTTTCCGCGAGCTTGCGCCGTGCCAGATCGCGGATCGCATTATGCGTCGCCTCCACGAGGATCGATTCTGGCGCCTCGGCGTATCTGTCATCAGTCATGATCGCCAACCCTTGCCGCCTCTACCGCCGACCAAGCCGGCGGCAACCCGCTGCTTCAGCAGCGGACGCGGGCGAAACCGTTCTCCATAGGCCTCGAACATGATCTTCTGCGCGGTAAGGCATAGGCTGGAGGTCGTCGCATCCATCAATTCGAATGGCCCCATCGGGTGGCCAAGACCCAGGCGGCACGCTGTGTCCAGATCCTCGACGGAGACGACCCCTTCCTCGATAAGCCGCACCGCCTCGATCAGGAACACGTGAAACACGCGGTTCACCGCGAAACCAGGCACGTCCTTAACCCGGATCGGCACCTTACCCGTCTCATTCGCCAGCGCCATCGCCCGTTGGACGGCCGCATCCGACGTTTCGAACGCGGCGATGACTTCGACCAGCTTCATGCGGCTGACCGGTGAGAAATAATGCATGCCGATGAAATTGGGACGCCACGCGGCCTCCAGCTTCGAGGCGAGAACGCTGATCGGAATAGTGGAAGTGTTGGTCACGATCAAGCCGGTAGGAGCGAGGACCGCGGTCAATTGCTGCAGAACCGAACTCTTCACCTCCAGATCCTCGAACACCGCCTCGGTAACGATCTCGCGATCGCCGAAATCATCAAGGTTCGTCGTAGTCTGGATGCGATCGAGGACATCTCGGAGGGTATCGCTCGATCCAGTCCCACGTTTCTCAAGTAGCCGGGCAAGCCGTGCCATCGCATTCTTGAGTACCTCGGCGCTCCGATCGGCAAGCAGCACATCGAACCCCGCAAGTGCCTGGACCAGCGCGATTTCCGCACCCATCGACCCCGCGCCGACCACTCCAAGTTTCATGGCATCCTCATTGACGTTCTTTAGTGTCTTATATGAATGTCCTACAATACTAGATCAATGGCAACAAAGAAATTGGTATGCCCAGTGGTAGGAGGAAACCCACGCGTGAAACAACGGCGCATAAAACGCTGGATAAGCTCGCCCCCCTACATCGCCCTGGAGACAATCAATCGGTCGGACACTGATTCCGTCGCGAATATCAGCTAGAGTACAATTGAAAAATTATCGTGAAGAAAATGAGGAATTTATGAGCGGACGACAGTTGAAGCTATCAGCTGAAGGTGCCGGCGAGGCCCCAAGTGACCTGATCAGCTCGCCCGACAAGGTGGTCGACGCCATCTATCGGGGCATCCTGATGGGCCGGTTCGTCCCCGGACAGAAGCTGATCGAAGCGGATCTCGGGCTTTCGTTCGGAGTCAGCCGCGGGCCGGTCCGCGAAGCCTTGAAGCGTCTTTGCGCCGAAGGCGTCGTGGAATCGACCCGCCACCGCGGTGGATATATCCGGGTTCTGACCCGCAGGGAGGCGATCGATTTCCTGGAAATCCTAGAAGTCTTGACCTGTTTCATCGCCCGCAAAGCGGTATCTGCAGCCGGTATCACCAAGAATGCCGCCAAGGTGCGCGCGGCCTTCGAGATGCTGGCGCGCTTTCGCAATCCTCTCAGCAGGGACAAGCTACTGCTCGGACAGCGCGTCCATTTCTACGACACGCTCATCAAGGCCGGTGGTAACTCGCAGATCGCCTCTGTCATGCCGATGATGCGCATCCATTTGCTGCGACTGCAGGTCGAACGCTATTTCAGCAGTTCGGATCTGCGCAACCGCATCGACGAATATGCCGCCGTCACCGAAGCCGTGTTGTCCGGCAACGCGCCGCAGGCCGAGCGCGCCATGCGCCGGCACATGAAGCAAGCGCGCGCTCGCTTGGCGAAGCTGCCTGACGAGGCCTTCGCTCGGAAGTAAGTCTCCGAATTCATCGTGCCGTATAGAGGACGGCCCGCCCGGATCACCGCCACAGATAATCGGCGCTGTCGGGGTGCAGATGTGCGAAGCGAATCGCCACCTTCTCCCGCGAAAGCACCTCGGCGCTGCCGCCCGTCCTGGCAGGATCCTGTGCGCGGTAGCGCTTAAGTTCCATCCGGGCGAGCTGATTTCGATGCACCTCGTCCGGCCCGTCGGCGAGGCGCAGCAGCCGTGCCGTGGCGTAGGCGGTGGTTAGGAAATGGTCGCTGTTGGTACCGCCCCCGCCAAACATCTGGATGGCCCAATCTGCGATAGTGCAGGCCATGCTCGGCGCAACGATCTTGATCATCGCGATCTCGGCCCGCGCCGCCTTGTTGCCGACCGTATCCATCATGTGGGCGGCCTTGAAGGTCAGCAGACGGGCCTGTTCGATCATGACCCGGGCCTGGGCGATCCGCTCGAGAGTAACCCCCTGCTCGGCCAGTGTGCGGTCGAACGCCGATCTGGACTCGGCCCTGCGGCACATCCGTTCCAGGACCCGCTCGGCCAGACCGATCAGGCGCATGCAGTGATGCATGCGGCCCGGTCCGAGGCGGCCCTGCGCAATCTCGAAGCCCCGCCCCTCGCCCAACAGCACATTGGAAGCCGGCACCCGGACATCATCGAAGGTCACTTCGGCGGCCCTGTCCGGAACGCCATAAGTACCGAACACCGGCAACGGTCGGACCACGCGCACGCCCGGCGTGTCCCGCGGCACCAGGATCATCGATTGTTGACGATGGCGGTCGTTTCCATTGGGGTCTGTCTTGCCCATGAAAATGATGACCCCGCAGCGCGGGTCGGTTGCGCCGGTGGTGTACCATTTGCGTCCGTTGATGACGTAGGCGTCGCCGTCCCGGATGACTTCGCTTCGAATGTTGGTCGCATCGGACGACGCCACCTCGGGCTCGGTCATTGCGAACGCGGACCGCATCTCGCCGGCGAGTAGCGGCTTGAGCCACGTCTCGTGATGCTCCGGCGTCCCGTAACGCCAGATCGTCTCCATGTTGCCGGTGTCCGGCGCCGAACAGTTGAACACCTCCGGCGCCAGATTGGACCGCCCCATGATTTCGCATAGAGGCGCGTAATCTAGGTTGGAAAGCCCGGCTCCGAGGTTCCGATCGGACATCCAGAGATTCCACAATCCGGCGGCGCGCGCGCGGTCTTTCAGCTCCTCCACGATGGGCTGGACGCGCCAGGGTCCGAGCTTCTCGCTCTGCTGATAATAGAGTTCCTCGCTGGGGTATATATGCTCCGCCATAAAATCTTCGAGACGGAGCTTGTAATCCGCCACGCGGGGAGAGAAATCGAACACTGTCTTATCCTCGTTATGTGCGGGCAGACGTGCCGCCGTCGATGACGAGTATCGAACCGTTGCAGTATGAAGATTCGTCCGAAGCGAAATACAGGCAGCCATTGGCGATCTCCATCGGCAAGCCCGGCCGCCGCATCGGCGATATCGCTTCCGCCTTCGCGGGATCGTCGAAAACATCGATGACCGAGGCGATCATCGGCGTGTCAATAAAGCCCGGCGCGACGCAATTGGCTCGGATGCCGTCCTTGGCGTGCGCCACGCACAGAGAACGAGTCAGGTTGATCACGCCGGCTTTGGCGGCGCAGTAGGCATGCGCCGTACCGAGGCCGAGCATTCCCGAGATGCTCGAGACGGCGACTATGGAGCCGCTTTTCTGCGCCACCATTCCAGGCAGCACCGCATGGGCCAGCAGGTAATAGCTGTCGAGATTGATCCCGATCACCTCGCGCCATTTTTCCGGGGACAGATCGATGGTGCCATTCATCGAGCCGGGACTCTTCTCGGCCCAGCTGTAGCCTACTCCAGCGGCATGGACAAGAATGTCGATTCTGCCATAAACCTGCTTGGCCTCGTCCACCACTCGCTGGACATCTGCAGCCCGGCTGAGGTCGCCGACCGCCATCCGAGCTTCGCCTTTCCCAGCTTTGACTTCCGCGACGACTGCTTCGAGCGTCGCGGAAGTCCGCCCCGCACCCAGGATTTTTGCCCCCTCCTGGGCGAAGCGCAGCATGCAGGCACGCCCCACACCCGTTCCAGCCCCGGTGATCAAGGCGACCTTTCCTTCAAGCCTCTTCGTCATGTCCGTCTCACTCCTTGGCTTATCGTGACGCGCCGTCAGCTGTTGATCATCACCTTGAAGCTGCTCGAGGAATCGAGCTGGGTATCAAACGCCTGGCGCGTCTCGGCCAGGTCGAAGCGATGGCTGATCAGGTGGCTCGTACGGATCTCTTCCGACGCCAGCGCCTCGATCGCCTGCCCGAAGTCCCCGCCAAGCGAGCCAATGATGGTCGGAAGCTTATGGACGATCTTGGTCGTATCGATCGGCGCCGCCTCCTCAGGCAGCCCGACGATGCAAATCGTCCCGCCGGGGCGAACCATTTCCAGCGACTGGCGGATCGTGAGCGGGCTGCCGGCCGCCTCGAATACGACGTCGGCCGAGCCTCCGCGACCGAAGTGATAGCGGCTCACGCCAAAGCGGTCGATCACCCATTCCAGCGAGTCGCCGGAGCGCGCATCGAACACGCCATCGGCCCCGCTCTCCTTCGCCAACTCCAGGCGCATAGGGGACACCTCGATCATCAGGGCTTGCGCACCGACCCGGCGAGCAGCCTGCAGGCAGGCGTTCCCAATCATGCCGCCACCCAGAACGACCACCTTGTCGCCCCGCTTGACGCCCGATTTGGCGACGGCCGTCAGGCCCACCGCCACGGGTTCGACGGTCGCTGCTATGGCGTCAGGCAGGTGTTCGGGCAGGCGGTGGATGTTCGCCCCCAAGGCAGCGTTTTCGATCTTCACATATTCGGCGAATGCGCCTGGGCGTCCGTACCCGGTCGAGTTCTCGAACAGGTCGGGGCAGAGGATAGGGTTGCCTTCGTCGCAGGCCCGGCATCGTCCGCAGACACCGGCCGAGAAGCCCGTCACTCGATCGCCAATCGATATCCCCTTCACGTTCTCGCCGACCGCGGCGACCAGTCCCATGAATTCATGCCCCATGATCTGGCGGGCCTGGATATAGAGGCCCGTCTTGTAGCTGTGCACGTCCGATCCGCAAATCCCGCAGACGGTGACCCGGATGAGAACGTCACAGGGGCCGACTCGCGGGGTCTCGACCTCTTCGAAACTGATGTTCCGCGGCGCCTGATACACCGCAGCGCGCATGCGCGACGAAATACTGTAGGACAAGTTTTTCCTCATCTGTTTTATTAAAGCGTGCCAGCAACAAGAGGTTCCGGCCCCCTCCACCTCCCAGGCTCTTGTCTCGTCGATGAATGTTAATGTACTTCAACAATGTTTGACAATCTACCTCCGCCAGCGATCATGTCGGTAAATTGTCTTACATTATTATCATAACAACAATACCTACAAAGTGAGCGTACTGACTCCTGCCGGGTCGAAGCATGGAGAAAGAACATATTCAACGAATATTATTGGAATACGGCTTACGCCGCCTTCGACAGGGCAACCCGTTATACCGGCATGCCGGCTACAGCGGGGTCACCTTCAGCTACAAGATGTAACCCGGCCGCCAGGCCCATCTGTCCGGCGGGCGAGTTCCGGATGGCGGGCTGGAGCTGGAGCCGGTTCCGGCTCGCAGCCAGACCGATCGACTTGGCCGACGCCCGCAGAAACCCTCAAAAACAATCCAATCTTGTGATTCGATATTGCACTACAATTTTGTTTGTAATATGGTCTTTCGGTGATCGAAAGAAAGACAATAAAGTCAAATATTGCAGGGTGGAACGTGGCAATGCTAAAGCGTCTCGGTGAGCGGGTCCTTGTAATCGACGGAACTTCGCTTGCGGAAAAGTCGCTCGCCCTCGAGGCGCCGATCCTGGCGCGCGGCGAATTGTCCCGCATCCCCATCATGGCGGTGCACGCCGGAGGCGAAGCGCTTGACTTCGACGATCACTCCGAGAATGTACGAAGCTTGGCGCAGATCGTAAGGCCGGGTAACATCGTCAAGGGCCGGATCTTCTCCAATGACGACTCTCTCGTCCGCATAGCCATCGAGCGCGGCGCGGCCTCGATCGTCACAAGCCCCGTGCTACCCACTCTCCTGGCCGCCGCACACGCAGCCCAGGAGACAGGTAAGCCTGAATGAAAGGAAATAGGTTGGGAAATATCTCCTCCCAGGATCTCGACGTGCTGATCGCACTCTTTCAGGAGAGCACATGGACGGAGCTGCGCCTAGCTGTCGGCGAGACCACTCTCGTGCTGTCGAAAAATGCCGGCGCCGATCTTGACGAGCGGGCGAGCCCCCTCCCGAGCGAGGCGCGGGCGAAGACCGAACCGCGCGGCACCACGGCACATGCGTCCCGCGCCCCCGCCATCCGCGACGGTTGGACGGTCGTGCGCGCCCCGAGCCTGGGCACCTTCTATCGATCGCCGAAGCCGGGCAGCCCGCCTTACTGCGAGGCCGGGGAAATCATAGGCAGTGAACAGGAACTGGGCCTGCTGGAGGTCATGAAGCTGTTCACCACAGTCCGCTCGGGGGCGCCCGGAACTGTCCGCGAGATACTCGCCAAAGACGGAGAGATGGTCGAGTTCGATCAGCCCCTCTTTCTGATCGAACCCGATGCCTGATGCGGCGCTGCTATAGGGTAACCAAAACATGGCACATATTGAGTTCCTCGATCAGACGATCCGCGACGGCCAGCAAAGCCTTTGGGGCATGCGGCTGCAGGCCGGGATGGCGCTGCCGGCGGCGCCTTGGCTCGACAAGTCGGGGTTTCGCGTCATCGATCTCACCGGCTCGAACCATTTCGAAGTGCTGATCCGGCATTGCCGGGAAAACCCATGGGAGATGATGGACGCACTGGTGGAGGCCATGCCCCGCACCGTCTTGCGCTCCGGTATGCGCTCCAACGCCTCAGTGACCTTCCGCACGACACCCGATGCGCTGATGGACGCCTGGATGCGCCAGCTCAACGTCCATGGCGCCCGCAGCTTCTGGATCTATGACGTCCTCTTTAACATCGACAAGATGCTGCGGCTGGCCAAGGTCGCCAAGGAGTTCGGCTCCGAGGTGGCCGGCGCGATCATGTTCTCCATGTCGCCGGTGCACACTGACCAATATTATGCCGACAAGGTGGCCAAGCTGGCCGTCTCGGCCGATATCGACACCATCCTACTTTATGACACGGCCGGAGTTCTGGATAAGGAGAGGCTAGCGACGCTTCTCCCGGTCATTGTCGCCAATGCGCATGGAAAGCCGATCGAATTTCATGCCAACAACATCCTCGGCCAGTCGGGCAAAGCCTATCTTGACTCCATCCCGCTCGGGGTCAGCATCCTGCATACCGCCAGCCGGCCAATGGCCAACGGCCCTTCGGTGCCGTCGACTGAGAGCGTAGTGGCTAATATCGAGCTTCTCGGCCACACGCACGATCTCGACAAACGCTTCCTGCAACCCGTGGCCGATCATTTTGAGCGGGTGGGCAAGGCCGCCGGCTTTCCGGTCAATCAGCACAACGAATACAGCGTTCTGTCGACGCTCCACCAGATCCCGGGCGGCATGACGGGCACGCTGAAAGCCCAGCTCGCGCAGCACAACATGTCTGATCGATTCGAGGAGGTGTTGCGGGAAGTTGCGGTGGTACGGCGGGAATTGGGCTACCCGGGGATGGCTACTCCGTTCAGCCAACTGGTCGGGACCCAGGCGGTGCTGAATGTCGTCACGCGAGAACGATATGCCATCGTTCCCGACGAAATCGTCGAATATGCCGCCGGCTACTACGGTGAGCCTGTAGCGCCGATTCAACCGGACGTACTGGACAGAATCATGTCCAGCGCCCGCGCCAAAGAGGTGCTGGCCTCCCCTCCCGAACAGCCGACCATTCAGGAGCTTCGCAAACGCTATGGAACCGACGACGACGACGAGTTGATCCTGCGCGCCCTGATGCCGGAGTCCGATCTCGAGAAGATGCGGGCCGCCGGACCGCTGAAGCGGAATTTTCCCATGCTCTCCTCGCCCGAATTGAACGAGGTCGCTCGTCTCATGAAAACGTCGACCTTGCCGGTTCTGCATTACCGTAATGACGGCCTCTCCCTCACCCTCAAGAGGTGACATCGAGATGCGCCGCGCGGTACTCATCGACATCGTCCGCTCTCCTTTCGGCAAGGGAAAGCCCGGGGGAATCCTTTCCGGGCTGCATCCCGTGGATCTGTACGCTCAAATACTCAAGGGCCTGGTCAACCGCGTGGGAATCGATCCCAGCCTCATCGAGGATGTCATCACGGGTTGCGTCCTGCAGGTCGGGGAACAAGCAGGCAATATCGGCCGCCAGTCAGTGCTGGCGGCCGGCCTGCCGGAGAGCGTGCCGGCGGTGACTCTCGACCGCAAATGCGGCTCGGCCCAGCAAGCGATAGATTTCGCCGCGCAAGGTGTGATCGCCGGCGCCTACGACGTGGTCGTCGGGGGTGGGGTCGAGATGATGAGCCTGATCCCGATGAAGTCCAACAGGATGGGGCGCGATGCGGAGGGGAAGGAGCTCAAGAAGCGCTATCCGGCGGGACTCGTACACCAGGGCATCTCGGCCGAATTGATCGCGGCGCGCTGGGATATTTCCCGCGAGGCGATGGACCGCTTTGCGCTTCAGTCGCATCATCGGGCGAGCGCCGCCCAGGACAGCGGATTGACCGCCTCGGCCATCATTCCTGTTTCCGTGCCTCACGAAGACGGCACCATTGTCGTTTCGGCGGACGAAGGCATCCGCCGCGACAGCTCGATGGAGGCGCTGAGCGCTCTTAAGCCGGCCTTCTTCGACGAGACGATGGAGCAACGCTTCCCCGAAATCCGTTGGAGTGTCACCGCCGGCAGTTCGAGCCAGGTAACTGACGGCGCGGCGGCGGCCTTGATCATGGAGCAAGGGCTGGCGCATCGACTCGGCCTACGTCCGCGGATGGCTTTTTCGCATTTCGCGACGGTCGGATACGACCCGATCCTTATGCTGACCGGGGTCATCCCTGCCACGGAAAAGCTTCTCGCACGGGCTGGTTTGTTGATTGGCGAGGTCGATCTATTCGAAGTGAACGAGGCTTTCGCGTCGATTCCTCTGGCCTGGCAGAAGCATTTTGGCGTTCCCTCCGAACGCCTCAACATCTTTGGCGGCGCCATCGCCATTGGGCACCCCGTGGGTGCCTCGGGCGGGCGCCTGCTGGCCAACCTGATCGCGGGATTGGAAGCAGACCGCGGACGATATGGGGTGCTGACAATGTGCGAATCGGGTGGAATGGCGAACGCCACACTGATCGAACGCCTTTGAAGTTTGAATGGCACAACTTCCTGAAATGGCCGTGAATCTGCGTGAACTGGGGGGCATTGCAACCGCCGACGGAAGAAGAATTCGCCGAGGGATCATCTATCGCTCGGGCGATCTCTCCGATTTGACCGAAGCGTGCAGTAATCGAATGGCCGAACTCGGAATCGTCGCCCGGATCGATTTTCGCAGCATCGCGGAGCGAAAGTTGCGCCCCTACAATTGGCATGCGCCCGGAGCCATTAAGGTTTGGGAGAATCCGTCGAATCGAAACGATGCCGCGGTCCGGGACCTCATGGAGCAAGCGGAAAAGGGAACCGACGCGGCACACGCCGCCATGCACGCGATTTATCGCGAGTTGCCGATCTTTCTGTCGTCCTCCTACGCCGTCCTGTTCAGATGGCTCTCGGACGGACGGTTGCCAATCCTGTATTCCTGCACCGCCGGAAAGGACCGGACAGGGGTGGCGACGGCCTTGATTCTCTGGGCTCTCGGCGTCGAGAAAAAAACGATCACGGAAGAGTACGAGCTATCGAATAGTCATTTTGATCAAATCAAAAAAATAGCGATGAGATCATATAATTTCAATGACAACGCTTCCGTGAAGACCATTTTGACCTCGGACAGACTACACATCGAACAAATGATGAATCATGTTGAAGATCGGTTTGTATCAATAGAGGGATATCTAAAGAGGGTGCTGAATTTCGATGCTCATTCTTTGGAACGGATGCGTGACCAGACGCTGGAGTGACCCAGCCCTCCCCCCGCGAACCTACTGATATGAGCGCCTATAGGCACTGGGAGCGACGCCAAACTGAAGTTTGAACACACGGCTAAACTGGGCAGAGTCACTAAATCCCCAGCGCATGGCTACTTCCGTGAGTGTCGAGCGATCTTTCATTACTTTAAGATCTTGGCTAGAGCGCATCAGTCGGCGATGACGCACCCATTTCGCCACCGTTAGATCGTGTCCAGCGAATAGCATATGAAGGTAGCGCACTGAAATGCCATGCGATGCTGCAATTCGCGCCGGGGTTAGCTCGGGATCTCTAAGCCTCTTTTCGATAAAATCCAGAATCCGCTTAAGCTGCATGCCAGATACCAAACTTGGCCCACGACTCAGGTTCATCCTGAGCGCGCTCGCCAACATATCCACCGTCATATCCATGATCGCGGGGCCGTTCTCCTCCTCGATATTCGAAAACTCAGTGGCCAAGGTTTGCAGGTAACTGGCGACGAGTGAACCTGCCGCGCCACGCACAGCCGTTCCGACGTAGTCTCTGGCTCTTGGCAAAGCAGCATCGAGCGTATCCTGAGGGATCAAGAGCGTCAGTTTGTGGAGCGGTTCGACTACGTTGAAATCGATGTGCCGAGTACTGTCCCAGAGCAGCATGTCACGCGGCAGCATCAAAAACTCGCGACTCCCATCGCGTACGATCTCTTTACCGCTCATTAGGAACAGCACGCCGAAATAGGCTTGCCCACCCTTTGAAATTTGCGCCGAACCGCGATGTCCCGCGCAGGGGTCGCAATGGCAATCAACTAATTGAATGCCGCTCAGGGAGCGCTGCCGGATTCTTGCCTTGAAATCATGGCTGCCGGGTGTGGACAAGCTGAAATCCAGATGCGACTCGTTAAGCGCAGACGCCCAAGCGTCGAAACGATCGCGCCTGGCCAACGAAGATGTTGTCCAATTAATCGTTGTCATGTTCCACCCATTCGCACTTTATGGCTAGAGGATTAGCGCATTGATTCCATGATCGCACAGATCGTCTACTTCACTCTACAACAAGGGGCCGCTGCGCTGAATCGCAAGCGCTCAGGTGCTTGTGCTGTCTAAACTCTATGCCGTGCAGCTTGCTTGGCTTGCCAGGGCCGCGCGAACGGGTGAGATTCCAACGACTGAGGTGGCACGAGATGGCAATCAAGAATCGCCAATGGATTCTGGCTCGAAGGCCAGTTGGAGAGATTCGGGATGGGGACTTTCTGCTGAAAACCACATCGCTTCCCGTTGTGGGACCAGGCGAGTTGCTTGTGCGCACACACTATCTATCGCTTGATCCGACGAACCGGATCTGGATGAGCGACATCGATCAATACATGGAGCCAGTCCTGCTCGAAGCACCGATGCGCGGCATCGTTAGCGGCGAAGTGGTCGGTAGTGGCGTGCCGGCGTTCAAGCTCGGTGATACTGTGATGGGCCTAGGCAGCTGGAGCGACTACTGTCATGGTCCAGCCGGTAATTTCTCGCCGATGCCGACCTACCCGGGATTGTCGCCGAAGGATGTCTTTGGGCAACTCTGCGTCGTTGCACCGACTGCATACTTTGGCCTGGTGGACATTGGCGAGCCAAAGGTAGGCGAAACACTGGTGGTTTCCGGTGCCGCCGGCGCTGTGGGCAGTATCGTCGGGCAACTCGGCAAAGCGCTGGGCTGTCGCGTGGTTGGAATCGCCGGGGGACGCGAAAAATGCCGGTGGATCGTCGACGAACTGGGTTTCGACATCGCGCTCGACTACAAGGCCGGCGGTCTTGAAGCCGCCTTGAGGCAGGCGTGTCCCCAAGGTGTTGACATCTACTTTGACAACGTCGGCGGCGAGACGCTCAACACGGTCATGGGCCTCACCAATCTGTATGGTCGGATCATCGAGTGCGGTTTGATTTCCACTTACAACGCCGACTGTAAGGTCGCCGGGCCCTCAAACTACGCCCGCATCGTCATGAAGCGCCTCAAGGTGCAAGGATTCATCGTCCTCGACTATGCCGCGCGCTACCCAGAAGCCTACCGTGCATTCACACAGTTGCATGCACAAGGCCGTATGAAATGGCGTTGTCACGAACTCGTCGGCCTCGAGGCGGCTGCTGAAGCGGTGCGCTTGCTCTACCGGGGGCAGAACAACGGCAAACTGCTCATTAAAGTTGTCTAGCGGAGAACACTATGACTCTTTGGACCTGTACGATTGAAGCGAATGTCGCGACGGCGGTTTATCGCAACCCACCGATGAATTATTTCTGCGCCGATGGCGCAGCCGAGTTAGGTGCGCTGATCGAAACTTGGCGCGAGCCGGCAATCAAAGCCGTGGTGCTTGCCGGCGGCATGCCCGGGCGGTTCATCACGCATTATAGTGTCGAGGAACTGCTGTCGTACGCCGAAGATCGCGCGGCGATGAGACAGGCGGGAACTGCGCTCAACGATGGCTACCACGCCCTGCTGTTGAGCCTGCGCGATCTGCCGAAGCCGGTGATTGTCGCGATGAACGGCGACGCCATGGGCGGCGGCTTCGAGCTGTGCTTGGCATGCGACATTCGGATTGCCGAACGCGGCGACTTTCGCTACGGACTGCCCGAAGTCAAACTCGGCATCTTACCGGGCGGCAGCGGCACCCAGCGCCTGTCCAGGCTCATCGGCGTTGGACGTGCAATCGAATTCATTCTGAGGGGCCGGGTGATCGAACCCGCCGCCGCGCTGGCAATGGGGTTGGTCCACGAGCTGTCGGACGATGCGCGCGCGCGCGCCGCGGAACTCGCCCGCGAGATGGCACAGCTACCCCCTGTGGCCGTGGCGATGGCAAAGCGTGCGGTCTACGACGGCGCGGATACCAACCTCGCGAGCGGTTTGAAAATCGAAGGCGCCTGCTTTTTGGAAACCATGCTTTCGGATGGTAGCCTCACGGCGATGCGCGACTACGTCTCTGTGCCGCTGGATCAGCGACGCCGGTGGCTGGAACGGCCGGGGGCACCCAAATGAATAAGCTTTCAGGGCGGGTCGCGCTCGTTACCGGTAGCGGTCGCGGGATCGGCCGCGCGATAGCGCTCGCTTATGCCCGCGACGGCGCAAGACTAGCGCTGACCTCGCGCACCCGTCACGAGATCGAAGCGGTCGCCGCCGAGGTTCGCGCACTTGGAGGCGAAGCCTATACCGTCACCGCTGACTTGCTGGATGGCCCGGGCGTCAAGGAAATGGTGCGCTCGGTCATCGAGCATTTCGGCCGGCTCGACATCCTGTACAACAACGGTGGGGGCTTGCACGGGGATCTGTCGAAGATGGTGTCCGCCCCAAGTCACGATGATGCACTGTTCGAGAAGAACTTATTCCTCAATCTGACCTCGGCCTATTACGCCACGCGAGCCGCGCTGCCACAAATGGTCGCCCAGCAGTACGGGCGTGTAATCTTCCAGGGTTCCGGTTATGCCAAGACCGGCGGCGGCCCTATCGCCTACACCGCCGCCAAGCATGGCCTGATCGGCCTGATGCGGGCGATGGCTTACCAAGTTCCAGCGGCCGTGACGGTAAATACGATTTGCCCAGGCTGGACCAATACTGCATTGGCGGATTGGGATGCGCTGGGGAAGCCGCATGGTGTCGACGGCGCTGCGGTGAAGGCAATGGCCGAAGCAGAGAACATACAGAAGCGGATCCTTGAACCGGAAGAGCTGGGACCCATGGCGGTGTTGATCGCCTCGCAAGAGGCCGCCGGAATCACCGGACAGGTACTCTGCGTTGACGGAGGCTATCGCGTTTGACCGCTTCGAGCGTCCGGCCATTGGCCTCAAGTTTGATCAGCCATCGGCGACCTTCACGATTAGCTTACCGAAATTATCTCCGCGCAACATTCCCATGAGTCCGTTGGGCGCGTGCTCGAGACCGTCCAAGACTTCCTCGCGATACTTGATCTTGCCGTCGCGGACCCAGATCCCCATGTCGCGAGCGAAGTCGGCGTAGCGCGTCTCATAGTGGTCGAAGAAGATGAATCCCTGGACCTTGATCCGATTGACCACCATTTGGCGCAACAGTGCCGGTATGTGATCCACGCCGGTAGGCAGGCTCTTCAAATTGTAATAGGCAACGCACCCGACGAGCGGAACTCGAGAATGCAGGTTGAGCAGGGGCAGCGCAGCCTCCAGCACCGTCCCGCCAACGCCTTCGAAATACACGTCGATGCCCTTCGGGCAGGCTTTCGCGAGCAATGCCGGGAAATCCTCGGCATGATGATCCACGCAGGCGTCATAGCCGAGAGTCTCCACGGCGTAGGCGCATTTCTCGGCGCCGCCTGCGATCCCGACGGCGCGGCAGCCCTTCATCTTGGCGATTTGGCCGACGACTGTCCCGACCGCGCCGGTGGCCGCAGTGACCACCACGGTTTCGTTGGGCTTTGGCCGACCGATATCGAGCAGCGCCACATACGCGGTGAACCCGGGCATGCCGAGCACACCCAATGCATAGGAGGGGTGACTCATCGCAGCATCGAGCTTGGTCAGCTGATTGGCATCTGCCACCGCGTAGTCCTGCCAACCGCTATTGGCTACCACCAAGTCGCCCGCCTTGAAATTGCCGTCGTTGGACTGCAGTACGCGGCAAACGGTCTGTCCGCACATTGTATCGCCGAGCGCCATGGGTTCAACGTAGGACGGCCCCGGAGCCATACGGCCGCGCATGTACGGATCGAGCGAGAGATACAAAGTGCGCAGCAGCACTTGACCTAAGTTCGCCGTCGGCAGCGGCTCGCTGACGGTCTTGAAGTCCTCAGGTGCCGGCGCGCCAACCGGCCAGCGGGCGAATAGGATTCGGCGGTTGACTGGGGTACTTGTACTCATGCCTTGGTCTCCTGATCTGGGGGCGCCGAGCGCCATTGATAGTCGATCGACTCTTGGGCGAAGCGAACGAAGTAATCGATGGCCGCCGGGTCCATCATCGAATCCCGGCTCGCGGCCCTTTCCGCCGGCCAGCCCATCAATATCTTGCGAACCGGAATCTCCATCTTCTTTCCTGTCAATGTGTAGGGAATGAGGTCCACTGCGTATATTCGATCCGGCACGTGGCGCGGGCTGCAATCCTGGCGCAGCATGGCGGCGATTCGCTCGCGCAGGGCTTGATCGAGCACGTACGATTCTTTCAAACGCACGAACAGCGGCATGAAGAAATTCGCGCCCGGCAGCTCGCAGCACACGATCAAGCTATCCGCAATTTCCGGAATTCGCTCGACGGCGCGGTAAATCTCCGCTGAGCCGATGCGCACACCGTACCTGTTCAACGTTGAATCCGAGCGGCCGTAAATGTAGCAACCCCCGCGGCGATTGATCTTGATGAAATCCCCGTGACGCCAAACGCCCGGAAAATACTCGAAATACGTTTCGTGATAACGCCGATTCTGGAGGTCGTTCCAGAAATAAATGGGCATAGAGGGAAATGGGTGCGTGACGACGAGTTCGCCGACCTCATCGAAGATTTCCTCTCCCGACTCGTTCCAGACGTGAACGTCCATACCCAGCATGCGAGCTTGAATTTCGCCGGCGTAGACAGGCAGTGTCGGGACAGCGCCGACGAAGCCGCTGCATATCTCCGTACCGCCGGATTGGGACGTGACCCAGAGATCCTGCTTGACGGAACGGTAGAGCCAAGCGAAGGTCTCTGGGGAGCTCGGTGCCCCGCTGACGACGATCGACTCGATACGCGATAAATCGAATTCGTCCTTCGGGCAAAGACCGGCCTTTTCCATCATTTGAATGAACGTCGGACTCGCACCGAAGCTGCTCGTTCCGGTATCGGCGGCGAGCTTCCACAACAGGTCGGCCGCCGGATGAACGGGGCTGCCGTCATACAGCACGGCCGCCGATCCCGTGAGCAGCGCCGCCAATAAGATATTCCACATCATCCAGCCCGTAGTGCTGTAGAAAAACATCACTGAATGAGGTCCGAGGTTGATATGAAAATACATCAGCTTGAGATGTTCGAGCAGCACACCGACGTGGCTATGAACGATGGGCTTCGGCAGGCCGGTCGTTCCCGACGAGAATACGATCCACACGGGATGACCGTGTCCCACGCGCTCGAAATGAAAGCGATTGGAAGCGATCGCGGAGTGGCTCAGAAGTTCCAACCACGGCGTCACGCGCGTTCCATCGGGTGGGACGGAATCCGCCGCCAAATACGGCAGCCAAATGATCTGTTCCAGTGATGGCAACTCGGCGATGATTCGCCGTACCTCCGCGTCGCGACTGAAGGTTTTGCCGGCAAAGCGATAGCCGTCCGCAACAAAAATGACTTTCGGCGCGATTTGCGCGAATCGGTCTACCACGGTTCTGACGCCGAACTCGATGGCGGCGGATGACCACACCGCACCAATGGCCACGGTTGCCATCATCGCGATCGCCGTCTCCGGCACATTGGGCATGTATGAAACGACTCGATCGCCCGGCTTCACACCCATGGCACGAAGTTGGGTGGCGAGAATTCGCACCTGCGATCCGAGGGTGTGCCACGTCATGGTTCGCAGTGGTCGAGTTTCGGACAAGTGATGAAACACGACCTCGTCGGGGCCGGCCACAGATTCATGGCGCAACAGGTGTTCCGCATAGTTCACCCGTGCTCCCTCGAACCATCTCACACCCAGCATCTCCAGGCTGCTCATCGCGCTTGCGTACGAGCCATCATGTAGGATGCCAAAATAATCCCAAATCGCCGTCCAAAAGGCGGCGGGTTCGCTCACCGACCACCGCCACAGCGATTCGTAATCGGCGGTCACGATGCCCCGTGCCGAGCGCAGCCACGCTTGAAAGCGCGCCATGTTCGATCCCGCGGCAAACTCCGGCCGCGGCGTCCACAGCAGTTGGCCTTCTTGAATCGGTGCTTTAGCCGGGTCCATGGCTTACCTCAATAGCGCAAGGCGATCGAGAACGACCTCAGGCTCGATGTCGCTCGGTATTCGGGAAAAGCTGAAATCACACGGCGAAATATCGGCATCACCGCCGCGCCAGAATTCATCGGCGACGACTCTGCCAAAGCACGGCGCCCCGAACGGTTTTGGCCCGACAACATAGGAGAAGCCGCCAGGATCGTCGCCGGCGAATCGATCGCCGGGAAGACGCAAGCCCATATCCCAGCGATAGTGAGTACCCACATTCAACACCGAGCGGTACCATTCGATTTCCGCGGTGGTCGCCGGCTCGCTCTGCGCGGATTCCTCCAAAAGCACGGTATCAATCCCACTGCCGCCGAATTCGCGCAGAAAATCCGCGCTGTGCAGCGTCGCTGCGTCCACTTCGTCTTCGCCCACCTCGATCTCTGCGGCATCTCCGAACGCCCAATGGTAGGCATCGCCAACCCAGGCCCGCGGCGACGGGCAAACGAGCGCAACAGCCAGCATAGGGAAGCTACTGCGCAGTCCCGCGATGATTTCGGCCAGATGCCGACGCAAATCCGCCGCGGCAAGCATGGTCTTCAACGGAAAATTGGCGCGGGTCTTGGCACCGCTGGCGGCGCGCAACGGCGCGTCGTTCGCCAGCCAGGAGGAGAATATCCGCGCCACGGGGACGGCGATGACATTCGATTTCAGCAGGCTTTGCGCTTTGCGGCGCCAAGCGACATAGGCGGTTGCATCGAGCCAGGGAGGGGCGCCCCCCGCCAACAGCGCGGCGGAATAGTCCGCATCATCGAGCCAAAGAAGCTTGCTGTCAGAAGCGGCGACTTGTTCCAAAAATGCGCCCATAGTCGCGCCTCAGGCGGCCGTGTAGCCGCCGTCGAGCACCAATTCCGTGCCGGTGCACCAGCGCGCTGCGTCGCAAGCCAGGTAAAGCACGGCACACGCCACATCTTCCGGCCGCCCGAATCCCAGCGGGTGTGCAGCCTTGAAGGCAGCCTCTGCGCTCGCCTGATCCGGTGCCAGCTTCAGATCCACGAAATCTCGGATGAATGCCCTGCCCATATCGGTGTCGACGACGCCGGGATGCACGGAATTCACCCGAATCCCCGTGGCCAGCTGAGCACATTCGATCGCCGCCGCCTTAGTCAGGGTGCGTACTGCGCCCTTGGAGGCGTGATAGGCACTATGTGCGGTGGTACCGATCATGGCCGCGATCGACGCAAGATTCACGATCGATCCGCCCTTGCCTGCGGCACCCCCCGGTGACATGGCACGGACCGCGTGCTTGATGCCAAAAAATGTGCCGGTGACATTGATATCGAGCACGCGACGAAAGTCCTCGGCGGTGCATTGCGCGATGAGTGACGCGGTCTCCACTCCCGCGTTGTTCACCAACACATCCAATCCGCCCCACCGCGTGACGGCAGTCTGGATTGCCGTCTGCCATTCGCTCTCTTGCACGACATCGAGACTCGAGAACTCAGCGACTCCGCCTGCGGCGCGAATCTCCGCTACGACCTCGCGCCCAGGCGCCGTAAGCACGTCGGTGAGCAGCACCTTTGCGCCAACCTGGGCGAAAGCGCGAGAGATCTCCGCTCCCAGTCCGCGCGCCGCGCCCGTAACCAGCGCCACCTTGCCGTCCAAGCGATACGCCTGCTGATAGTCCTTCACGCCCCGCACCTCCGTTCCCCCTGCAATCGGGCGAGTTGAGCCTCGAGTTCGGCGATCCGAACATCCTTGGGATTGGGCATGAACACCCCTTGAAGCTTATCGGCGTCCATCTGAATACGTTGGCTGCCGCTCGTCGCGTATATCTTGGTGCGATCATCCCAGCACCCGAAGTAAGGTACGTCCGCGGGCGGCTGCGCCGTTACCCACTCCTTGCAAAACGCATCGAAGGGCCTGCCGCGCGCGATGCGCGCCTTGCGGTATTCTTCCCGGCGCCTGAGGGTGCCCTGGACGTCCACCGTCAATGTACGTTCGTCGTACACGACTTGGTAGATATCCCGAGCATTCTCATGCGACATCAAATCCTCCGCCAGATCCTTCATGACCAAAGCCGGGTCGCGTTCCAGCACGTCGCCATAGCCGCCGCCCGAGCCCTGGCAGATCATATAGATCTCACCGTCAGCGCAGATCTCGAACGTCATACCCATGTCGTTGCTGGTGTAGGTGCCGCCCGCGATCGGCTGCTCGTTCATGAGCTGCACGATGTCGAAAACTTCCACCGCCTTGGGGTTATCCTTCAGGACCTCGAAAATATTGATTCCTTTTATCTTGCATAATTGATACGAAGGGCATGAATAGCCGCCAAACAATCCCTGTGCCGACGGAAACTTCGACCCCTCGCAACCGGTCATGAAGCCCCAAAGGCCGGAACCGCGCGCCGTCGCGATTTGTTCGTAACCCATTCCTGCACGGTATTTGCCCCAACCGATGCGATCCTTCGCCAAACGCTGCGCACCGAGACGGATGATGGGCGTGTCTTCCTCGCTGATCTCGTGCTCGCCGCTATCGCACATGAAGCCGAACACCGGTGAAACCGAGTGTTCCCCGTCCGCGTTGCTGCGCGCACCCTGGCCGTTGCCGTTGATATCGGCGCAGAAGTTGCCGGTAACATCGCCATGCTGCGTCAGACCCCCGTAAATGAACGTCGCCGCTTGATCGTACTGCGATGCAATGACCGCTGAATAGCGGTGCGGCAGACTGTAATTGAACTTGTTCATGGGAATGGTCCATACGACGCAGCCCTTGAACAAAGGCATCAGACTCATGGCCTGCGGCATCTCGCCTTCCGCATCGATGATTGAATTCCGATCGGTAATGATCTCGATCGGCGACAATACCGCCATCGTATGCGGCAAGTCCGGCCAGATGTTCTGCAGCAGCCCGGTGCACAGCGCCGCTTTGAACGAGGCGATATTCGTATTGACCGAACGATTCATGAATTGCGGTGCCGTGCCGCGAAAATCGAGCGTCATTCGATCGCCTTTGACCGTGATGGCGAGACTGATCTTTTGCATCACGTTCTCGCGCAAGCTCGAATCCATGAATTGCAGCACCCTGGTGGTGCCGTCGGGCATCTCGCGAATACGGCGTCGCATCTCCGCCTCGACGTCCTCTAGGTGCTTGCGCAAAGTGCCCACCAGCAATGCCTTGCCGAATTGGTCGAGAATGGCAACGATTCGATCACGCAAGCGCATCACTGCGTGCAGCTTCACCTTCATATCTTCCAGCTGCAATTTCGGGTCTCGCACTGAATTCTGTAGAAACGTCACGAGGTCCCGTTTGAGTTGACAATTCTCGACGACTTTGAACGGCGACATTTTGAGGCCTTCGTCGTACTTGCTTTCGGCGGAAGCCGGCAAACCGCCCGGCTCGCAGGAGCCGTTCTCGCCCTCATGAATGGTCGAGGACAGCCAGCACACCAGCTCGCCTTTGTAGAACAACGGCATCATCATCGACTGATCGGTGTTATGGATCCCGCCGTAGCGCGCGTCGTTGTGGATAAAGCCGTCGCCGTCATTGACGCCTACCGTCGGATCATTGATCCAGTTCTTGATGATGAATCGAATCGGGTAGAAGCAGCAGGCCGCGAAGGCAATGATGCCGTGGGGCGCGATCATGGCGAGGTCACCCTGGGCCGTGTAGATTCCCGTCACCAAATCGCCCCACTTCGCGCCCGGCGCCGCCCCCATCTGATTGACCATGGTAAACGCCTCGGATAGCGCCGCATTGATCAATCCGCGCACATGATGGACCTCATGGGGATCAAGACCGCCCGCCAGCGCCGCGTCTTCCGCCGCCGAACGCGGCAGGATGGAGTGGTTGCGCATGATGTCCGGATCCGGCCCCAGAAAAAGCGTATTGTCCGCGAGAAATTTTTCCCGCAGCGCTTGGTCTTCGGCAGCAGTGCTATCGTTCATGGTTTTCTCTCGAGTCATTGACGCAGGAACCAGACCGCTTTTTGGGCGGCGGCGCGAAATGTCCAACCGGGTTCGATCAGATAGGTGGTGGCCCGCGTCGTCACGATCGCCGGTCCCACGATCAGGGTACCTTCGGCGAGGGCACGTTCATCGTACAGGCGGGTCGCCAGCGCCCCGTCATGTCCGACGAAATGGCATTGACGTTCGCCGACGGTTGGAGGTGCTTCAATGGAGCGGCCGTTCAATTTGAGAGACTCGAATTGCACGGTCGGCTGTTCGACGTACGAACAAACCCGCAGCGTATTGATCCTGATCCCCGCCTCCGGGGACTGGCTGCCTTCCCCAAAGCGCTCGCCGTAACGCTGATAGAACTGATCCATCAACATCAACACGTCGCGTTGATTTCTCAGGCGGGACAATTCCGTCACGACCGCCGTTTGCACGCGCTGGTTGCCGTAGCGCATGTCGAGTTCGAGCCGGTAGCGAATCTGGTCCAGGGTCATCCCTTGACGAATCAAATCCTCGCTTCCGCGGCGCTCGAGTTCTTCAACGCTGCGGTTGAACGCTTCGTAATCGGTAAAGAAGCTTTTCGTGTTCGGATTGAACATGACGGTCCAAGTGGACATTTCGTGAATATGCATCTGGTTCACGTTGCCGGCACCGCAGGCCGAGAAGGTCGACGCAAACGGCGGCGCCAGAATTCTGGAAATGCCGAGCGCATTGGCGATGCCGCAGGCATGAAGAGGCCCATTTCCGCCGTAGGCCAGAATATTGAACTCCTTGGGTTCGTAGCCGCGCGTGCGCAATTCGATGGCGATGCCGTTCGCCATATTCGCGTCGACGGTGCGCTTGATGAGTTTGCAGATATCGATCACTTCCATATCCAGGTCGTCGGCGAGCCTGTCGACCACCGCCTGGCGCGAGCGCTTGGGATTCAGCGGGATCCGGCCATTGGCGTAGTTCTTTGGATCGAGATATCCCAATAGCAGATCCGCATCCGTCACGGTCGGCTCGAGACCGCCCCGATCGTAGCAAGCGGGCCCCGGATCGGACCCCGCGGATTGCGGACCGATCTCGATCGCGCTGTACATACGCTCGAATCGCGCGATCGAGCCGCCGCCCGCCCCCAGCGTGACCAGATGCATCATGGGCACACTCACGAGCCAGCGGTCGATGACCGGATTGAAATCGTAGTATTTCAGTCCGCCTTGCACGACGATCCCAATGTCGAAGCTGGTGCCGCCCATGTCCGTGGCGACCACATTGCCCAATTGGGCTTGCCCTGCCAGGTGCTCGCTCGCGGCAATCCCCGATACCGGCCCGGAATGGACAGTTTGCAGCGCGTCGGTGGAATTCAGCTGTGCCATGCCGCCTGAGTTATGATTCACCAACATCGGCTTGCTGTAGCCCTGCGCGCGCAGATTGAGCTCCAGAATCCCTAAGCCGTGATACATGGTCTGGTGCAGGAACGCATCCATGATAGTCGACGTGCCGCGCGCATACTCGCCCTTGCGTCCCGCGACCTGATGCGACAGCAGCATCGGAATTGCCCCGAGTAGATGGGCCGGATACTCCTCCAGAAAAATCTCCCGCACGCGCAGCTCGTGTGCCGGATTGACGACGCTGTTGGTAAACATGACCACCAGGGCCTCCGCGCCCTGGTCGACCAGCTCCCCGATGCGCCCCCGGACATCGTCTTCGTCCAATTGCCAAAATACCTGACCGAGGTAGTCCACCCGCTCGCGAATTTCGCGAATCATCGGAATAGGCACGATCGGCTCCGGACGCCGTGCGTTGGGCACGTCCATCTGCTCCTGTTCGGACAATCCCTCGCCATAGCCGCGCGCGCGCGACAGCGGTATGGTGTGCTTGAAACCGGTGGTCACCAACAAACCGATGCGCGGTCCCTTGCGTTCAATCAGCGCATTCGTGCCCAAGGTCGTCGCATAGCGAACCGAATCGACCTGCGAGAGCAGTGTCGTCGCTTCGACATTCAGTTGTTTGCAGGCGTCGGCCAGCGATTCGTTGAAGCCGAGCGCTAGATTATGGTGCGTCGTCAGCGCCTTGCCTTCCACGTACCGTTCGTTCCAAACCACGAAGCAATCGGTGAACGTGCCGCCGATGTCGACCGAGACTCTTTTCATGGCGGTCCCTTGCGCAAGCGGCCATGCTGATGGTCGGCATGCAATGCGCGTTGATTTCGTGCTTTCTCGAGCGCGAGATCCGGGCCGATCGGTTCCTCGGTCACTTCTTTCCGGTCCCGCCATTGCTCCTTGAGCGCGTCGATGTCGAGTTCGATGTCGTAGAGCGGCGGATGACCCGGCGGCAAGTACTCAGCTTCCATCATCGTGCCGCATTGCGGGCAGTAATATTCCAGGATTCGACACCATGTCGGATCCGGGGAGTAGGTGCGTTGGTACTTCTTCGGATCGAGCAGCGGCTTGTGAATCTCGCGTGGATCCCGGTCGTAGACCAATAGGCCGCGCTTATAGTTGTCGCGGGCGCTTTGTAGCTCCTTGCCGCAGCGCCGGCATTCCCACATCTCGCGTTCGAGATCGATGCGCAGATATTCCGTGACGAGAACTTTCATGACTAATCCTGTGGCTTCAGGGTGCGGAGGTCGTTATCAAGCGGATATCACCCGCATCGTTGATCTCGAAGCGCCATCCGGTATCGACTCGGCAGGTGAAGAACGCCTCCTCCAGCACGGCCGGGCCGTCCGCAGATGCCCCAGAGGTCTGCTGTTCGACGGTATATAGGGGTACCTGGCTTTCTTTGCCGTCGAGGCGCAACCGGCGCGTCCCGGCCGATTTCGCCGCATGCGTCGCGACGCCGAACCTGCCCGCCATTGTCGCGTGCATGAGCGGCTTCACTGCAGTCAAGGACAGCGACAGTCGAGCGCCGGGAGGCGCCTTCGGGACCGGCGATCCGTTCAACGCAATCGAGCGTTCATTGCCGTCAACTTCGATAGTGAGCGATTCCTCGACCTGGCAGTTCTCGATATCCGCGCCTTCCGCCGCCATTCCGCGCAATGCGCGGCGCCGCAAGGCATCGCGTCCGGATTTGAGCCCATCGTCATCGTCGCTCGGCAGATGCGCGGTGAACTCGTGTCCGATGTCCGAGAAACCGATGCCAAACGCCGAAAAGACCGCAGCCAAGCCCGGTATGATGATCTCGGTTATTCCCGCCGCCTCGGCGACCTTGCAAACAACGAAGGGCCCGGCGCCACCGAAGGCCGCGAGCGTGGTGACGGGCGTGATCGTGGTGTACGCCTTTAAGCCGTCCGCCACCTTGGCGACCCACGACTTTTCCATGGCCTCCGCCGCCGCGATTTCAGTCAATCCCAACGGCTTGGCGATCCGATCGGCGATAGCGGCACGTGCTCGCTCGATATCGATCTTCATTTCGCCGCCAAAATACGAATCGGGATCGAGCAATCCCAGTACCAGAAAGGCGTCGGTCATGGTGGCCTCGCGCCCGCCGAGACCGAAACATGCCGGCCCGGGCGTGCTGCCCACGCTCTCGGGTCCCACCTTGATGCCACCGTCGTTCACGCTGATAATCGAGCTTCCGCCCACACCGACGCTGACGACATCGCAAAGCGGAAAGGAAGTGGCCACCCCTTGCACCTCACCGCGGCGGTGCGCCCGCACCGCATCATTCTCGATCAGACCGATGTCCGTCGTGGTGCCGCCGATGTCCATGGTCAACAAGCGCTTGAACCGGTAGTGAGTCGCCAGAGCTCTGGCACCCTCCATCCCGCCACGCGGTCCCGAGCTATAGGTCTTGATCGCCACGGTCTTGGCCACCCGCGCCGAATAACCGTCATTACGAAAGATCAATAGGGGGTTTCGCGTCTTGAATTCGCGCAGCTTGTGTTCGGCGTTGTAGAGAAATCGCTCCATCGAGGGATGCAGGAAGGCGTTGAAAATCGCCGTCCAGGTGCGGCGCGAGTCGTCGCCGTCGTCGCTGAGTTCGTGTGAGTACAGAATGGGCAACGCGCCCAGCAAGTGGGGTGGAAAGGCGCGCAGCAGATCGCGCTTTAAATTCGCTTCGAAGGACTCACGCGAAGGCCCCGCGAACGCGACGACGATGCGATTGGCACCTTGCGCGGCCAGTGTATTGACCGAACGGACGGCTTGGGTCATCAGCGCATCCGCCGCCATCGTCGGATCGATTCGCTGCACGCGCGCTCCGACCAAGGCGGCAAACAGGGCTGATGCATTGGCGTCGGGCTGCAGCGATCCCGCGTCCAATTTGCCGCCCCCGTAAATGAGGCCGAGACGCGGTCCTTTGCGCTCGACCAGCGCATTCGTGCCCTGTGTGGTGGAATAGCGGATATACCGCGTTGTCAGCAACAGTCTCGGAAGATCTTCCTCGCCGTAGATGATGCGCGAGGCCTTTCTCAGTCCGTCGAAAAGACACTTCGACAGATCATGCGGCGTGGTGATCGTCTTGGTGCGATACACGCGCGCTCCGTCGATCACGCAGATATCAGTGAGCGTTCCGCCATTGTCGATGTTGATGAGCCGGTTCGCCTCGCCGGACGTCTCTTCGGCAGGCGCGCCGCCCTTGTCCACGTTGACAAGCCTGCTCAATTCGCCGGAGGTCTCTAGTGTCGCCTTTATAATTGATTCCCCGTCACGCGTCGCCGAGACGCATCAGCGCCGCGTTGGTCAAATATCGATCGTAGATACCCACATCATTGACACTCATCGTGTGCCCCCTGTGATGGATATCCGTGGTCGTTCTTGCCACCTTCAATCGCCGGCCGAGTTTCTCGATCTGTGCGTACTTGAAGCCTGCAATGCGATAGCGGAACGAATTCACCGCAGCGCCCCCCTTATGTCACGCAGGACGACCCCGTAAGTTCCGCCCCTATTTATATCCGGCGTGAGACGCCGGTTTTGCCGAGAGTACGAGCCCTCGGCGCGTGAGGCGCTACACTAACGGGTAGTTTTTATCGGAGTGCTCGCTCCTCGGCGAAGCGGCCGCTATCCAATGAAGCCGAGCTGGCGGGCGGCGTTGATTGCCTGCAGCCGGTTCACGACGCCTAATTTGGAATACACATTCTTGAGATGAAACTTGACGGTATTTTCGGAAACGAACAGC
>Ga0137409_10000220_pt1 | contig 59770 bp, 55 predicted proteins | sample CZODoug1_16funga_FD_122059 | JGI IMG/M metagenome (GOLD analysis project Ga0137409, IMG submission 122059) | Vadose zone soil fungal communities from Angelo Coast Range Reserve, California, USA - CZODoug1_16fungal (Hybrid Assembly) | ecosystem: Environmental > Terrestrial > Soil > Vadose zone... | reverse complement strand
CAGTACGCCATCACCTGGGGTGCTGCCCGACTGCGGAACGCGTTGGCCGCGAAGTACCAAGATTGGTACGGCCTGCCCGTCGATCCAATGACGCAGGTCACAGTGGCCTGCGGCGCCACCGAGGCCATGGGGTCGGCGCTGCTGGGAATCATCGATCCCGGCGACGAGGTCGTGATTTTCGAGCCATTTTACGAGAACTACGGACCCGACGCGATCCTGTGCGACGCCAGGCCGGTGTTCGTCCCGATGCCCGTCGACGCCCCGCTCGATCTCGACCGGCTGGCCAAGGCATTCAGCTCGAAGACGCGCGCGATCATCGTCTGCACGCCCAACAATCCGACGGGGCGAGTGTTGTCGCGCGCCGAGCTCGAGGCGATTGCGGATCTGTGTCGCCGGCATGACGTCTTCGCCGTCACCGACGAGATCTACGAGCACATCTATTACGAGGGCGAGCACATCCCGATCGCGACGCTGCCGGACATGGCCGATCGCACGATCACGATCAGCGGCGCGTCAAAGACGTTCAGCGTCACCGGCTGGCGTATCGGCACGATCATTTCGCCGCCCGATGTGACCGGCGCGATCCGCAAGGTCCATGACTTCCTCACCGTGGGTGCGCCCGCGCCGCTCCAGGAGGCGGTCGCGGTGGGGATGGAGACGCTGGGCAAGGATTACTACGACGGGCTAGCGCGCGACTACCGGCGGCGGCGCGACATCCTCTGCGCGGGACTCGTAACAGCCGGATTCAAATGCCGGCCGCCCGAGGGCGCCTACTACGTGATGGCTGACTTCTCGGACCTCTCGGACCGGCCGGACGACGAGTTCGCGAAATGGCTGACCATCGAGCACGGCGTCGCGACCGTCCCGGCCTCCAGCTTCTATTCGCGCCCGGAGCTGGGGCGGACCAAGGTGCGCTTCGCGTTTTGTAAGACGGAGGACATGCTGCATCAGGCGGTGGAGCGGCTGCAGCGCGTGCGCGACTAGAGCGCTTCTTCAACCTCGCGCAGTCCCTCTACGTGTCTCCCGATCTCGCCCGCGATCTCGCGCGCAAGTCCGAGATCCGTCGTCAGACTCTGGACCGTTCCCGTGCCGGCATGCAGTCGCAGCAGATTCAGGCGGATCGTTTCGAGTGCCGCGACCGCGTCTCTGAGCCGTTGGTGTACGAGATCACGCTCAGCAGTGAGATCGGCGACGATACGGTCGTGCCGCGCCGCGATCGCCGGATCGGGACTGACGCGCTGGTCCCCGTACGCCAACGCCTCCTGCAGCTCCTCGAGCCGCGCCCGCATTTTCTGCGCATCCTGCTCGAGTCGATGGACCACGTCGGGCAGATCGCGGAGCTGGTTGCGCGTCTCTTTGGGCAGCGACTCGTACAGCTGCTCGGCAGCCATGCCCAGCACGAGCTCGGTGGGCCGATGGGTCAGCGACGCCGGTAGCGCGCGCGACGGCGTTATGGCGCGGGCCAGTTTGAAGAGCCAGCGACCGATGCGGCCCGCCCACACCTTTCCCCAAAACTCGGTGTCGACGTCGCGCCGCCGCTGCAGCAGGATCAAAGCCCCCGTCATCCCCCACATACCGACACCGAAGCCGATGCCCGCAGCCTCCGGGAGGAACACGCCCACAAGCAGCGGGACAACCGTCAGGTGCAGGCCGGCCGAGATGAAGCCACCCAGCCCGATGGATTTGAAGATTCTTTCGAGCCATGACGGCCCGAGCCGTTGACCACCAGCGCGTTCCTCGCGATCGCGATCCAGCTCGGCTTTGAATGCGAGCTCGAGGTCACCGTGGTCGAACCCCGCCTTCAACAAACGCCGCGCGCGCTGAATAAGGACAGCGGCAGGCACCAGCGTGATGCCGCCCACGAATAAGCCGTAGCCAAGGGCGACCGAGGTGATTGGGGAGGCCGCCACGACCGCCGCGAGCAGGACGAACGGGTACAGCAGCGCTCCGGCATCGTCGAATCGGGCACCTCGCTTCACGAACACGCGCAGCGCGAGCGGCAGCTCGCGGCGCTGCTCCAGTGCGCGACTGAGCTGATCGGCGAGAACCGAAGTCCCCTCAGGCCGGTCGTCACGATCCTTCGACAGACAGCGGTCGATCGCCTGCGCGATCCGGCGCGGCACACCGGGAGCAACCGACGCGAGCGGCGGTGCGGGCTCCGTCACCTGTTTCGCCAACACCTCCGTCGCCTTTTCGCCCTCGAACGGCAGCGTCCCTGACAGCGCGAAAAAGCCCACGAGGCCGAGTGAGTACAAGTCGCTGCGCGCGTCGACCACCTCGCCCAGCGCCTGCTCGGGACTCATGAACTCGGGCGTTCCGATCACCTCTCCGGTGCTGAGCGCGCCCGCTCCGGCAACGACGCTGGCGATGCCGAAATCGGCGACGAGCACGCGGCCGCCGTTTTCGAGCAGGATGTTGTCGGGCTTCACGTCGCGATGGATGACGCCCTGCCCATGCGCGTAGGCGAGCGCCCAGGCGACGTCGCGCAGGACGCGCGATGCCTCCGACGGCGCCAAGGGGCCGCGCCGCCGCACCCGCTCGGTCAGCGTCTCGCCTTCGACGTATGCCATCGCAAAGAAGACGAATCCGCTGATCTCTTCGACGGCATGGATCGGAATGACGTTGGGATGGGAGAGCTTGGCCGCGGTCCGCGCCTCGCGCAGGAATCGCTCGCGCAGCTTGGGATCGGACGCCTTCGAGGGCGGTAACAGCTTGATCGCGACGGGCCGGTCGAGCCGCACCTCCCGCGCGAGATAGACGACCCCCATGCCCCCGCGGCCCAGCTCGCGCTCCAGCGAGTACCGGCCGGCGACCGCGGATTGAAAATCGAGAAACAGGCGATCAGGAGCGGGATGCGTCATGGCACCCCTAAACTAACGTTCCCCCTTCAGGCGGGGGTCTCAACGCGGCCAAGCACGGTAACCACCGACGTCACCGGCCGGCGTCGCAGCCCCGCGATCCGGAACAGCGCGCGGCCGAGCGAGCCCCGCCAAAACCGCAGGCTCCGCTCGCCCAACGGATCGGTGCGTTGTTCCGTGCGCGCGCGAGCGACGATGGCCGCGAGCAGCGCCGTCGCGGCCCCGGTGGTGATGATGGACGGCACCAGCGGCTCGACGAGCGCCGGCAGATCGATCAAGCCGAGAGTGCCGGCGACGGCCGCCATGGTAACGAGCAGCGCCATGCGCGCGAGCCAGCCGATGGAAAGCTCGAAACTGGTTGGACCATTCCCGTAAACGAACGCCAGCTCCTCGCGGCGCCGAGCCTGACGCGCCGCCAGGGCCGCGACCAGCGCGTCGCGCTGTTGCCCGGCGGCGAGCAGGCGGCGCACCCGCGCGGCGGCGATCACGACGGGCAATGCCAGTGCCGCGCCGAGTCCCACGGTCGCGGGCCAACGCACGGCTTGCGCCGCCGGCGACAGCCACGCCGCGACGGTCGCCGGCAGCAATCCGACGCCGGTCACGAAGGCATGAATCAGAGCGGGCGCCTCGAGGTGCGTGCTGCGCACCAAGAACGCCCGAATTGCCAGCGGCACGGCGGGAGGCGCCACGGCTTGTGCAATCGCGCGCACCAGCGCCGCCGCGTCAGGGTAGCGCGCCCACGGCTCCTTCGCGAGACAGCGATCGACGATCTGGGAAAGGCGCGGCGGTACCACCGCGGCGGGGACGATCGTCGCGAGTTTGGGCGGAAACGCCGAAATGTGTTTCGTCAGCAAGGCCTCGTCGGTGGCAGCCTCAAATGGGAGCCGTCCCGAAAGCGCGTAGTACCCGACGACACCGAGTGAATAGATGTCGCTGCGCGCGTCCACGGCGTCGCCGCGCGCCTGTTCCGGGCTCATGAAAGCGGCCGTACCGACCACGTGCCCACGCGGCGCCGATGGACGTCCCAACAGCCCCGGGGAGCGCGACAGCGGGCTCGCGTGGGCGATGCCGAAGTCGGACAGCAGCGCCCGGCCCGTGGCCGCATCGAGCAGGATGTTGTCGGGCTTCACGTCGCGATGCACCACGCCGCGTGCGTGCGCGTAATCGAGCGCTTCGCCGATGTCGCACAGCAGCCGGCCGGCTGCATGCGGATCGAGCGGGCCGCGCGCAGCGACGCGTTGCGACAGCGTTTCGCCGGCGACGTAGGCCATGGCGAAGAACACGAACCCGCCGATCTCGTCCACGGTGAAGATCGGCACGATGTTGGGATGGGTCAGTTGCGCCACCGTGCGCGCTTCACCCAGGAACCGGCTGCGCCACGCGTCGTCACGGGCGAGATCGGGGTTCAGCACCTTGATCGCGACCGGCCGGTCCAGGCGTCGCTCGCGCGCGAGATACACCCGCGCCATGCCACCGCGTGCGATCGGCACCTCGATGTCGTAGGCGCCGGACAGCGCGGTGCGTAGGCGGTGCAACGTCAGGCTGTGCGATTCTGTCATGGGCACCGCATACCCGGGGAGCCGGCGCAGGTTCGTCCCTGGTCGATGAACCACGTGCTGGACACTGATGCCGTCATGAGGGCAGATTGTGCCGCCTATGACGAGCATCCCACACCAGCCCTACATCCCTCCCTCCCAATCGCCCGCGGAGCTGACGCCGCGCGCGATCGCGCTGGGCGTGTTGCTGGGGCTGATTTTCGGCGCCTCCAACGTGTACCTGGCGCTGAAGATCGGGCTCACCGTCAGCGCCTCGATTCCCATCGCGGTCCTGTCGATCACGATCTTCCGGTGGCTGGGCCGCTCGACCATTCTCGAAAACAACATCGTCCAGACCACCGGCTCGGCAGCCGATTCCGTATCCGCGGGGGTCGTCTTCACGATCCCCGCGATTCTGTTGATGGGATACGATCTCGACATCTCGCGCGTCACGATCCTGGCCATCGCCGGCGGCCTGATGGGCGTGCTGATGATGATCCCGCTGCGGCGCGCCCTGATCGTCAAAGAGCACGGCAAACTCCCGTACCCCGAGGGGACGGCCTGCGCCGAGGTCCTGATCGCCGGCGAGCGCGGCGGCATCCACGCCAAGACGGTGTTCCAGGCGTTCGCAATCGCCTTCGTCTACAAGTTCCTGATGACCGCCATGAAGCTGTGGCAGGAATACCCGGGTAAGGTGATCCGCTCCTACCAGGGCGCCGAGGTGAGAGTCGAGGCGAGCCCGGAGCTGATCGGCGTCGGGTACATCATCGGCCCCCGCATCGCCGGCTATCTGTTCGCGGGAGGCTGCCTCGCCTACGTCGTGCTGATGCCCGCGATCAAGCTGTTCGGCAGCGCGATGACGGAGCCGATGTTCGGCACGACCAAGCTGATCCGCGATATGTCCGCCGGCGAGATCCGTGCGGCGTTCGTGTTCTACATCGGCGCGGGCGCGGTGGCCAGCGCCGGCATCATCGCGTTGGTCCGGTCCCTGCCCACAATCGTCGGAGCCTTCCGTGCCGGCTTCGCCGAAATGCGCGCCAGCCGCGTCGGCCAGGCCATCGCCGCCAAGCTGCGGACCGACGACGACCTCCCCGTCAGCGTGACGGTCTTTGGTTCGATCGTGCTGGCCATCATCCTGGCGTTTCTGCCCCAGATCGGCGTGAACCTGCTGGGTGCGGTGTTGATCATCGTCTTCGGCTTCTTCTTCACGACCGTGTCGTCCCGCATCTGTGGCCAGGTGGGAAGCTCCGCGAACCCGATCTCCGGCATGACAATCGCGGCGCTGATCGCGATCTCGTTCATCTTCTTGCTGCTCGGTTGGACCCAGATCGATGATCGCGTGCGCGCCATATCGATTGCCTGCGTGATCGCGGTGGCCGTCGCCAATGGCGGCAACACCTCGCAGGACCTGAAGACCGGGTTCCTGGTGGGCGCGACGCCTCGGCGCCAGCAGATCGCGATTCTCATCGGCGCGATCGGCTCCGCGCTGGCAGTCGGCTGGACCCTCACGTTCCTCAACAGCGCGTACAGCTACCAGGTCCCGGAGACTCGACCCGGCTTCGTGGCGCCGGCAAGCGGCAAAAGTCCCGACGGGAACGTGGTCGTGCACGCCGAGACGATGTCACGGTTCGGCATCGGGGGCACGGACTCGATCGACAACAACGCCTACCAGGTAATACGCGTGTACGTGCAGACGCAGGGCGTGCCTCCCGGCAAATACCTCGTCGAGCCCACGTCGCACGAGATTCGCTACGTCGTGGATCCCGGCATCGGCGGGCGCATCCGCGAATACCGCGGCCACGAGCTGAAGCGCCTCGACTCGCCCAAGGCCACGTTGATGGCGTTGATCACCGACGGCATTCTGACGCACAGACTCCCGTGGGGATTGGTGCTCATCGGGGTGTTTCTCACGATCGCTATCGAGCTGATGGGTGTGTCCTCCCTGCCGGTGGCCGTCGGCGTGTACCTGCCGATCACGACGTCGGCGGGAATGTTCGCGGGCGGCATCGTCCGCTGGCTGGTCGAAAGCAAAGTCCGCTCCGATAACCGCTCGCTCGCCGAGATCGAGTCGGGTCCCGGCGTGTTGTTCGCGAGCGGCTTGATTGCGGGCGGCGCCATCTGTGGCATCGCGGTCGCCGCGATCGCGGGTTGGGGCTCCCGCACCGGCAAGGCAGCCGACTGGCTCGCCGAAGCCGTGCCGTTGTATCACCACCTGGGCTGGTTTGCGACGTCAGCCATCTTTGGCCTGATCATGTTCGGGGTTCTGGGCTTCCTCCTCTATCGGACTGGGCTCCGGAAGCAATAGACACCATATCGACACTATAGTGACAGTATGACCAACACCGTGGGATTTCTGAAGCAGCTGCTCGACACGGCGGGGCCGTCGGGCTTTGAGCTGGCACCGGGGCGCACGTGGCGCGACGAGGTCGCCAAGTTCGCGGACGACGTGCGCGTCGACGTGCACGGCAATTCCGTCGCCGCGCTGAACGGCAAGGGAAAGCCACGCCTCATGTTCGCCGGCCACATCGACGAGATCGGCATCCAGATCACGCACATCGACGAGGATGGCTTTCTCTATTTCAGCGGCATCGGGGGCTGGGATTCCCAGGTGCTGGTCGGGCAGCGTGTCCTGATCCTCAGCCGAGAGGGTCCGGTGCACGGCGTCGTCGGGAAGAAAGCGATCCACCAGCTGAAGAAGGAGGAGCTGGATCGCGTGACGAAGGTGATCGATTTGTGGATCGACATCGGCGCCGCGAATCACGACGAGGCTGCCGCCCGCGTCCGCATCGGTGATCCCGGCGTGCTGGACAGCCGGGTCGAGGAGTATCCCAACGGGCGGATCGTGTCGCGCAGCCTCGACAACCGCATCGGGGCCTACGTGGCAGCGGAAGCGCTGCGCCGGCTGGCGACGAAGCCGCCCAAGCATGCCGCCGTGTTTGCCGTCGCTTCGACGCGCGAGGAGATCGCCTGGACCGGCAGCGGCGCGCGGACCAGCGCGGTCGGGATCGAGCCGGACGTCGCGATCGTGGTGGACGTCACGCATGCGACCGACTACCCCGGCGCCGACAAGAAGCACTCGGGGGATCACAAGCTGGGCGGGGGTGTCGTGCTGTCGCGCGGCTCGTCGGTGAGCCCGGTGGTGTTCGATCTGCTCGTCGAGTGCGCCGACCAGGCGAAGATCGCGTATACGATCCAGGCCGCGCCGCGTGACACCGGCACCGACGCCGACGCGATCTACAACGCGATGCGGGGCATCGCGACGGGGCTGGTGAGCGTGCCCAACCGCTACATGCACAGCCCCAATGAGATGGTGGCGCTCGCCGATCTCGACCGGGCCGCTGACCTGCTGGCCGCGTTCGCGCGCCGTCTCGAGCCGGGAATGGATTTCATTCCGCGATAGAAGAAACAAGGCCCCGGCAGACTGCCCGGGGCCTTGAATTGGTCAGGAGTGAGTCTTGTTACGGCAGCTTCTCACCAAAGTTCGATCCACCCCACATCTCAAACTGACCTTGGACGAGGAACGGCCAGCCCCAACCGCCGCACGGATGACTTGCATCCTGCGCTGGGGACGTCTGGACATAACCACCAACCGACGGGACGCACACGGCATATGAGCCGTCCTGCAGCTGCGAAAACATGTATGCGCCGTCGACATCCGTTGTGGTCGTGACGACCGAACCGTCGGGATTGTGGAGCTCCACGGTCCAACCCGCGAGGCCCATCTCACCCAAGAAAACGTTCTGCACGCCGTTGCCATCCAGGTCCTCGAACACCGTACCCACCGCCTTATGGATCCCAGGCGCGGGGGCCGGAGGAGGCGCCGGCGGCGGAGCCGGGGGCGGTGCCGGAGGAGGCGCCGGGGGCGGAGCCGGAGGCGGCGCTGGCGGCGGAGCCGGGGGCGGCGCTGGCGGCGGAGCCGGAGGCGGCGCTGGCGGCGGAGCCGGAGGCGGCGCTGGCGGCGGAGCCGGAGGCGGCGCTGGCGGCGGAGCCGGGGGCGGTGCCGGAGGCGGCACAGGCGCCGGCGGCGGCGGAGCCGGACACTTCTTGGCCTGGCCGGGCGGCGTCTTGCCGCTCTGGCCAGCGGTCGCCCTCACCGCCGTACAGGCGGTGCCGGCGTTGGCACTGTTACCCCGGCCCTGCGCGCGCGCCGCAACGAGCGGCAGCGCCGAGAGGGCGAGCAACGAGAATACGACACGAACGCTTTTCATGATCTCTCCTGACCGAAGAGGTCGAACGACACAGATAGCACGGACCTCAGGGGCAAGAAGCGCACCCACCTTGGCGCATCAACCACAAGAAACGACGCAACAATTACTTACAGGGGACGACAGGCACGAAATAACCTCGTGCTATTGTCGTATTACTTGACGTTGTGTTATGCGGTTTTTCTTGCTATCTGCAAGTGACAATAAGGCAGCAAATCCTGCCCTATTTTCGCTTGAGATCGGCGAGTGCGGATTGAGCCGCGCTACGGACCTGTTTGTCGCCATCATCGGTGAGTCCCTCGAGTGTCCCGACCGCCGCCGGCGTGGCCGCCAGCCGCAGCGCTTCTACCGCCGTTGCCCGCAACGCCGCCGGCTTCCGGCCGAACAAACGACCGCCCGGCTGGGCAAACGTGATGAGCGCCTGCACGGCGGCCGGACTCCCGATGCGCCCCAACGCGAGCATCAGCTCACGCTCGACGCCCTCATCTCCTTCCTCTTCCATGGCGGCCACGAGCGGCATCGCCAGCGCGCTCGACTTCCGTCCACCGACGCCCACTGCCGCCTGCATTCGCACCTCCGGCGACTTGTCGCGCAGGGCCCGCCGCAGCCCGTCCGCCGCGGAGCTCGAGCCGATCTTGGCCAGCGCGAGAGCGACGGCTTTCCGGACGCGTTCGTCATCGTGGTCGAGCTGCTGCGCCAGCGCCGGCACCGCGTCCTCCAACGCCAGCTCCCCCGCCAGCTCGGCGACGTTGCGGACCACGAACCACTGGTGGTGTCCCAGCATGTGCACCAGCTGGTCCGTCCCTTCTTTCATTCCCGTCAGCGCCATGAAAATGCCGCGGCGCTCCTCGATCGTCGGCGCGGCGACGAGCAGATCGAGCAGCACTTCCACGCCGTCCTCCCCCGCCCTGCGGAGTACCAGCAGTGCGTCCTCCCGCTCGAGCGGGCTATTGGCAAGCTCCGCGACTCCTTCGAGCAACGCCTTGCTGTACATCCGCTTCAAGGCGATGGAGTACTGACGGCGCCGGGTTGCGTCGGTCACCTGCTGCTCGGCGCGGACGATCCCGACGACGATCGTCAGCGCCTGCGCTATACGATGGGTCTTCATCCCCGTCTCGAGCTGCCGGCCGAGTATCGCCAGTAGCTCGCCGGCATGCGGCCCGCCGGGGTTTTCCTTGAGCTGAGAGATCAATGCCGACGGGGTCCGCGTGGCGGCGGCGGCCGGCGAGAATGCCGCGCTTTCGACCGTGGACTCCCGGACGATGTCGGGAATGTCCGGGCCCCTGCTCTCCGCTGGCGCTTCGTGCGTGACTTTGGGCACCTCCGGCTGGGGCACCAGCGTCGCGAGCAGTACCTGAGTCTCGACCGAGATGCCTTTCGCTCCGCCGGCGCGCAGGCGCGACGCGATGTCCTCTTCGCCTGGCTGCTCGGCGAGCGCGCGGAGTAGCTCAAAGGTCTCTGCCAGCGGCGGGTCGGCGGGAATGGTGATCTGCTTTACCGCGTGGAATTCGAGCCGCTGCAGCAGCACATCCGCGTCGAGCGGCGTGCCGTTGATGACGAGATGCCCATCCTGCACGGCAAGCGTCATCGCTTCGACCTTGAGCAGGCCCGCCAACGCCCGAAATTGCGCCTTCTGCTCCTCTTTCGCTCCCGGGTCGCGGAACAGATCGAGCGTACGCGCAAATAGCGTCGCGAATTCCTGCGGGGTGGCCATGGGGAGGCTCAATCTATAGAGTACCGCCTATGATCGCACTGTTCTTCCTCACCATCACTCTCGCGAGCAGCCAGCAGGATACGCTTGCGCCGGCAGCGCGTCGCGTGCTCGCCGACGTTCGCTTCCTCGCCGACGATCGCCAGGAAGGACGCGGCATCGGGACGGCCGGATTGGAGCGCGCCGGCGCGTACATCCGCAACGGATTCGCACGCGCCGGACTGCGCGCGTCGTTCCAGGACTTCACGATTCCGGCGGATGCTCCCGCGGTGCTCCATACCGACCTGGGGGGGAAGGCCACCCGCAACGTCGTCGCGGTGATCCCCGGAACGTCGGCCGCCCTGCGCGGCGAAATCGTGGTCGTCGGCGCGCATTACGATCATCTGGGATTCGGTGGCTTTGGCGCGCTCGATCCTGACTCGACGGGCCGGGTCCACAACGGTGCGGACGACAACGCTTCCGGCACTGCGGCACTGCTCGAGATTGGCCGGCTGCTGACGCGGAGCCGCCCGGCCCGCACGGTGGTGCTGGTCGCGTTCAGCGGCGAAGAGCTGGGGACCATCGGCTCGTCGTACTTCGTGCACCATGCCGTGCCACAGCCTATCGATTCGCTCTACGCGATGCTGAACATGGACATGGTCGGGCGGCTGCGAAACGCGCGGCTACTGGCACTCGGCGCCGCCACGGCCCGCGAATTTCCGGCGCTGCTCGACTCGCTCAATACGCCGCCGCGGTTCGACTTGCGCGCGTCCGGAGACGGCTGGGGACCGAGCGATCACGCCGTCTTTTTCGCGACCCGGCATCCGGTGCTGCATTTCTTCACCGACCTGCACGAGGACTATCACCGCTCGACCGACGATTGGGACAAGCTCAACATCGCCGGGATCGTTCAGGTGGCGCAGTTCGTGGCCAATCTCGCCACCGCGCTGGCGAATCGGCCCGGCCCCCTGACGTTCGTCGATTCTCCCCGGCCCCAGGCGGCCGCCGGTGGATCGGGATACGGCGCGTACCTCGGCACGATCCCCGACATGAGCGGCGGCGGCGCTTCCGACGGTGTGCGCATTACGGGCGTGCGAGCGGGAAGCCCGGCGGAGCAGGCCGGCCTCGCCGGTGGCGACGTGATCACGGCCATTGGCGACAAGCACATTGGCAACCTGTACGACATGACCGACGCGCTGCGGAGCCACCAGGCCGGCGACACCGTTGTGATCGTCAGCCGGCGCGAGGGCGTCGAGCGACGCGCGACTACCGTGCTCGGAAAGCGCGGGTCATGACCGGCGGGACGCTGACCGAAGCCGCCAAGGTGGTGCGCGCGCTGCGCGCCGCACATCTCCACGATGAGGGCCGCCGAGCATTGCTCCAGATGGCGTGCGACCGTATCCGGGCCTGGGGGCCGCCCTACACCTCCGTCTATGCCTACATGCTGCATGGCAACGAGCTGCAGCTCGAAGCCCATGCCGGGCGCGACACCGAGCATACGCGGATTCCCGTAGGCAAAGGAGTGTGCGGCACGGCGATCGCGGAAAAGCGGGATCAGAATGTCGCGGACGTGAATGCGGTGGCGGGGGGGAATTATCTCGCGTGCAACGCGTTCACCAAATCGGAGCTGGTCGTGCTGATCCGGCGCGGCGACCACATCCTGGGCCAGATCGACATCGACTCCGATGTGCCGAACGGCTTCGGTGAGCGCGAGCATGCCGACGTCAAGGAAGTTGCCGACGCCCTGGCCGTGCTATTGTAGTTCCCTTGTTCACGCGGCAAGTCGGAAGCGGGCCGCTGGTTGTCATGTTGCACGGCGGTCCGGGAGCCCATCACGACTATCTGCTTCCCCAGTACGATCTGCTCGCCACGGGCCGCTCTCTCCTTTATTACGACCAGCGCGGCGGTGGGCAATCTCCGGTGCCGCGCGATACGCCGGTGGGGTGGCGGGAGCACGTCGCCGATTTGGACGGTTTGCGCGAGCGCTTCGGCCTCGAGCGCGTGGTCCTGTGCGGATACTCCTGGGGTGGATTGTTGGCCGTCCTCTATCTCCTCGAGCATCCGGCGCGCGTGGAGCGTCTCGCGCTCGTGTCGCCTGCCTCGATTACTGTCGAGTACCGCAGGCAGTTCGAGGAGGAGTTTGCCCGCCGCATGAAGGCTCCTGAGATCCAGCGCGAACGCGATGCCTTACGGGCCAGCGGGTTGCGCGAGCGCGATCCCGCGGCGTACCAGCGGCGCGCCTTCGAGCTGTCGGTCGCCGGCTATTTCCGCGATTTCCACGACGCAAAGAATCTGACGGCGTTCCGGGTCAACGCGCGCACCCAGCAGGCGGTGTGGGATAGCCTGGGCGAGTACGATCTTCGTCCGCGTCTCCGAGACTCCGCGTCCCGATTCCCAATTCCCCCGTCCCTGATTCTTCACGGCACCTACGATCCGATCCCCATCGCCGGCTCTCGAGAACTGGCGACGCTGCTCAACGCCCGGCTGGTCGAGCTGCCGGTGGGACATTGCCCGCACGTCGAAGCCACCGATCAGTTCGTCCGTGCGTTGGACGACTTCCTGCCCAAAGCATGAGGCCGACACCGTTCCGACTGGCCTTCGGCGACATCGCGCCGCGGCGGTTTCCCGCGATCGCGGAAGCGCTGCAACAGGACGGTTCGGCGCCGACCGATCGTGATCGCTTCACGTTGTTGGAGCCGGTCGGCCGTCTGTTGCGCGAGATCGTCCCGGAAGCATCCGGTGCCGATGCGCTCGAGACGCACGTCCTGCTGCTGCACACGGCATTTCTGCATTGGTCCAACGACGGACCGGTCTATCGCATCGGCGAAAACGCGCTGCTGCGAGCGGTCCGTGACAGAGACCTCACGACGCGTTTGCCAAATCCCGCGCTCTATCTCCAGCTGCCGGAGCTGCGGGTGTGGGGATCGCCGAACCCCGCCAGCCCTCCGGAGCCGCTGGACGGCCTGTTCGTCAGTGCCGGCACGGGCGCGGGCGCGATCAGCGTGCTCGCGATTTTCGGCATGCGGCCCGATCGGCCGGGATTCAGTGCTGTGGGCCTGGAGGGCCGAGCCGACATGGAGGATGCGGCAGTCGATGAAATCGAAGTGGCCGCCGTCCGCGACGACGGCAGCGCGCCGTTCGGCCCGATGCTGGCGGGCGGCTCTGCCGCCGGCCTCTATTCCGTGGCCAACGTGGGCGAGCTCCTGCTCCTCACCTGCCGGCTGCTCGCGGTGCTACCGCACGCCGGTGCGCCGAGCACGCTACCGGAGACGGCAGCCGCATTGGAGCACGTCGTCCAGGTCGACTAGATTCCGCCCGATCCCCATGAAGACGAAATTCGCGGCGGCCGAACGCAAGGCGCGGGCGCGCAAGATCATCGCCCGTCTGAAAAAAGAATATCCTGACGCGACGTGCGCGCTGCACCACTCGAGCGCTCTCGAGCTCGTGGTCGCGACGATTCTCTCGGCGCAGTGCACCGACGTGCGCGTCAACATGGTCACGCCGCATCTCTTCGCGAAATACCGCACCGCGGCCGACTACGCCGCCGCCGATCCACGCGTTCTGGAAAAAGAGATTCAGTCCACCGGTTTCTTCCGCAACAAGACCAAGTCCATCATCGGCATGGCGCAGGCGCTCGTCGAGCGGCACGGCGGCGAGGTGCCGCAGACAATGGACGAGCTGACGGCGCTGCCGGGCGTCGGTCGCAAGACGGCGAACGTGATCCTCGGGACCTGGTTCAAGAAGAACGAGGGCGTGGTGGTGGACACGCACGTCCATCGCCTGACCCGCCTGCTGAAGCTCACCCGCCAAGACGATCCCGTGAAAATCGAGCGGGATCTGATGGAGCTCGTGCCGCGCGAGGACTGGACGTGGTTCTCGCACACGCTGATTCTGCACGGGCGGCAGGTGTGCATTGCGCGCCGGCCGAGATGCGCGGACTGCGTGATCAATCACCTGTGCCCGAGCTCCCTCGTATGACGGCGCTCGCACCGGTCGACCGCACATCGCTCGTCGCGACCCGCCGCGACATCCATCAGCACCCGGAGTTGGGGTTCGAGGAAACGCGGACCGCAACGCTCGTCGCCGAGCGGCTGCGGACGTTCGGCTACGACGTCACCCCCGGGGTCGGGCGGACAGGCGTCGTAGCGCTCAAGCGGAACGGTGGTCGCTGCGTGCTGCTCAGAGCCGACATGGACGCGCTCCCGGTCGATGAAGCGAATGCGGTTCCGTATCGCTCCAGGCACGCCGGCAAGATGCACGCGTGCGGTCACGACGGGCACGTCGCCATCGGCCTGGAAGTCGCCCGGCGGCTCGCCCCGCTGGGCCTGGGTGGCAGCGTGAAGTTCGTGTTTCAGCCCGCCGAGGAGGTGTCGAACGGTGCGCAGGCGATGATCGGGGACGGCGTACTCGACGCGCCCAAGGTCGACGCGGCGTTCGGCATTCATCTCTGGAATGACCTGCCCGTCGGGACGATCGGCATCATGCCGGGGCCGGTAATGGCATCGGTCGATCAGTTCGAGATCGAGATCCTGGGCCGCGGGGGCCACGCCGCCGCCCCGCACCAGACGATCGATCCCGTTCTCGTCGCGGCGCACGTCGTCACCGGATTGCAGAGCCTCATCTCGCGGCGGCGCGATCCCCTGGCACCGGCCGTCATTTCGGTAACGGAGGTGCACGCGGGCCGGGCGTTCAACGTGATTCCGGCGCGCGCCGATCTCCGCGGGACGGTGCGTACGTTCGGGGGCAGCTTCTGGGATGATGCGCCACGCCTCGTCGCCGAGACCGCGCAGGGTATCGCGGCGGCATTCGGGGCCGAGGCCGAGGTGAACTACCGCCGCCTGAGTGCACCGCTGGTGAACGACGAACGCATGAGCAGCGTGATGCGCGACGCGGCTGCCGGCGTCGTGGGCGCGAGTAATGTGCGCCATGGCGTGCGCACGATGGGTGGCGAAGACATGGCGTTTTTCCTGGAGAAGGTGCCCGGCTGCTTCGCGTTCGTGGGGTCGGCGCCGCGCGGCGGCAACGCAGCGCCGCATCACAGCCCGACGTTCGACATCGATGAGGAGTCGCTGGTCATCGGCGCCGAATTGTTGACGCGGACCGCAATCAGATACTTCGAGGCGCATCCCTGAATCAGCTCAGTAACGAGCCATCGGCCTATCTCAAATCCGCCGCGCATCAACCCGTCCACTGGCTGCCCTGGGGAGACGCGGCATTCGCGCGCGCGCGGGATGAGCATAAGCCGATCCTGCTCGACATCGGCGCGGTGTGGTGCCACTGGTGCCACGTCATGGATGGCGAGTCATACGAGGATCCCGCCGTCGCCGAGATCCTGAATCGCGACTTCGTGTGCATGAAGGTGGACCGGGACGAGCGCCCCGATGTGGACGCGCGCTACCAGCGCGCCGTGCAGGCGCTCAGTGGACAGGGCGGCTGGCCACTGACCGCGTTCCTGACACCCGAGGGTGAGGTCTTCTTCGGCGGGACCTACTTCCCACCGGACAACAATGCGTACGGCCGGCCGGGGTTTCGCCGCGTGTTGATGGAAATCGCCCGCGCGTTCCGGGAGGATCGCGACCGCGTGACGACGAACGCACACGCGATTCGCGAGCACGTCATCCAGACGCTCGATGAAGCGAAGCCCGGGGCTGTGAGTGCCGACCTCGTCGGCGCTGCCGCCGATCAGATGGCGAAAGCGTTCGACGTCCGCCACGGCGGCTTCGGCTCGGCGCCCAAGTTCCCGCATTCCGCGGCGATCGAGTTCCTGCTGGCGCGCTGGCATGACGGCAAAGGCGCCTTGGCGTGGCAGCGCGAGATCGTCGAGAAAACCCTGACGGGAATGGCCCGCGGGGGCATTCGCGATCACCTGGGCGGCGGCTTCCACCGCTACTCGGTCGATGAGCGCTGGATCGTGCCGCATTTCGAGAAGATGTCGTACGACAACTCCGAGCTGCTGCGGGCCTACCTGTCGGCGTATCAGGCATTCGGCACACCGCTCTTCAAAGAGGTCGCGACCGGGATCGTGGATTGGGTGCTCGAGGTGATGGCGGACAAAGAGCACGCCGCGTTCGCGACGTCGCAGGACGCCGACCTGACCTTTGGGGATGACGGGGATTACTGGACGTGGACGCTCGAAGAAGCAAATGCGGAGCTGACGGCGGAGGAAGGCGCGGTCGCGGCGCGAGTGTTCGATATCGCGGACGTGGGAGAGATGCATCACAACGCCAAGAAAAACGTGTTGTGGTGGAAACAGGATCCGGCCGGCGATGATGAATGGCCCATCTTGCGAGCCGCGATGAAGAAACTCAAGGCGGCACGCGACCGCCGGAAGGCGCCCTTCGTGGACCGCACCGCCTACGTCAACTGGAATGCGATGATGGCTGGCGCGTTTCTTCAGGCCGGGGCGGTATTGGATAGAAAGGCGTGCAACGACCTCGCGCTGCAAGTGCTCGAGCGGAGCTGGTCCGAGGCGTGGGATGCGGATCGCGGGATGTCGCACGTCCTGGGGCGGCCGGAGCCGCGCGGCATGCTCGACGACAACGTGCACGCCGCGGCCGCATTCCTCGACGCCTACGAAGCGACGGGCCAGCGGCAGTGGCTCGATCGCGCGACCCAAGTAATGCAGTACTGCGCCAAGACCCACGGCGATGCGGCGGGTGGATACTTCGACATCGCGGCACAAAACGGCACTGCCTATCTCGCGACGCGCGCCAAGCCCGTACAGGACGCCCCCACACCCTCGCCGAACGGCGTCGCCGCGTTGGTGCTGGCACGGATGTGGGCGCTGACCGACGGCTCCGACTGGCGCTCAGCGCTCGATCGCCAGCTGGCCGCGTTCGCCGGCAGCGCGCGCGAGCTGTCGCTCTACGGATCCACCCTGCTGCGTGCCATCGACTGGGCCGTGAACCCGGTGACGCGCATCGAGGTCGCCGGTCCTGCGGGCGACGGACCGGCGTGCGCGATGCACCTGCTCGCGTTGCAGACCTATCGTCCCCGCAAAGTCGTGGTGCGGAAGATCGCGGAGCAGCCAGCCGCGACGCTCTGCGTGGGGACCAGCTGTTCCCTCCCCGTCGCGACCGCGGAGCAGCTCACCCAACTGCTGGACGCGTGAATCGGCGCACGCTCGGGCGCACGGGACTCGCGGTCAGCGAGATCGGTTTCGGGGCCTGGGCGATCGGCGGCAACGCGTTCGGCAATTCCTACGGCTCCACCGACGACGCGGAATCGCAGCGCGCCATCCGCCGCGCCTTCGAGCTCGGCTGCAACTTCTTCGACACCGCGGACGTGTATGGCCACGGTCATTCCGAGGAGCTGCTGGGCGCGGCGCTGCACGACGTCCGCGATCAGGTGCTCATTGCCACCAAGGTCGGCGGCAATTTCTACGACGGCGACGTCCACATGGATTTCGCGCCCGGCTACGTTCGGTTCGCCGTGGAACGCTCGCTCGAACGCTTGCGCACCGATCACATCGATCTCCTGCAGCTGCACAATCCACCGATGAGTCTGATTTCCGAGCTGGGGACCTACGAGCCGCTGGAAGCGATGAAGGGCGAAGGGTTAATACGCTTCTATGGCGTCTCGGTGCACCCTCCCGAGGAGGGCCTGGCCGCGGTCCAGACAACGCTGCCGGACACGGTCCAGATCGTGTACAACTTGGCGCGGCGCGAAGCCGAGGACACATTCCTACCCTCGGCGCAGGCGGCGAACGTCGGCGTCATCGCTCGCGAGCCGTTGGCGAACGGTTTCCTGGCGGGCCACTACACCGCGGAGAGCACCTGGGAGCGCGGCGACATCCGCAGCCGGATGCCGCGCCCCTACGTGACGCAGCTCGCGACGCTGGGCCAGCGCGTGCGCGAGCTGGCCGAGAAATCGGGAATGACGGCGGCGCAGCTGGCGCTGAAGTTCGTGCTCGATCGCCAGGACATCGCGTGCGCGATCGTGGGGATGAAGACGGTGCAGCAGGTGGAAGAAAACCTCAACTAGAGGGGCGTAGATGCCGAACAAGAAGGCAGTGATCGAGACCAAGAAGGGCACGATCGAGCTGGAGCTCTTCGAGGACGAGGTGCCCGGCACGGTCGCGAATTTCGAGAAGCTCGCCAACTCGAATTTCTATGACGGCACAAAATTCCATCGCGTGATCCCGAACTTCATGGTTCAGGGCGGCGATCCGTACTCCAAGACAGGAAAAGGGCCGGTCGGTACCGGCGGGCCGGGGTACACGATCAAATGCGAAACGGAGAAGAACACACACAAGCACGTCGCCGGAACGCTGTCGATGGCGCACGCGGGGAAAAATACCGGCGGCAGCCAGTTTTTCATCTGTCATTCGCCCCAGCGGCATCTCGACGGCGTGCACACGGTGTTCGGGCAGGTCACGAAGGGCATGGACGTCGTCAACGCCATCAAGGGTAACGACGAAATCACCTCGATTCGCGTCTCGTAACCGGAGGAGGAGGATTTGTGGTTGCTTTGCTCTTGGCACTGACCATGGTGGTGCAGGACTCCGGCGCATTCGTGGTGCGGCTCGGTAACGACACGCTGTCGCTGGAGCAATACACGCGCAGCGCAACACAGCTACGGGGCGAATACGTAATCCGCTCGCCGCGCAGCCTGCATCGCACCTATAGCTTCGACCTGAATCCAGACGGCACAATTCGTCACGTCGAAATCGTGACGCACAATATCGGCGGCGGCCCCGGGCCGGCGGAGACGAGGAACTCGGTCGACTTCTCCGGCGACAGCGCGGTGCTGGTATCACCGCGCGGGGACAGCACGGTCAAGCAAAAAATGGCGGTTCCGAAGGGCACCTTCCCGTTCCAGCTCCATGTGTACGGCTTACTCGAGCAGATCGGTCGGTGGGCGCGCGCCCAGGGGAAGGACAGCGTGAGGTTTACCGCCCTCACATCTGCCAACGCGACGAGCGGCGGCTACGTGGCCAGGCGTGGCGGCGACACGCTCGTCTTCATGTTCGACGAAGGCCAGTACGCCGGTGTCGGCCCGTTCACATTCCGGCTCGACCGGCAGGGACACCTCACCTGGCTCACCGGGAAGGGCAGCACCCTGCAGGTGGAGGTGCAGCGCGTTGCGTCCGTCCCGATGGCGCAGGCCACGCAGTCCTTTGCGAACCGGCCGCTGGGCCAGTTGTCTCCACGGGATACGGCGCGCGCCACGATTGGCGGGGCGGAGGTCTCGATCGACTACAGCCGCCCCTCGCGCCGCGGCCGCAACATTTTTGGAGTCTTGGAGCCCTGGAACAAGGTGTGGCGCACGGGGGCGAACGCAGCCACCCAACTCACGACGCCGGTGGACCTCGTGATCGGCGGCGCCACCGTGCCAGCCGGCAAGTACACGCTTTGGACCTTGCCCGCACCGGACGGCTGGACGCTCATCATCAACAAGCAGACGGGACAGTGGGGCACCGAGTACCATCCGGAGCAGGATCTCGTGCGCGTGCAAGCGAAAGTCGAAACGCTCGCGGCTCCAGTCGAGCAATTCACCATCGGTTTCGAACCGGCCGGCGCACCGACGATGATCACCTTCACGTGGGACAAGACGCGGTACTCCGTGCCCGTGGCGAAGAAATAAGGTGCATCTCGATTTCGCGGTCGTCGCCGACTATGCGCTGGTCGATCAGTCGGGCAAGATGTCGGTGCTCGGCATCTTCCAGCACATCTGGGTGCCGCAGTTTCCGGCGATGCATCCGCGCCTGCACCTGGTGCTCCGTCTCAAGGGCAGACGCACCGAGGTCGGGGAGCACCAGGTACAGATCAAGCTGATGGATGACGCCGATACGGAGCTGCTGGGCGGCTCGGGAACGGTGAACTTCGCCGAGCCGCCCGCCGGCGTCACGGAGATCGAAGCGGCAGCCGTGCTCGTGTTCGACGTGCCGTTCCCGCGTCCCGGCCAATATCGCTTCGAGATCGCGGTGGACGGCGAGCGCAAAGCCACCGTCCCGATCACGGTTTCGCAGATGCCGACGGCGCCGGCGCAGCCCCCCTCCACCCCTCAGGCTCCCGGTTCCTAGCACACTCCCGCTCGGTGCCTACGTGCGGCTGCCCGTGCTGCTGCTCGCCGCGGCGTTGGCGCTCGGATTCGACCTCGGCGGATATCCGTTGTTCGACCCCGACGAGGGGCGCAACGCGGAAGTCGCGCGCGAGATGGCGGAAACGAACGACTATGTGCTCCCTCATCTCGACGGCCTGCCCTACCTCGACAAGCCGATCGTGTATTTCGCCGCCGCCGCGGTCGCCATGGAGGCGCTCGGGCCGACCGAGACCGCCGCGCGGTTGCCGGCATATCTGTTCACGCTCGCGACCCTGATCGTCGTCGCATGGTTTGGAACGCGGCGCTGGGGCGCCGACACCGGCTGGCTGGCGGCGCTGGCGCTCGCGACCATGCCGCTCGTCCTGGCGTACGCGCGCACGACGATCATGGATAGCGCGCTCGCGTTCTGTACGACGGTCGCGATTCTCGCATTCTGGGACGATCGCCCCGTGCTCGCATGGGCGGCGATCGGGTTGGGATCGATCACGAAGGGACCGCTCGCGCTGCTCATTCCATTGTCAACGTTGGTTCCTTACGCCCTGCTGACAGGCGGACGGATACGACGTCTCTTTCCCCTTGCCGGCCTGGCCGTATTCGCGGCCGTGGCCCTGCCGTGGTTTCTCGCGGTGTCGCATCGCGTCCCGGAATTCCCGCACTACGTCTTCGTACGTGAGACGTTCGAGCGCGTCACCACGAAAGGGTTCCACCGCACCGCGCCCTTCTGGTACTATCTGCCCATCATCCCCGTCGCCGCGTTTCCCTGGATCGTCCCCGCGCTCAGTCGCATGAGAAACTGGCGCTGGGCCTGGCTCGCGCGCCGCGTGAACGCGCACGCGCAGGAAGCGGTTTTTCTGACGTGCTGGGTGCTCGGCCCGCTGCTGTTCTTCACCCTGAATCAGTCGAAGCTGCCGCAGTACGTGCTGCCGTTGATGCCGGCTTTCGCGCTCGGCGCCGCCCGGCTGCTCACGCGACAAGCGAGCGAGCTGGGCGGCGGCATCGGGGTCGCGCGACGCAGCTACGTCGCGATCGCGGCCGTGCTCGGTCTGGCATTGGCGTCGCTGACGCTCTGGCTACCCGCGCCGATCAGCCTCACGCCGGCGGAACGGGCAGCGATTCCGCCGACGGCGCTGGTGCTCGGGATCGCTTTGCTCGTTTCCGCAGCCTTGGTCTGGTATGCCGGCCGCGCGCACCATCTCCGTCCCGCGCTCGCCGTGATGGGGTACGCGCTGACCATGATGGTGGTCCCGATCGTGTCGGGGCGACTGCTCGCCGCCGTGGGCGAGGATCGTTCGGCGGCGAGGCTGGCGAAGGTGATTCAAAACACCGGTCCCAGCGACGTCATCGCGATCGCCACATTCCCGACCTCACTGCCCTTTTATCTGCGCCGACCGATCCCCGTCGCGACGGCGACCGGCCGCGAGCTGACGAGCACGTTCATCGCCGATCACCACGAGCAGATGCGGGCACTGCCCGGTTCGCCGCTCAAACCCGCCGATTACTGGCGCGCGCGTCTGGCCAACTGTGAGACTCCGACGGTGTTCGTCGCCCGCGCCAACAACGCCCGCATCCGGGCCGAGCTCGAGCCCGTCGTGCCACTGCTCGCCGTCGAGGGCCAGTACGCGGCCTATGGACCATGTGCGGCATCTTCGGCGCGGTAGCGCAACACGACGTCCCGCTGCGTCATCCTGAGGCGCTCCCTCGGATGGCGGCCGCCCTGCGGCACCGCGGGCCGGACGGGGAATGCATCGTCGGGCACGAGCGCGTCCGCATCGGCGCGCGGCGCCTCGCCATCATGGATCTCACCACCGGCGATCAGCCGTTCCAAAGCCCCGACGGCAAAATCTGGATGGTCTGCAACGGCGAGATCTACAACGCCCACGACCTGCGGCGGGAAGCCGCCGCCTGGCGCTATCCGTTCCGCTCGCAAGGCGACATCGAGACGATCGTGCCGTTCTACGAGCGCTTCGGTCCCGACGCGGTCGCCCGGCTCGAGGGAATGTTTGGCCTCGCCGTCTGGGATGAAACGCGCCGCCGCCTGGTGCTCGCACGCGATCGCGCGGGCGAGAAGCCGCTGTTCTGGACGCAGCTGGACGGCGAGCTGCGATTTGCCTCTGAAGTCCAAGCGCTGCTCGAATTTCCTGATCAGCAGCGCCGCATAAACCAGAAGGCGCTGTCGCTGTATCACGCGCTTGGCTACGTGCCCGCGCCGTACACGATGTTCGACGGCATCCACAAGCTCCCCCCGGCTTCGCTGCTGATCGCTGAAAACGGGAAAATCGAGATTCGTTCCTACTGGAGCGCCGCGGAGGCCGCCAGCCGGCCGTCGTCCCTCTCGTTCGATGCCACGGCGCAGCTGCGCGACACGCTGCTCCGCGCGGTGAAGCGCGAGTTGATGTCGGACGTGCCGCTCGGCGTATTCACGAGCGGCGGCCTCGACTCCTCGCTCCTCGTCGCGGCCGCGGCGCGTGGGATGCCGGGTGAGCGGCTCCACACCTACGCGGTGCGGTTCACCGAGCCTGGGTACGACGAGAGCGGCTACGCCGAGGCGGTGACGCACGACATCGCGACCGTCCACCACGTCGTCACCGCCGATGACGAATCACTGGGGCGCGCGCTCGAGGTCGTATCGCGCTCCCTCGCGGAGCCGCTCGGCGACCCCGCCGTGCTGCCGACGTGGCTGCTCGCGGACGCGGCGCGCCAGGATGTGAAGGTCATTCTCTCCGGCGAGGGTGCCGACGAGCTGTTCGGCGGGTATCCCACGTACCTGGGCCACAAGTTCGCGGAACGTTGGCAGCGGCTGCCACGGCTGCTGCGGCAAGGCACCCGCTGGGCGGTGGATCGCTGGCCGTCGTCGACCGGGAAGATGACCCTCGAGTACATGCTCAAGCAGTTCCTCTCGGCAACCGAGCGACCGTGGCTGGAGCGTCACCTCATGTGGCTGGGTGCGGTGGCAATCGAACCTGGAGTGATCGCCGAGCTGGCGTGCAAGCTGGACCGGTTCCCGCACGACGATCCGCTGAATCGCGTGATGTGGCTCGATTTCCTGACGTATCTGCCGGACGATCTGCTGGTCAAAGTCGATCGCGCCACGATGCTGGCGTCGGTCGAGGCGCGCGCGCCGTTCCTCGACCGCGAAGTCATGGAGTTGGTATTGCCCGCTGCGTCGCGTCTCAAGGTGCGTGGCCTCACCACCAAGGCGATATTAAAGGAAGCGGCGCGCGGACTCGTGCCCGATGCGGTGATCGACCGGCAGAAGCGCGGTCTCTCGGTCCCGGTGGCGCGGTGGCTCAACACCGGGCTCGCTCCCCTGGCCGATCGCCTGCTCGACACGCCGCTCCTGGCGGAGCACCGGGCGGGCCGGCGCAACCATGCGCGGCGCCTGTGGCCGCAGCTGATGCTCGCCCTGTGGAGCGAGCGCTGGGGAATCTCACTGTCATGAAGCGTGACGAAGCGCTGGCCCTGATGCAGGAGCACACGCAGTCGCCGTCGCTGCGGCAGCACATGCTCGCGGTCGAGGCGGCGATGCGGGCCTACGCCGCAAAGGCGGGTGAGGACGTCGAGGCATGGGGCCTGGCGGGCCTGCTGCACGACTATGACTACGAGCGCTACCCGAACCCGGAGCACTCGCCCACCGAGGGACACCCAGCGTGGGGAGTGCGGCAGCTGCGCGAGAAGGGCGTGTCGGACGCCGTGTGCCGCGCGATTCTCGGGCATGGCAACTACACCGGCGTCCCGCGCGACACGCCCATGGCCAAGACGCTCTTTGCCGTCGATGAGCTATGCGGGTTCCTCGTCGCCTGTGCGCTGGTGCGGCCCTCCAAGAGTTTTGCGGATCTCGAGGTGTCATCAGTCAAGAAGAAGCTCAAGGACAAGGCATTCGCCCGCGGTGTGAATCGCGACGAGGTGCGTCAGGGCGCCGAGGAGCTGGGCGTCCCGCTCGACGAGCACATCGCATTCTGCATTCAGGCGCTCCGGCCGGCGGAGCCCTCGCTGAGCCTCGGAGGGTGAATCCGTTTTCGCACGCGCTCGATAGGGCGACGGGCGCGCAGCCCATTCCCGGCAACATCGTCCGCCACATCGCGGTCAGCAGTGACGCACTCGAAGCTATGCTCGAGATGATCTCCCGCGCGCAGCGCTCGGTGCATTTCGAGAACTACATCATCGCCGACGACGAGACGGGATGCCGCTTCGCGACCGCGTGGGCGGACCGGGCGCGCGCCGGCGTCCGGGTGCGCGTGCTGTACGACGCGTTCGGCTCGCGCAGCACGATCAGCGGCTTCTGGCGCGAGCTGCGCAGCTACGGCGTGGACGTCCGCCCGTTCCGGCCGATCTGGACGAGCGGCCTGATCGAGGCGTTCAGCCGCGATCACCGCAAGTTGCTCGTCGTCGACGGCGAACAGTCGATGACCGGCGGTCTCTGCATCGGCAACGAATGGGCCGGCGATCCCAGAGTAGGCCAGCTGTGTTGGCGCGATACGATGGTCGTGGTGTGTGGCCCCGCGGTGGCCGCGCTGCAGTCGTCGTTCGCGCGCATGTGGGCGCGCGCCGGTCGACCGCTGCCCAACGACGAAATCGCGCCCGCACCGGATGAATGCGGCCCCTCGGCGGTGCGCGTGGTGGAGGGTCTGCCGGGCCAGTCGCGCGTCTACCGCGCCGTGCAGCTGCTGGCGGCGGCGGTCACGGAGCGGCTGTGGATCACCGACGCCTACCTGGTCGCGCCGCCGCCGCTGTACGCGAGCTTCGTCGACGCGGCCCGCTCGGGCGTCGATGTGCGGCTGCTCCTGCCCGGCACGTCCGACATCCCCATCGTCCGCATCTTTACCCGCACCGGCTATCGCGAGCTGCTGCACGCCGGCGCGCGCATCTTCGAGTATCGCGGACCGATGCTGCATGCCAAGACGCTCGTCGCCGACCACGAATGGGCGCGGGTCGGCTCGAGCAACCTCAACGTCTCGAGCCTGCTCGGCAACTACGAGCTCGACCTCGTCGCCGAGGGGGACGGTCTGACGGCGACGCTGGCGACGCAGTTCCTGCACGACATGACGCAGAGCCGGGAGATCGTGCTGATGGCGCGGCGCCGGCTGCCGCTGCCGCCGAAGCTCGTCGATGCGGCTGCCGTCCCCGCGGCGTCCCCGCTGCCTCCACCGGCGCCGGTGCCGTACAAGCGCTCGCCGCGCGAACGGCAGGCGGCAGCCGCGGTCGCGTTGATGCAGGCCGCCGGCGGCGCGCGCCGCATGCTGGCCGGTGCCGCGGCGGCGCTGTTTTTCATCATCGGTGCCATGCTCATCATCCTTCCCCTCGTCACGAGCACCGTACTGGCAGTCGGAGCCCTCGCCACCTCCTTCTGGCTCGCCGGCTACGCGCTCGCGCTGCGGCGGCGCCGCCGTGAGAGCGATGTCCGCTGAGGCCCCCGAGGGCCCCCTCCCGCCCCTCCCGCCCCCCCCGGCCCCGCCGCCCCCTCAACCTCCGCCGCAACCTGCGCGTATTGGAGGCAACGGCGAAGACAAAGGCTTAGTAACCAGGACGTTAGCCGGCGATCGGGCCGCTTTTGGAGTGCTCATAGAGCGGTATTCGGCCCAGGCTCGGCGCGTCGCGCGGGCTGTGTTGGGCGACCCGGATGATGCCGACGACGCGGCGCAGGACGGCTTCCTCTCGGCTCTCGTCAAGCTCGGCCAGTACGACGCGCGCCGGCCGTTTGGTCCGTGGCTGATGCGCATCGTCGCGAATGCGGCGACTGACCGGCGCCGGCGCCGCAACGTGCGGCGCGTCGAGCCGCTCGACCCGTCGCTCGTGGGCGGCGGTCCGCGTCCGGACGCGCTGGCGGTAAGAAACGAGTTGGGGGACCGGCTGCGCGCCGCGCTGGCGGAGCTGCCCGAGCGGCGCCGCACCGCGGTCGTTCTGTTCGACGTCGAGGGATACTCGCATGCCGAGATCGCGGGCATCCTCGGAATCCCGGAAGGGACCGTACGATCCGAAGTGTTTCACGCGCGTCGCCGTCTGCGCACGCTGCTGGCGGACTGGAAGGAGCAGGCAAGATGAACGAAGATCTGGAGCTGCGCGCCGCCCTCAAAGCGGCGCTTGAGCCGCCCGATGACCAAGCGGCGTTCGTCGCGCGCGTCATGGCGCAGTACGACAACGCACTCGAACGCGCGACGATTCCCGCGCTCGACGTGCTGGCGTCCTGGTTCCGTCCCGGCATCGCGGCGGCGGCACTGATCGCCGGGCTTTTCTTCGGCCGCACCATGCTTACGCCGGCGTCGCCAGCCGCGTCCGAGTCGATCGACGCCGCGATGGCGCCGGCCGAAGGGACGGGCCTCGCGGCGCTGGTCACCGCGCAGGATCCCCCCGACGCCAGCGTCGTGTTTACGTCACTCGTCGAGCCACAATAAGAAAGAAAGAGGAGCCATGCTGAATAGATCGAAACTCGCTGCCGTTGGACTGCTGGCGGCTGTGTTCCTGGCCGGCGGTCTCGCCGGCTGGGGCGGGCGTGAGGTCACGGGTCGCGACGGGCACGGCCCCGGGAGGCGCGGTCCCGACGCCATGGTCGATTATCTCGCCCGCGAGCTGGACCTCAGCTCGGCACAGCGGGATTCGGTGCGGGCGATTTTCGCGCGTCACCGTCCCGAGACCGACGCCTTGTGGGCGCGGGTGCGGCCGCAATTCGACTCGATCAAAGCGCGCATGCGTGTCGAGATCGACGCGCAGCTGACGCCCGATCAGCGCGTCAAGCATCAGCAACTGATCGACCGGGCAGAGCATCACCGTAGGGAGCGCGGCGACGATTCGGCCAAAGCAGCGACTGGAGGGAAGCACTGATGCGTTGGAGCAGAGGTGTCGGCATTCTCGCGCTGGCGATCGCGGCCCCCGGTGCGGCTCAAGCGCCGCAGCAGCTCGAGGTGACGCTCAATGAGGCGATTCAGCGGGCTCTGCAGGTTCAGCCGCTCATGGTGTCGGCCCGGGGCGCGCAGAGAACTTCGGGTGCGGCGCGCACCAGCGCATGGGGCGTGTTCCTGCCATCGGTGACGCTCGGCGCTTTCGCGTCGAAGAATAGCGCGCAGCGGTTCGACCCGAACAGCAACAAACTGATTCCGCCGATTCCCAATTACGGGAGCTCTTTGGGGGCGAACATCAGCGTCATCACGGGAGTGGGCCAGCTCGCGAACATCAAAGCCGCGAACGCCGCTTTGGATGCGTCCGAAGCCGGCGTGATCACTCAGCGTTTCCGGACGGAGCTGGACACCAAGCAAGCGTTCTACGATGCCAGTGCGACCGAAGAGTTGGTGCGCGTCGCGGAGTCCCAGGTTCGTCGCGCGCGCCAGCAGCTGCAGATCTCGATCGACAAGCTCCATGCCGGATCGGCGACGCGCTCCGATTCGTTGCGATCGACGGTCGATTACGGCAATGCCCGCATCGTCCTGCTTCAGGCCAAGGCGAATCTCGCGACGGCACAAGCCAATCTCGGACGCCAGATTGGAATCGACCAGTCGGTACGGGCCTTGCCCGACTCCGCACTACCACCGCTACCCGACACGACGGCGCTGCGTGGCTCCGCAATCGTGAGCGCACCGCAGGTGCAACAAGCGGAAGCATCCGCGTCGGCCGCGCGAGCGAGTCAGTGGGCCGCCCGCGCGCAATATCTGCCCTCGCTGACGTTCTCACTGGGGACGAACCGACAGGACACGATCTTCAACCGAGCGTTGGTGAGCAACGAAGTCCACAACTGGAGGATCGGCGTGTCCTGGCCGATTTTCGACGGCTTCAAGCGCGAGCAAGCGCAGATCAGCGCATCGGTGAATCGTGAGAACGCCGAGGCGGCTGCCGCCGACACGCGCCGGCAAGTGAACGCCCAGCTCACTCAACAGCTCGCCCAAGTGGCAACGGCTTGGGAGCAAATCGGCATTGCGCGCGACAATCTTGCAGCCGCCACCGAGGACCTGCGGGTACAGAACGAGCGCTATCGCGTGGGCGCCGCGACGATCCTCGATCTCCTGACATCGCAAGCCGCGCTCACCCAGGCGGAAGTCAATCTCGTCCAGACGCGGTTCAACTACCTCATCGCCCGCGCGCAGGTCGAAGCGGTCGTGGGACGGACACTATGACGACTGCGCAGGCAGCGCTGTTCCGCACGGGCGACACTCCGACGCCCGACACCGTGATCTTGACGCATCATCTCACCCGCGAGTACCAGATGGGCGCCGAAGTCGTGCATGCGCTGCGCGGCGTGGACATCCAGATCAAGAAGAACGAGTTCGTCGCGTGCATGGGGCCGTCGGGTTCGGGCAAATCGACGCTGATGAACCTGATCGGCTGTCTCGACACGCCGACGAGCGGCGAGTACTGGCTCAACGGGCAGAAAGTGAGCGATCTGAGCGACGACGAGCTGGCGCGAATCCGCAACAAGGAGATCGGGTTCGTGTTCCAGACGTTCAACCTGCTGCCGCGCGCCGACGCGCTGCACAACGTCGAGCTGCCGCTCATTTACGCCGGCATGGGATCCAAGGAGCGGCGCGAGCGCGCGGCCGGCTCGCTGACGCAGGTCGGCCTGGCCGACCGCATGGACCACCGACCCAACGAGCTGTCGGGTGGACAGCGCCAGCGCGTCGCCATCGCGCGCGCGCTGGTGAATGCGCCGAGCATCCTGCTCGCCGACGAGCCGACCGGCAACCTCGATTCGGCGACGGGCAACGAGATCATGGGGCTGTTTCACGAGCTTCATGACACGGGCCAGACCATCGTGCTGGTGACGCACGAACACGACATTGCCGCGCACGCGCGCCGCCAGATTCATCTGCTCGACGGCAAAATCGCGCGCGATGAAAGAACGGAAGGTCAGACGTGAACACATATCCCCGGGCCGTGGTCATGGCGCTCGCCGGCGTGATCGCCTGCGGGAAGCCCCAGGCTGCGCCCATGTACGAAGCGGTCCCCGTCTCGCGCCGCACCCTGGTGGTGTCGGCGTCGGCGTCAGGCGCCATCGAGCCCGTGCTCACGGTGGACGTCAAGTCCAAGGCGTCGGGCGAGATCATCGGGATGAACGTGCAGACGGGCGACGACGTGAAGGCCGATCAACTGCTCGCCTCGATCGATCCGCGGATTCCGCGCAACAACCTGGCGCAGGCGCAGGCGAATCTGGCGGTGGCCCAGGCACAGCTCGCCAACGCCAAGGCGCAACTCGCCCGCTCGGACACGCTGTTCAAGTCGCAGGCGATCACGCAGACCGAGTACGACGGCGCGAAGCTGGACTACGCCAACGCCTATGCGTCGGTGATTCGCGCGCAATCGGATCTCGAGAACGCGCGCGACCGCATGACCGACACGAAGCTGCGCGCGCCGCTCGCCGGGACGATCATCGCCAAGAACGTGGAGCTCGGCACCGTGATCTCGTCGCCGACGACCGACGTCGGGGGCGGCACCGTCCTGTTCCGGATGGCGAACCTCGACACCGTGCAGGTGCGCACCCTGGTCGATGAGACGGACATCGGCAAAGTACAGCCCGGCCTGCTCGCCACGATCACGGTGGACGCCTATCCCAACCGGCCGTTCGAAGGCGCGGTGCTCAAGATCGAGCCGCAGGCGTCGGTGCAGCAGAACGTGACGATGTTCCCCGTCCTGGTGCGGATCGCGAATCCCGGTCATCTGCTCAAGCCGGGAATGAACACGGAGGTCGAGATCCACGTCGGCCGGCGCGACAACGTGATCGCGATCCCCAACGCGGCGCTGCGCACGCAGCGCGACGTTGCGTCAGCGGCACAGGTTCTGGGGCTCGATCCTAATCAGGTGCAACAAGACCTCGCGGCTGCGGCCGCGCGGCAGACCACGAGCCGCGACAGCGCATCGCTCGGCGGTTCCCCCGCCCGCCGCGATACGGCGGCCGCACAGGCCGCTAACGCGGTGATGATGACGCTGCCCGACGGCCGCAGCGTGGCCGCGCCGGCCGGTTTCACGGCGCAGCAGGTGAAGCTCGCGCAGAATGCGATGCAAAAGCGGATGCGCGGCGAGACCCCGACCGATGAAGAGCAGACCGCAGGGCGCGCGCTGTTCGCCGCGATGCGCGCGTCGGGCGCCCTGGGAGGAGGTGGCGGGGCCGGCGGATTCCGCCGCAACACCACGGAGCCGTCCAGCTACATCGTGTTCGTCATGAAGCACGGAAAACCGGCTCCGCTGCAGATTCGCACCGGCCTCACCGATCTCGATTACATCGAGGTGGTGAGCGGCCTGACCGAACAGGACACGGTGCTGGTCCTGCCGAGCGCGTCGTTGCTGAACGCCCAGCGCGACATGCAGCAACGCATGCGGAACGTGACCGGCGGTGGGTTGCCCGGCTTGCAGCAACAGCCGACGACGACCCAACAGCGTCCGCAGGCGACGCCGGCGAGGCCGTAGCGATGCTGCTCGACGAAATCTTCCACGTCGCGATTCAGGCGATCCGCGCCAACAAGCTGCGGTCGTTCCTGACGATGCTGGGCATCATCATCGGCGTGGGTGCCGTGATCACGATGGTGGCGCTCGGCAGCGGCGCGCAGAAGGCCGTGCAGGCACGCATCGCGGCGCTGGGCCCGACGCTGCTGTCGCTGTATCCCGGGCAGTCGTTTCGCGGCGGCGTGGCGATCATGTTCGATCAGCGCGTCAGCCTGACGGTGGATGACGCCGCGGCGCTGGCGCGCGACGCGCGCCACGTGAAGGGCGTCGTGCCCGAGCTGACCCGCAACTTTCAGGTCAAGCGCGGCGGCCAGAATGCCAATGTGAACATCGTGGGGACGACGCCGAATTACCCGACGGTGAAGAACTACACGATGACCGCCGGCCGGATGTTCACGGCCGGTGAGGATGAAGGGCGCCGGCGCTACGCCGTGCTGGGATCGGCGATTCCGGAGATGTTCAACGCCAACGGCGCCGCCATGCTGGGCCAGGAAATCCAGATCCGCGGCATCCCCTTCGAGATCATCGGCGTGCTGTCGGCCAAGGGCTCCGCGGGCGGGTTCGGTAATCCGGACGAGCAGATCCTCATCCCGCTGCAGACGGCGCGCTACCGCGTCATGGGAACCGACCGGCTGCGGTCCATCACGGTCGACGCGGCCAGCGTGTCGCAGATGACGCTCGCCATGATCGAGATCGAGCGGGTGCTGCGGCGCGAGCACAAGATCCGTCCGGGCGGTGAGAACGATTTCCAGATCCGCAACCAGTCGGATATTCTGGCGACCTTCCAGGATACGACCAAGACGTTCACCTATCTGCTGGCCGGCATCGCCGCCGTGAGCCTGCTCGTCGGCGGCATCGGCATCATGAACATCATGCTCGTATCGGTGACGGAGCGGACGCGCGAGATCGGCGTGCGCAAGGCGCTCGGCGCGACGCGGTTCAACATCATGTTCCAGTTCCTGGTCGAGGCGCTCGTCTTGTGCCTGGTGGGCGGTCTGCTCGGCATCCTGTTCGGCTCACTGGGTGCTGTGGGCCTGTCTACCCTGATGCACTGGAACACGTCCCTCAATGTCTTCGCCATCCTCATCGCCTTCGTGTTCAGCGCGATTGTGGGACTGTTCTTCGGCATCTGGCCGGCGCGGCGGGCGGCGAGCCTGGATCCCATTACAGCCTTGCGGTACGAGTAGAATGCGGAATGTGAAATGTGAAATGCGGAATTGACCTGACGAACCGTCACTCGCGCAGGCATTTCGCATTCGGCATTCCACATTTCGCACTGTAGTTTTAGTTCCATGCTCGCCATTCTTGCTTTCCTGTTACAGAGCCAGCAGAACGTGTACGACGGTCATCTCCGTCAACTCGACGTACGCCTGCCCCGCATCGAGACCGCGGCGGTGCGTATCGACGGCGTGCTCGACGAGGACGCCTGGCGCCAAGCCGCGGTACTGACCGGATTCAGCCAATACCGGCCCGTCGACAGCCGTCCCGCCGCCGATTCGACGGAGGTGCTCGCGTTTTACGCGCCCGACGCGATCTACTTCGGCATTCGCGCATTCGAGTCGCATGGCAGCGTGGTACGCGCCACGCTCGCCGACCGCGACAACATCGGCGCCGACGACAACATCCAGATTCTGCTCGACACCTTCAACGACCGGCGGCGCGCGTTGCTGTTCGAGGTCAACCCGCTGGGCGTGCAGCAGGACGGCGTGCGCAGCGAAGGGATCGCGGGCGCCGCCGGCGGTGGGAATGCCGGCGGCCGCTTCGACGGTATCGTCGACTTGAATCCCGACTATGTCTACGAGTCCCACGGGCGCGTGACCCCGTGGGGCTTTGAAGTGGAGGTGCGCATCCCCTTCAAGAGTCTCCGCTACCAGAGCGGCGACACACAGGACTGGGGGATTCAAGTCGTCCGCGTCACACAGCATACCGGCTACGAAGACACCTGGACCCCCGTCGTGCGCGCCAGTGCGAGCTTCCTCATCCAGTCCGGGACGCTCAAGGGTCTCAGCGGACTGCGCCGCGGACTGGTGATGGACGTGAACCCCGAGTTCACGTCTCACGTGGACGGCGCACCGGCAGGAACGGCATATCACTACGGCCACTTGGACCCGCAGCTCGGCGTGAATCTGCGCTGGGGCATCACGCAAAACCTCAGTATGACCGGCACGGTCAACCCCGACTTCTCCCAGGTGGAAGCCGACGTCGGGCAGGTGACCGTCAACGAGCGCTTCGCATTGTTCTTCCCCGAGAAGCGGCCGTTCTTCCTGGAAGGCCTCGAGCAATTCGATACGCCCAATGCGCTGATCTATACGCGACAGATCCACGCGCCTCGCGGCGGAGCCAAGCTCACGGGCAAGGTGGGCGGCACCGGGATCGCCTACATCGGTGCGGTCGACGACAACGCGGCGCCAGGCGCTCCACATCCGGTGTTCAACCTGCTGCGCTTGCGCCGCGACCTGGGCGCCTCGTCGACCGTGGGGCTGGCCTACACCGACCGGGCTGCCGGGAGCGATTGGAACCGCGTGCTGGGCGCGGACGCGCGCGTCGTTTGGAAGAAGATCTGGTTCTCCGACGCGCAGTTCGTCGGGTCATGGACCAAAGACACACCCGGCGGGCGAGCCCGCTCCGGGCAGCTGTGGGACGTCACGCTCTACGACCTGACCGGATACTCATACGGCAACCACGCGGAGCTGGTCGGCATCAGCCCCGATTTCAAGGCGTCGAGCGGCTTCGTCAATCGCGTCAACGTCGTCTACGGACGGCTCTTCAATCGGTTTACGCGGTACGGGAAGCCGGGCGCGCTGCTGGAGAATGCCACGACGTATATCCTGCTTCGGCCCACGTGGCGCTATGACGACTTCCTCAAGTTCCGCAGCACGCTGGAAGGGTCGATTGAGCAGCAGCTCCAGTTCACGCTGCGCGGCGGCTGGTTCGTGACCGCGTTGTGGCAGAACCTCCATCAACGGTTCGATTCCGCCGAGTACGGCAGCTATCAGGTCGACTCGGCCGGGACGCCGGTGCCATTCAGACCTCCGCCCGGCCTCTACAACATGTGGGGCGCGTTGGGGGCCATCAGCACACCGAACCGCGCCTGGAAGGCGAATGTCAGCATCGGCTATGTGTCGGGTCCGATATTCGCCGAAGGAGCCGAGGGACGCGCGCTCAATGTGTTCACCGCCCTGGCCTGGAAGCCCACCTCGAGTCTCCGGCTCGAGGCGCAGTGGCCTCATCAACGCATCACGCGCGCGCGCGACGGCAGCTGGTTCTCGACCGCCGACATTCCGCGCCTCAAGGTCGAATATCAGTTGAATCGCGATATCTTCTTTCGGTATGTCGGCCAATACACGGCGCAGAAACGGGACGCGTTGCGCGACCCGCGGACGGGCGACTCGCTCATCGTCAGCGGCAGCCAGCCGCCTGAGCCCCAATTCCGGAACGACTTTCTGTTCTCCTACAAGCCGACGCCGGGTACCGTCGTGTTTCTCGGCTACGGCAGCTCGCTCACCGAGCAGAATCCGCTCAGCTTCCGGCGCCTGTCACGCACCGGCGATGGCTTCTTCCTGAAAGCCAGCTATCTCTTCCGGATGTGAGCACGCTCGCGCAGCAACTCCTGGAGGAACGCGTCGCCAAGCAGCGGCAATACGTGCTGGCGAACACCCGCGCGCGCTGGGGATTCGTGGGATTCGGCATCGCGCTGCTGGTAGCGGTCAGGCTCGCCGGTATCACACCCGTCTCGCCGTGGTTCATTCTCGCATTTGCCGCGAGCTTCGCGGCAGCGAACGCCGGCGTGCGCCGGCTGGTGCAGCGCCGCGCATTCCAGCCGTGGTACGCGCAGCTCAATCTCGTCGTCGGCTGCCTGCTGATTTCGGCCGTGCTCTACGCCATGGGCCCGAACGGCCACGTGCTGTACGGCGCGTACCTGATCGCCCCGCTGCAAGCGGCCCTGTATCTCGAGCGGCGTGAGGCGTGGGGCGCGCTGATCATCAATCTCGTCGCATTTACGCTGGTCACGGCACTCGCGCAGGTCGCCGGGCACGGCTGGCCGTGGACCCTGTACATGCAGGAAGCGCTCGTCCTGGTCTTCGCCTGCGTGGCGCTCGTGCCGATGCTCGTGCAGATCGTGGATCGGCTGCGCGGCGCGCGCGGCGTGCTCGGCGAGATCGAGCGCGGCGACCTGACCCGGCAGATGGCCAGCGGTGCCGGCGGCGGGAGCGCCGTGGCGACTGACGAGCTCGGTTTCCTGGGCGTGAGCGTGAACCGCACCACGGCGGCGATCGCGGACATCATTCGTGAGATCGGCCGGCAGGGTCACGCGCTCGCCACGATGGCGGGCGAGCTCGCCGGCGCCGCGCGCGAGCTGCAGACCGCGTCACAGTCGATTTCGGCCACCACCGATCAGCTCTCGCAGGGCACCGAGCGCCAGCGTCAGCTCATCGGTTACGGGCGTCAGGATTCGGAAGCGGCGTCCGGCCTCGCGACGACGCTGCACGCTCGCGCGCAGCAGGCCGAGCGACAGATCACGGAGATCGCTCTCCAGGCGCATCGCCGCGGCGAAGAAGTGGCCAAGGCCAGCACGCTGCTCATGAATCTGATGGTCCACATGGATCACGCCTCCGAGGTGGCCGCGGTGCTCGACAAGGAGTCGCGCGAGATCGGGAAGCTGGTGGACGGCATCACGCGCATCGCGAGCCAGACCGACCTGCTGGCGCTCAACGCCGCGATCGAGGCGGCGCGCGCCGGACAGCACGGGCTCGGGTTTCGCGTCGTGGCCGGCGAGGTCAGAAAGCTCGCCGAGCAGAGCTCACGTTCCGCCGAAGAGGTGCGCGCCAAGGTTCGTGCGACGCAGGATCAGATCGGTCGGGTCGTGGATGCGATGCAGAAGGGCCGGGAAGCGGCGAAAGGTGTCGGCAGCGTCGCGACCACGGTGCACGGCGCGCTCGATGCGATTTTCGCCGACCTGAACTCGACGGTCCAGTTCGCGACGACGTTCGCCGCCGAGACCGAGAATCAGACCAAGCGGATGCGCGAGGTGTTGCGCCGGATGGAGGAGGTTGCCGCCATCGCCGATGGCGCCGCCAGCGGTGCGCGCCAGACCTCCGCGGCGACCGCGCAGCAGATCGCGTCGCTCGGCGAGCTGACCAGCACCTCGCAGCATCTGTCCGACGCCGCCGCGACGCTGGCACAGACGATCCGGCGCTTTCGGGTCAATGGCGCCGCGGGGCCCGGGACGAACTGAGCAGCCGTTTAGTCTGGGCGTTGGCGGTGCGACGCACCTCGTCGACATCCGCCGTCTTCAACACCCCATCTCGAACCACAATGCGCCCGTCCACGAGCACATGGCGGACGTCGGCTGGCTGCGCGCTGTAAACGATCCGGGAAATGAGGTCGGCCTCCTCCGGCTGTGCATGCGGAGCGGCGAGGTCGAGCACCACCAGGTCGGCGCACTTCCCCGCCTCGATGGACCCGATCTCCGACTCGAGCCCCAACGCGCGCGCGCCGCCGAGTGTCGCGAGCTCGAGCAACGTCGCGGCCGGCATCACCTCGGGTCCGAGCCGTGGCTTCTGGATCAGCGCCGCGAGCCGCATCTCGGCGAACGCGTCGAGCCGGTTGTTGCATGGCGCGCCGTCGGCACCGATGGCGACGCGGCAGCCCGCGGTCAGCATCTCGGGGATCGGCGCGATGCCGCTGCCCAGTTTCAGGTTCGAGCTGGGACAATGGACGACGTTGGTCGCCTGGCGCGCGAGCCGCGCGATCGCGTCGTTGTCCACCCAGACGCAGTGCGCCAGCGCGGCCCGCGGCCCGGAGATGCCGACGGAATCGAGATAGGCGATCTCGTCGTGCCCGGTCTCGCGCTTCACGGTGTCGAGCTCCAGCGGCGTCTCGGCGGCGTGCGTGTGAATCATCGCGCCTGCCTTCTCGGCCAGATCGCTCACGGCGCGGAGCAGCGGGCCGGTGCAGCTCGGCGCAAACCGCGGGGCAAAGCAGTAGCGCAGCCGGCCGCCCGCGGCACCATGCCAGCGCGCGCACAGGTCAACGCTCTCCGTCAGCGCTTTGTCGGTCGGCTCGTGCAATGCTGGCGGACTCGCCGGGGGGGGCGCGTCCATCAGGCACTTCCCCGCGGTCGCGCGAATGCCGATCGCCTCGAGCGCCTCGAATGCGGCGCCCGTGTGATGCACCGATTCCATATCGAGGATCGCAGTCGTGCCGCCGAGCAGCAGCTCGGCAGCACCGAGCATCGCGGAAGCATGGATGGAGGCTTCGGTGTGCGCCGCTTCGAGCGGCCAGATCCGTGTGGCGAGCCACGCTTCGAGCGAGAGATCGTCGGCGAGTCCGCGAAACAGCGTTTGGCAAAGATGGATGTGAGCCTGGATAAGACCGGGCAGGATGACGAGCCCGCTGCAATCGAGAACCGTAGCCTTATTCGGTCCACCTTTCCCACGTTCCAACTTTCCAACGCTTTTGATGCGCCCGTCCTCGATGAGCACATCGGCGTCGAGAATCCGACGCGAGCCGTCCATCGTCACTACGCGCGCGCCTCTCAGCAGAAGAGGCTTCGTCAACGGAGCTTCAGAAGATCTGTGGGATCGAAGGAGACTGCGCCGTATTGCGCTCCCCAATGCAGGTGTGGACCCGTCACGCGCCCAGTCGCTCCGACGCGGCCGATGATCTGGCCGCGCTCGACGGTATCCCCGGCGGCAACCAGCGCGTGACTCAGATGATGATAGACGGTCATCACGCCGTCGCCATGGTGCAGATACACGGAGATGCCACCGTAGAAGAAGTCGCCGACCAGCGCGACGACGCCGCGATTCGACGCGCGCACCGGGGCGCCCTTCGCACCGGCGAGGTCGAGCCCGTAATGCCGGCTGCGCCACACACCATTCACCTGGCGTCCCGACCCGAAGACGCTGGTGACGCGTGAAGTCCGGGGACGCAGGAACGGAGCCTTCCAGAGCCTGGGCAACTCATGCGCGCGTCGCGCGGCGTCACGCGACAACGTCCCTTCGCGGTCGATGCGCGCCTGGAGCGCGCTGTCGGGAGGCGGAGTGAACCGCTCAGCGGCGCGCACCTCTTCGTTCGCCGGTGCTTTGCGCGCTACCACGGGCACGGTCGCCTCGTGGCCGATCACGGCACCATCCCAGCGAATGGAAAGCGTCACCACCTTGACGCTGTCGGTCGCGGTCAGCGGCACGGCGGCGAACGCCTTCCCGGCCCGGAAATGCAGTGGCTCACCCGCGACTTCTCCGGTCACGGCGTCCGCTGCCGAGACGACGATGAGCGAGCCCTGGCGCGGTGCCGCGGGCTCCCAGCCGATTTCCTGGACCGCCGTCACCGCGGCGAGCACGAGCAGCAGCATTACGTCGAGATCCGCGGATGCGCTGCGCCGCTGTCGGCAGATGAAGGCAGGTCGAAGTAGGCCTCCACCTCGTCGAGCAGCTCCTGGTCGGAGTACACTCCCGCGAGAATGCGCTCTGCGGTACCAGGCTCGACCAGCACATAGCCGAACGGATAGTCCACGCCGCTCAGCAGAATCATGCGGCGCTGGCGGTTCGGCAGCGCGACGTAGATCGTGTCGGAATTGGTCGGGACCAGCTTGATGTTGTGCTGTCCCAACGTGGTAGCGATCCCTTCGGTCGTAAAGTTGAGCTCGTCGAGCGCTTCGGCTTGATCATCGGCCGACAGCGTATCCGCGGCCGCTAGCCAGAATACCACGACGGTCGGCTCAGTCACGAGGCGCGGCGTGAGCAGCGTGCTGTCCGCCGAGTCGCGCGGCGTCAGGTCTGCGGCGTTGAGGGAATCGTCGGTGCGGGCTGTAACGGCGCCATTCTGTGGCCGGCACGACGCCACGAATGCGATGGCAACTAGCGTTGCTGCGCGCATGGCGGACAATATACTTAGCCCATGGCCGTTGCTCCCCCGCCCCCCCCCCCCGCCCCTCCCGGTCCTCCCGGTCCCCCCGGTCCCAAGGCTCCGGCTGTCAAACGTCATCACTGGATCGTGCGCCTCACGCATTGGACGACATTTGTTTCGCTGCTGGGCATGATCATGAGTGGACTGCAGATCTACAGCGCGTACGCGCGCTTTGGGGAACGCGGCGGCCCGTATTACTACAACGCATTCCAGGACCGGCAATTCCCGGCCTTCAGCCGGCTCGGCGGCTGGCTTGCCGGAGCGTTGAACTGGCACTTCGCGTTCATGTGGCCGTTCATCACGGGCGGCTTGCTGTACCTCTCCTATCTCGCATACAGCGGCGAATGGCGCTCGCTCTTGTTCCGCCCGCGCGATATCCGCGGCGCGATCGAGATGCAGAAGTACTACCTGCGGCTGCGGAAGGACCACCCGCCCCAGGGAAAGCACAACCCGCTCCAGAAACTCGCCTACACGTTCATCGTCGTGCTCGGCGCTCTATCGGTGCTCACGGGATTCGCGATCTACAAGCCGACGCAGCTATCGTGGCTCACGGCGCTGTTCGGTGGCTTTCAGGCGGCCCGCTACTGGCACTTCTGGGCGGTATGGATCTTCACCGGCTTTCTCGTCGTCCACGTCATCCTCGTCTTTGTCGTGGACCCTCCTTCACTGCGCGCGATGATCACCGGATGGTATCGCGGCCGGTTCCCCAGCCATGACTGATCGGCGCGGCTTCCTGCGATTGGCGGCGGGCGCGGGCGGTGCCTCTCTCCTTGCCGCGTGTCGCCCGATCTTGCTGGACGTCAGTCGCTTGAACGACTGGGTGGGCGAGAAGGTCTTGTTTTCGCCGCGTCGTCTGGCGCGGCAGTACGATGTCTCCGAGCGGACGGCGCACCTGCCGAGCTATTTCATTTCGCCCACGACCCCGATGCTCAAGGATCCCGCGGCGTGGCGACTGCGTGTCGATGGATTGGTCCGCCGGCCGCAGGAGCTGTCGCTCGACGACTTGCGCGCGATGCCGCGCACGAGCTACACCGTCAAGCATCATTGCGTCGAGGGATGGAGCGCGATCGCGACGTGGCACGGTGTGCCGGTGTCCGCGGTCGCCGAGCGCTGCGAGATGCTGCCGGGGGCGCGCTACGTGCGGTTCGATTCGTTCGACTCCGGCTACTCCAACGGCTGGGATCTCGCGAGCGCGATGCACCCGCAGACGATCCTCGCGTACGGCATGAACGACAACCCGCTGCCGGTCGCGCACGGCGCGCCGCTGCGGCTCTACTCACCGACCAAGCTCGGCTACAAGATGACGAAGTATCTTGTCTCGATGACGTTCACGGCGGACCGGCCGGGTGGATACTGGGAGGATCAGGGGTATCCATGGTTTGGCGGAGTCTGAAAACCCAGACCATCAGTCGTAGCTGATTGTCGATGCACGGGACATTTGAGATTGCGGGCGATCGGCGAGCGCCACATAGCGCCATTCTCTGGCAAACGCATCGGCCAACAATAGGTGACCTGTTCGTGGTCACCGATCATGGCTTGTGATGTGCCACGGACGAAATAGGCGGCCAGCATCAATCCAGACCAATGTGACACAACTGCCGCCGTCGGAATGTTTCCCTGAGCGTCGTCATCCCGAGGATGAAGGCACCCAGCACAGCCGTCGTGTTGCGGCGTATGAAACGATGCCATCGCAAGGTAGTGAGACGTAGCCCCAACGCCCAACCACCTGGGCCACTGCTGTTGTACCAGCCAGCGGGTTGGAATGTGATCCACTCCTAGCAAAACGCGCGGAGCTAGAGGAAAGAGGGTCTTCGAAGAATCATGGTCATATCTCACGCGCTCGGGCGTGATCTGCAACGATCCCATGAGACCCAGGCTGGATAACTCAGCAAGTGAGTCAGTCTTGAAAGAGTCGAGAGCTGATCTCCTCAGCAACGAATACCTATTGAGATTTGTGACGTCGTTTCGTTCTCTGTCAATGACCCTGAACATGCCATTTGCGCCTTCCAACCTCATGATAGAATAGAGAAAGCAATGCGTGATCGCGCCTGCGCTGATGATGTCGATTGTACCGAAAGCGGACGTCGGTAGACCAGTGCCAATTGGAGCGAGAGCCACCCGACCATGACTCGATGGTGAGAATAGTTGGCGGAATAGCTCCTGGTCTATGGAGTAGTGCTCAAGTCCGCTGATCGCGTCCTTGAATGCTTCGCCAGCAGCCAACCCAGCCGCAGCCAGCGGTCCGAAGGGAGTTCTGGCCCGACCCCATTTGCAGTCAAACGGAGTTCCGCCGAGAGAGCCGCTCCAATCGTCAGCACCCAGAAAGACTACGCGACGCGATTTCGGCAGGGGCGTTGGTGTCCCGATAACTACGAGCAGATCGAGCTCGTCGCGCTTTGCCCAATCGATCGAGTAGCTGACGAGATCCTTGAGACATGCGTCGAGGGACGAGGCCAGGTCGCCCGCTTCCAGCGGCGCACTTGGGCCTAGCAATTCACAATCGGGCAGGAACAGTTCAGTAACAGCGCCGGAGCGAGCGCACAACAATGCGGTAGTTACGACGGCGTGCTGGCCAGCTGCGGTTCGTATCGCTTCTCTATCAGCAATGATCCCTACGAAATAGTTGCATAGCGCCCCGAGGATCATCTCGTCCGCCACGTCGTGACGAAGATGATCTCGCACTAGCAGAATTGTCCGGTCCAAAAAGTCGACTTCTTTGGGTACGTTCGTGATGTGAATGTTCAAATGATCGCCACCCGTTTTCCTGCATCGACTTCCGACCAGCTACCGTCAAATTGGACTTCGGCCAGATAAGCGCCTTCTAGACTTACTGGCCCAAGGGCGAAACGCGGTATCACCAATGACAGAAAGCCTTCCGTTCGTATGATGGGGAATTCATCATCGGTCGGGGAATGGAACGCGCTCTGCGGATGGCTGTGAACCTGAACACGTATTCCTACGTGCCGGCTGGCGAGATCGATCCAGAAGGTGTTCAGCCATCCACCGTCTAGGCTGAAACCGTGCCCGTCGGCGTGGTGCCGAGGGTGTATGACTTCCGTGATCAGATCCGGGGAATGCCAAGGCCCTATCCAAAGGACTTGGCATTCTCTTCTCCCGGCGCCACAGTGTTGCATGATTTCAAACGTTTCGGCCAGTCGTTCGTGAGGCAGGTTGACTCTTTCCTCCAATCTGCCTGGGGGGATGAGGGTGCTCATTCTAGCCGCCACGCACAGCACTAGGACGCAATAACAAGCGGCTCCCCTCCACCAATCCAGCGTCTTGAATCGACTGATTCAGTTGAAGCTCCACGCCAGAATCGGTCCAAAGGGCCATAAGATGACGGTTTTGGTGAACACCGAAGGCGTTCATCGCGTGTTCTAGGAGCGCTTGGATGGTTTGGTGCGTGTTTGCCTGCACGGGCCTTTCCAAACCGTTGTAGACAATCACAAGAGTCAGGGTATCAGCTGCTGTTGTTGCTGTAGACATTTTTCTCCTCCCGATAGGTTATGCTTAGTATATAAAGCACGAACGCTCGATTTGTCAAGCAACTCGTGGCTCTCAAATAGGGATGTAATCACCAGACTACGGCGGAAAATGCTTGACATAAAAAGCGATACACAATATGTTGCCGCATCAAATAACAAGCGGAGAATGCATGACACTTGGCGGTTTCTTGAAGCAAGCACGGAGCAACAAGGGCATGTCGTTGCGTGATGTGGAGCGAGTTACGACGATTTCGAATGGCTACCTGAGTCTGCTCGAGTCAGACAGCGTGAAGAACCCCTCCCCAAACTTTCTATTTCAGCTCTCTTCCTTGTACGCCGTGTCTTATGGTCGGATGATGACATTGGCTGGCTACGTGGTGCCGCAACCGGAAAACCAGAGTGCACCAAGCGAAAGTGAGGACAACAGTTGGTTGGATGATCTCACGGAAGAAGAACGCACGCAGGTGGGAACGTTTGTCCGCTTCCTTCGTGCGTCTCGACCGCGTCGTAGGTAGGCAACATTCGTCGCGGGAGTCAACCAAATGCTTTATGACATGCCGGGGAATGGTTTCGAATCCGAGCACAGCAAAACGTCTCCGTACAGCATCGGCTTGCTGGCTGCTCGCGCTGCGATCGCGCTTGATCAGCGAGCGCGGGGGGAAAAAGTCCCAGTAGATGGAGCACGCGAACTAGGGAGAGTACTCTCTAGACTACTTGTGCCCACCGAGTCTTCCGATGATTCCCGTCGTCGCAATGCAGCGTGGCCGTTAAATACTGCCGCCCTCTTTCAAGACGCGCTCCAGGAAGCCGGCAACCCAACCCAGACGTTCGACGAACTTATGTCGACCGCTCAGGCAACGGTTACTGAATTGGCAAATCTGGGCGACGATGTCTCGTCGGATAATAGCGCCCGACTGCGTGACTTCTGTCTAGCATTGTCGCTAACTGCCCAGGATCAAACAGCGAACCGTAGACCTCCGACTCCCCGTCGTAGAATTCGTTAGCGATAAGTGAATATCCGTACAGCAACTGAACAAAAAATCGTTGGAATGCTCGGAGTCGTCGGTTCGCTTCGTTCGGCAGAGTATCCGCAGAAACACGCCCAGGAAGCAGCAGACGCAATTGCGACCTTATTGACTCAACGTCGGGCAGAGCTACTCGCAATTCCGTCGGATGCGGGCCATGAGATTGTAGACGCATTCTGCAGAGCAATATCATCCGAACTGGCCGACCTACTTCAGGTGGTCGGATTCCTTCAACGTTCGCGATTATCCGCCAATCCGTTCGAAGTGTACGATTCTCTCAGGCGTATCGCCGCAGCGCTGTTCTCGAAAACCCAGGTGCGTGTCGTCCTTTCCACAGAGTGGGAGTTCTCTCCATATACTTTCCCGGCGGCATCCGTTCCGAGTCTTCCCGACTACGTGTTTATCGGCCTGCCAGCATCCGAAGCGGCGAATATGCTGTTGGTTCCCTTGATAGGACACGAAATGGGTCATTCGCTGTGGGTCTCGGAGCGTGGCGATCAACAGTATGATCCTGCCGTGGGCTCTAAACTCTACGAAGCAATCAAGTCCCGATGGGAGGACGTCCAAAGGCTCTTCCCTTTCGCTGGCAACATCTCACAACTTTTCACGGAGTCCAGCGGACGAGCTCGGATACAACGACTCGCATCGTCAGCGCTGAGTCAATGTGAGGAGATTCTCTGTGATTTCTTGGGTCTGCGACTCTTCGGGGAGTCATATCTTCAGGCATTGGCGTACATGATCGCGCCCAGTTGGCCCGGGGAGCGCCCACTGTTCTACCCCTCCGAACGACAGCGCGCTGAGTATCTTGTCGATGCAGCCAATAAGATCGGAGTCTCAATCCCCGATCGTTATCTGGAGCGGTTTAGTGAGCGGGGAGCGCCACCTAGCCCGGTTCGTGAACTTCACTATTCGCTGGTGGATTCCACAGCAGAAGCATTGGCTGATTCGCTCTGGACTCATGTGGACGCGCTGGTGTCGGCTGCCAAACTTGGTCTGCCGACGACCCACCAAGTCGATGAGATAGTTGAGGAACTAACGAAGGTGGTGCCGGCATCCGCGCCATCTTCATTATCAGCCATCGTGTCGGCGGGGTGGCAAGTAATGCTGAAACAGAACCTTTGGACAGAATACCCGCAGATCAAGGATCGACGCGGCACGCTCAACGAACTGTTATTGAAATCCGCGCAGGTCCTCGAAATCAATCAACGCACAGTGAGGTGAGGAGCAATGCTCTCAGCCGCTCAGATTGCCGAGAGGCTACAGGAACCCGCGAGCGACGAACCCATCGTCATAACACCGCGACCAAATCTCAAAGAGTTGCGGGAAAGCGGCGCCGCGTCTGTCGATCTCAGACTTGGAACTTGGTTTTCAACACTCGTAGCTAGCCGCGCAGCTTCCATTGATGTCCGTGACAATTCGAACGCGATCGACGATCGGTTTGTACGTACAACATATATCCCTTTCGGGCAGAAATACGTACTTCACCCACACCGCTTCGTCCTTGCCGTCACATTGGAATGGATCCGCTTACCTCATGATGTCAGCGGGGATGTCGTAGGCAAGTCGTCATGGGGCCGCCATGGTCTGACCGTCGCCACGGCCACCGGTGTGCACCCAACATTTACTGGATGCCTTACCCTCGAGCTCTCAAACATTGGGGAGATTCCGATACTCTTGTATCCGGGGATGCGGGTCTGTCAGCTTTTCCTCCATGACGTGGCACCGACAACGGGCACGGAGCTCAGTGGTTTCGTAGGTCTACGTCGCCCGTCTCTTGGGAATCTTCGGCTCGACGATTTCGCTGAAGATTTGTGTGCATTACCGTAGGACTTCAGGTGTTAGGTTGATTTGACCCTAAGGTCCGCACGTCGGGTTCTTAAGTCACCCAATCCGCGCCAACGCGTCGTGCATTTCGGCCGCCGTCGCAAAACGATCCGCCGGTTGCTTCGCCATCGCCTTTACAATCACCAGCGCCAGCGCGCCCGGCACCTCGGGATTGGTGGCGCGCGGATCGGGCGTCTCCTCCTCCAGATGCTTCGCCACCAGCGCCCACGTCGTCTCCGCCTCGAACGGCACTTTCCCCGTCACGCATTCGAACAGCACGACGCCCGCCGCATAGAGATCGCTGCGCGGATCGAGCTCCGCGCCCGACAGCTGCTCGGGCGACATGTAGTCGGGCGTGCCGATCGACGTCCCGGCCTCCGTGAGCCCCTTGCCCTGCGGGGGATTGGCGAGCCGCGCGATTCCGAAATCCATCACCTTGAGAAAGCCGCTCGGCTCGACGACGATGTTCTGCGGCTTGATGTCGCGGTGGATCACGCCCTCCGCATGCGCGACCTCGAGGGCGCGACACAACTGCTTGCCGACCGTCAACGCGACCGGCACCGGCAGCTTGCCGCGCGACACAATGAGCTGCTTGAGCGACGTGCCCTCGACGTACTCCATCGTCAGGTAATACATCCCGTTCTGCTCGCCAAGGTCGTAGGTGCGGACGACGTTGCGGTGCGCGATTTTGCGTGCCAGCCGGATTTCCTGCTTGAAGCGATCCAGTGCGACCGTCCCGCCGGCCATCGCTTCCGGCTTGAGCGTCTTGATTGCGACGGGCTCTTGCAGCTCGCGGTCGAAGGCGCGGTAGACGACGCCCATCCCGCCGGCACCCAGGATCTCCTTGACCTCGTAGCGGCCGGCGAACGTGGCGCCGGGACGCAGCTGATCGCCGCCGGCCGCGCGGACCGCAGTGGGCACGGAATCCATGCGCTGCGTCGCCGCGCCACCGGACGCCTGCATCATGTAGTCGACGAGCGCCGCCTTGGCCTTGAGATCCTCGACCAATCCCTTGAATGCCTGCGACAGGATACCGATTTCGTCCCGCGACTTCACCACGATGTCGACGCTGTAGTCGCCCTCCTGCACCTGGCGCGTCGCGACTGCGAGCTTGCGCACCGGCCCCGTGATCTGGTGGGCCTGCACGAACGCGAACACCAGCGCGAGCACCACACCCAGCGCCACGGCCCAGAGCATCGTGCGCTGCAGCGCGTTGAAGGCCGCCAGCTCCGACTCGCGCGAGCGCAGCGCCACGAAGCCGCCCCGCACGTCGCCGCTGGGTGAGCGAATCGCGCCCGCCAGCCCGATCAGATGTTGCTTCCCCACCTCGGCGGCGAGCGGCAATCCTGCGCCAGCGGTGTCGGCGGCCAATGCCTGGGCGCTGACCGCGCCCTGCAACGCGGGACCGATGTCTTGCGCCGCTACGGTGCTGCCGACGACCACGGGCTTGCTCAGCGTGTCGAGCGCGAAGAAGACGACGTCCGAGGTGGTCGCTTGCTTGATGGCGCCGGCGAGCGAGTCGTCGATCTGGTACGTCGCGACGAGCGCACCAAGGGGGGCGGCGGTGGGGCGATCGCGCAACGGCGTACCGATCGCCATGAACATCGTGCCGTGCACGTCGTCGAGCCACGCTCCGCTGGTCTGGTCGCCGCTCAGCGCGTTGGCGACCAGCGGGGCAATGGACAGATCCCGATCGTATTGCTCGCGATAATCGGTGCGCGCGATGAGGATGCCGTCGCTGTTGGTGACGAGCACCCACGCGGCATCGATCAGGGCGCGAATGTCATCGGCCTGATCCAGCGCCTCCGCGCGCGCCCGCTGGTTGAGCAGCCGCTGCCGGTATTGGGGCACGTCGGTCGCCACGGTGCTGGCGCGTCCCAGGGTGCGGGTGCGGGCGGCGAGATAGTCGTCCACGGCGCGGCGCGTCGAGAGCAGCGCCCGGTGGATCGCCGCGTCCGCGGTGTGGTTCGCTTTCACCGACGTGACACCGAACGTAATGCCCAGCACTGCCACGACGAGCAGCGCCGACGCGAGAAAGATCTTCGCGGTCAGGCCGAACGCAGGCCTAGTAGCGCTCGAGCCCGGCATTCGTCGGGTAGTTGTCCCCGTACTTGTTGCGGTGGGGCTGCCACTTGTAGCCGCGCGCGTTCAGGCCGATCTGGAGGTCGGACTCCGCGACGCCGGCGGACACGTCCTTCACGACCTCGCTGGGGATGCGCTCGTGCCACACGTGCAGCCGATATTGCCCGGCGGGCACGTTCTCGATCGTGAAGCTGCCGTCGCTCGCGGGCTGGGCGTAATAACGGTTCGCCATCACCCAAACGTACGCCACCATGCGCGGATGCACGTTGCAGTAGACGCGCACCAGGCCGGGATGCTCGAACGTGTAGCTCTTCGCCTCACCGCGGCCGTACAGCCCGAGGTCGAAGCCGTTGGGCTCGCTGACCGAGAAGACGTTGTGGCTGAACGGATCGTGATTGGGAAAGCGCACCGTCGAGCCGACGGGGACGACCACCACATGCGGCGCGTAGGTCTTATCGGTGATGGCGATTTCCACGGTGGCCGGGGTTGCCGCCGTCGCCACCACGGCGGGCGATTCGAGATAAAGCACCGCGTCGCTCAGGTCCGGCGAGGGCTTGTTGCCTTTTTCGAGAATCACGATCCTGCCGGCCACGCGATTGGCGGCGGACACGGTCGCAAGGGCAAGCACGGCAACGATTCCCACGAGCAAGCGCATCGGGCGTGGAGCTTACTGTGTTGCTGTCCGGTTCCGCAAGTGAATCTGGCGGCCGGCGTCAGGCTCTAGGAGAGGAAGGAGGTTTCCGCTTGCGATAGGCGAGAACCGCGACCCCGACGCAGATGAGGAACGCCGGCACCATGAGGATGATCATCGCGATCATCGTCGCCTGCATGTAGCCGGAGCTCACGGCGCGGAGAGTCGTTGGTGCAGGAGGCGGAACGCGTCGAGCCAGAAGTGATCCATCAGCACGACCGTAATTACGACGGCAAGAATCAGACTCCACGTGAAGCTGCGGCGCTCGTACCTGAGGTGCATGAAGTACATCAGCCCCAGCCCGGCTTCGATGATCGCGAGGCCGAGCAGACCCGCCAACAGCACGCCGCTGCGCAGGTGCGCCAGCGTCAGCACCACTTCCAGCGCGACGATGGCGAGCAACCCCAGCCAGACGATGACGTAACGTTTCATCCTGTGCCTCAGCGCACGTTCAGGAGATAGACCAGCGGAAACACGAACATCCACACGAGATCGACGAAGTGCCAATACAGGCCGGTCACTTCCAGATGCCCCGGATCGAATCGCCCGCGCCGGTAGCCGAGCGCGATCACGCCGATCACGATGACGCCGGTAATCACGTGCAGCAGATGGAGACCGGTGATGCTGAAGAACGTGGCGCCGACGAGTGGCGCGCCCCCCAGCGGGTTGCGGAAGAGCCGCCAGCCGTCGCCGATCATGGCGACCCATTCGCGCAGGTGCAGCGCCGCGAACAGCGTGCCGAGCAGCATCGTCGCACCGAGCCAGCGCAGCGCTGTCGTTCTGCGTCCCGCCTGGGCGGCGAGCAGGGCGGCGATGATGGTCAGGCTGCTGGTCAGCAGGACGACCGTCATCACGATGCCGTTGACGATGGTGGGCCAGACGGTGAACGGCCGCGTCCAGTCGGGGTTGGCGACCCGCACGTACCCGTAGGCAAACAGCATGGCGGCAAATGTTGCCGCGTCCGCGACGATGAACATCCAGATGCCGAGCTTGCGCGACGGGACGCCGAACGGTGAAGGCTCGCTGGTGACGGTGAGCTCAGCCACGGATCGTCAGGAGTGTGAGCAGGTAGACCCAGAGGATGGCCATGAAGTGCCAGTAGAGCGCGGCGGCCTTGAAGGTTGTCGGTGCCAGTACAGCGCCGGCCAGCCGGCGCTGCACATAGAGCAGCCCGCCCAGACCGCCGAGGACGTGCAGCGCGTGCAGCGCGGTGAACACGTACAAGAAGGCGCTGCGCGGACCGCTGGCAAGGAACAAGTGCTGCGCGGCGAGCTGGCGCCACGCCAGGACCTGGCCGAAGACGAACAGCAGTCCCAGCACGAGTGTGGCGTTCAGCGCGGCCACGGTCCGCCGGCGCCGCGAGATCTCGAGCGTCGCGCTGCTCACGAGCAGTGCCAGCGTATTCAGGTAGAGCAGCGGCGGCAGCTGGAAATGCTGCCAGTCGGGCGCGCTGCTCTGCCGCACGACCAGCGCACTCGTGAGGGCGGCGAACGACATCGAAATCGTCGCGATGCCGATCCACACTCCCGTTTGCGCGACCGATGCACGCGGGGCGTCCCCCGTGGCGACGCGAGCCGCGGCGGGGACGCTCGGCGAGGGCGGAAGAACGGCGGTGCTCATTGCGGGTCGGCCTGCATCACGTAATCGCGCGGTCCGGCGTTGCCGTACTCGTTCGGGCCATGGCTGACCACCGGTTGGCGGCCGCCGAAATTATCGTGCGGCGGCGGCGACGAGGTCGACCACTCCAGCGTCGTGGCTTCCCACGGATTGTCCGGCGCTTTGGGTCCCCGCAAGCGGCTGCGGATCAGGTTGAAGAGGAAAATCAGCTGCACCGCCCCGGTGAATAACGCCGCGATCGTGATGAAGCGATGCAGCGGGATGAGCGGCTGGAGGTACTCGTCGGTGAACGCCGAATAGCGGCGCACGTTGCCGGCGAGTCCCAGGTAATGCATCGGCATGAACACGCAATACACGCCGATGAACGTCAGCCAGAAGTGCCATCTGCCGAGCGTCTCGTTCATCATGCGACCGAACATCTTCGGGAACCAGAAGTAGGTGCCCGCGAAGATGCCGAACATCGCCGCGACGCCCATGACGAAATGGAAATGCGCCACGACGAAATAGGTGCCGTGCAGATAGATGTCCGTGGAGGGCTGCGCCAGGAAAAATCCGCTGATACCGCCGCTCACGAATACCGACACAAACCCGAGCGCAAACAGAGAGGCGCTCGTGAACCGCAGCCGCGCGCCGTACAGCGTGCCGATCCACAACAGCGTGATGATCGTCGCCGGAATCGTGATCACGAGGGTCGGCACGGAGAACAGCGTCGCCGAGAGCGGGTTCATGCCGCTCAAGAACATGTGATGGCCCCATACCGTGTAGCTCAGGAACGCGATCGCGATCAGGCAGGTGATGAACACACGCGGGCCCAGCAGCGGCTTGCGCGCGAATACCGGGAGGATCTGCGACACGATCCCGAATCCCGGCAGAATCGCGATGTAGACCTCGGGATGACCGAAAAACCAGAACAGGTGCTGCCACAGCAGCGGCGAGCCACCCGCATGCGGCTGCAGGCGATCGCTGATCACGAGACCGGCGGGGATAAAGAAGCTCGTGCCCGCGACCCGGTCGAGAATCAGCAGAATGCACGCCGGCATCAGCACGGCGAACGCGACGAGCCCGATGACCGACGTGATGAACCACGCCCACGTGGCAAAGGGGAGACGCGCGAGCGACATCCCGCGCGTCCGGAGATCGAGCGTCGTGGCAATGAAGTTGAGCGAGCCCAGCAGCTGCGCGACGCAAAAGATCGCGATCGAGATGGCCCACAGCGTCTGCCCCACGCCCTGCCCCGGCCCGGCGTCCTTGCCGACAGCACTCAGCGGCGCGTACGCCGTCCATCCGGACAACGGCGGCCCATCGCCGACGAAGAACGCCGAGAGCAGCACGAGAAACGCCACCAGCGTTACCCAGAACGACATCATGTTGATCCGCGGGAACGCCATGTCTTCCGCGCCGACGTGGATCGGCAGAAAGAAATTGCCGAACCCCGCGAACGGCGCCGTCGTCAGCACGAAGAACACCATGATCGTGCCGTGCATCGTCATCAGCGCGAGGTAGTACTCGGGCGTGATCACGCCCCCGGCCGCTCCCGTGGGCGCGAGCTTCCCCAGCCCCGGCACGGGCGTTTCCGGCCACCCGAGATGGAACCGCATGATCCACGACAGCACCATGCCCGTCACCACCGCCACGAGCGCCAGGTCGAGATACTGGCGGCCGATCACCTTGTGGTCGACGCTGAACACATGGCGCCGCAGGAAGCTCTGGGGCCGGGGGGGCGCGTGACTTGTCGCGACGCCGTGCGTCATAGGGCCGCCGCCTTCTCCTTGAGCCATTGAGCGAAGTCCGGTTGTGTCTTCACTTCGACGAAGGCGCGCATGTTGTAATGGCCCAGTCCGCACAGCTGGGTGCAGACGAGCTCATACTTGCCCGGGGTGGTCGCGGTGAAATGCAACGGGATCACCAACCCCGGCACGAAGTCCTGCTGGATGCGCAGCTCGGGGACGTAAAAGGAATGGTTGACGTCCTTCGCGTGCATCTCGAGGACGACCGGCTGATTGATGGGAATCACCAGGCTGCCCACGACGATGTCGTCCCGCGCCGTCGTGTCGTTGGCGGGATCCAGGCCGAAGAAGTTCTCGGTGGCATCGTTCATCATTTCGGGATGCATCGCGCCGAACTTCCCATCGGCGCCCGCGTAGCGGAAATAGAATGCGAACTGCTCGCCCAGCACTTCGATCTGCAGCGCGCCGGGGGCGGGGGGAGTCTGATAGACGTCCGCCCACACTTTGGAGCCGACGAACGTGAGGACGAGGATCTCGATACCGACCAACACCGTCGCCAGGACCACGAGAGGCGTGGGCCCACCGGGGAAACTCTTGACCGGCCTCGGCGCCCCCCGCTCGCCGGCGCTGAAGCGCCACACGAATCCCGCCAGCGCCAGCTGGCCCAGAACAAAGAGGGCGCCCGCAACGACCATCGTTTCGTTCATCTGACGGTCGATCCGGACGCCGTGGGTAGAAATATCGGGCGGCAGCCACCAAACGTGGAACGCAAAGATCGCGGCCGACACCAGCGCAATCACCGTTACGACAACGGCAAACAGCTTCCCCATCGCTCAGTAGGGCCGCGCGGTCAATACGAAATTGGCGGTCTTCGTCTCGCTGCCGCCGATCGTGACCTCCTGGTTCTGCGTTCCGAAGCGCTCGTGCCACGCCGTCACGGTGTACTTGCCGGGCGGCAGGCCCGCCAGGCTGAATTCGCCCGTCGAATCGGTGACGGCGGAATGCGGCGTCGCCAGCACGACGAAATAGCCGTGCATCCACGGGTGCACGTTACACTTCACCGGGATGAATTCGGGCTGGTCCCACGACGTCCGGATCGGTGGCGCGCCCTTGGGCTGCGACTTGTTCCACTCGGCGTTCACCCGCGCCAGCGGATGAATGTTGTGTGAGTGAGGATCGTCATTGAAGATCGCAAGCGGCTGGTGCACCTGCATCGCAGCGACGTGCGGAATGTACAGACAGCCTTTCTGGTCGTAATGCACCGTGTCCGTCGCCGCCGGCGCGCCCTGGTCTCCCGCCGAGATGTACACCACGACGTAGCGCACGCTGTTGGCCGGGCCCGTCACCGCGTCCTGCGTCATGACCGGCGTCGGATGCTGCGTCACGCAGTTCGGCTCCTTCGACATGTCGATCTGCCGCAGCTTCGGAAGCGTGCCCGTATACGTCACCTTCCCGCTGATGGTGCCGGACGGTGGGGCCCGGTGCGGCGGCCCCCCTCCGGCGGCCGAGCCACCGACCGCTAGCACCACCAGTCCGGCGACAACACGCGCGATCATTGCCCTCCTCCTTCTGGACCAATGGGCTTGAGCTCGCCTGCATGGGTCGCTGCCCATTCATGCCAGATCGCCGACTCGCGCGTCTTCAGCGGCTGCAACGTGCGCAGGAAATGCACGAGATCCCACGCCTCCGCCGGCGAGAGTTGATCGGCGAACGACGGCATCGGCGAGCCGTCGAGCCCCGTCATGAAAATCCGATACAGATCCTCGTTGGTCGTCCCGCACATGAAGCGGGAGCCCGTTTGGAAGTTGTAGGGACGGATCGGATCGTCCTTGCTGTCGGTCAATTCATGCGCGGAGGGACCGTCGCCGTGTCCCGCCGGCCCGTGGCATTTCCAGCATTCCAGGCGCTGATACAGCTGGCGCCCGTGCAGAATGCTCTGAATCGTCGCCGTAGGCTCCGCGGGGATCGCGATCGGCGTCCCCGGTTTCGCCGTACGCCAGCGCGGCGAGAACGTCTTGATGTAGGCGACGAGATTGATGCGGTTCTGCGGCGTGAGGGCGACCCACGGCGGCATGTTCGTGGTCACGAATCCCCGCTCCACCGAGTTGTAGAGGTCCTGGTCCGTCGGGAGCGATCCGGACGGCGTGGAGCGGCATTTGAACGTGGCGAGCGTGAAATCGCGCGGCTTGGGATCGATCCACTGGGCGTTCTCGCCCTGCGCATCGCCGTCATCGCCGTGGCAGCCGGCGCAGTAGCGCGTGTAGAGCGGTTTCCCGGCAGCGGCGTTGCCGGCCAGGCTGCCGACGTGCGCTTCCTGCGCGGGGGCCGCTGTCCAGCCGGCGAGCAGGAGCACAGCACCACACGCCGACACGAGCGACATCCATCGCGTTTGCGGTTTCATTTGTGGGCTCCTCTCAGAACGCAAAGTCGAAGGCCAACAGCAGGCTGCGGCTCCAGACCACCGTCGTCGGCGTCGCCGGGTCGACGCCGGAACCGTCGCCGCTCAAGGGCGCCGTCCCGATCGTCTTCGTCATCGCGAATTCGGCATGGAGGGCCATGCCGTCGCGGCTGAACATGAACGGATAGGCGCGGACACCGAGCGCGAAGGCGTCGGCGTTGCCGCGCGTCTTGGGGGTCGCCGGATCACCCTGCTTGGACATCCGCACGAACTCGTACCGTCCCTGAACCAGCAGCCGTGGCGTCGCGACGTAATGCGCTTCGAGCAACGCGGTGTTCCACGCCGGCTTCTGGGTAAAGCCGCTCCCCAGCGCGGCGTCGTCAGACGCATGCGAGACCAACGGGATGAACTCCAGATTGCCCAGCCACAGCTGGGCGGTCGCCCCGAACCGGACGAAGGACTTGTTGGCCGAGCCGGTGCCGGGAATCGGCACACCGCCGCTGCTATCGAAAACGGTCGGACGGTGCCCGAGGTAGCCGAATACGCCGATCCGCTGCGGGCCCAACCCGCTGCCGATCGCGAAGGCTCGACTCGCCGTGAACATCGCGTCGAGGCTCTTGCCACCGGGCAACCCCGGCGTGCCGTCGTCGGTGGTCAGCAGCGACACGCTGTATCGCGTGTAACTGTTGATCGAGTGACCCGAGAATTCGGCGCCGATCTGGTTGTCCCCGAAGCCGAAGTTGTTGGCGCTGCCAAACGGTAGGTAGTGATACGCGTACAGGAATCCGCCGTTGCCGGACAGCCAGGTGATGCGTTTCTCGGACAACAGGTTGTCCAGCTCGAATTTGCCGACTTTCAGGTTGGCCCAGGGCGAGTGGCCCAGATTGTCGAAGCGCACGAACGCCGCCTCCAGACCGGTCGTGCCGTCCGCGTCCAGGGTCGGCACGAGACCGAAGGTGATGTCCTTGTACAGCGTGCCGAGCAGCAGGAAGTCGACCCCGGAGAGATCGAACCCCGCCTGCGTGATCGTCTTCCCGGTCGGCGACGCGTCGGTCACCTGGTTCGTGGTATTCTCGAGGTGCAGCTGCGGTGTGGTGCGCATGGCGATCGGCCAGTAGGCGTTGGTTTGCCAAATCGGCGAGTCGCGATCGTTGCCCAGCTGGTATCCGTTGTCCTTGAATCGCTGGCCGAAGGCGCTCAGCTCAGGCCAGGCGGTGTGGCAGGCGGAGCAGCGCAGGCCGTACTTGCGGGCGAAGGCGGGAATCGCGCTGGCGTAGGTGGCGTACGCGGCTGCGTACGTCGGGGCCGCCGTCCCCGCACCGCGTGGTGCCATGGCCGTGCAGATCAGCATCGCCAACGGTGCAACGGCCGTCAGGAACCGCTTGACCATGTGAGCCCCCCTCGTTGGGAGAGACCCTGCAGGTTCACGACTGGTTACATGTCTCGGATCATCTACGGGCCAACCGGCTGCTTGTCAAATCGGGAATCCCCTACTCTTCAGTCGCGGGCCGCTGATGTTTGGCGCGCCGGCGATACGCCTTTTTGGAACGGTGCACCTTATGCGACGGCGTTTTCAGACGCCCCTTCACGGGAGCAGCAGGATTCGGTACCCGCACCACGACTTTCTTCCGCTCCCGCTTGCGGCTCATCCGCCGACGCGTTGTCTGATCTGCCGGGCGTGGTGACGCGCGTGAATCACGTGGAATCTCATCCATTCCTCGACCGTCAGGTCGCCCATCCGCGGGTGCTTCACGAACAAATCGGCGCGGCGTTCAGGCAATAGCGCGCGGTCCACCTGGTCCCACGCCTCGATCGCGGCCAGAAAGTGCGCCTCGGCGCTCGCCCGGTCGATCTGTGCCGGGGGCGTCGTGCGTTCCGGCGACTTGCGGCCGGGTGGAAACCAGCGGAACCCGAAAATGAGCAGTTTCGCGATCTTCTCGGCGGGGGTCCGGGGCCGCCGCACCATCGGCGCGTGATTGCGGCGCGCCGTGAATGTCTCCGCGCTGAGCGCGAGTCCCAGTGCGAGATGCTCGACGATCTGTGCCGGCGTCCATTTTCCGGCGGGCCCACGCTGCCATTCGCTGTCACTGCGCTCCCGGAGCGGGCCGAGCACCAGCTCCGGCAACTCGGCGAGCATCATCGCGCCGGGACCCTATGACCGCTAGTTTCCATCCGACCCGACATGCGGGGAATCTGCGAGTGAACCTGCTGCGCCGCCACCCGGTTGCGATCGCGCTGGTGCTCCTGCTCCTCGCCACCGCGATTCATCCGCTGTCTCCGCTCGTCGACGCGGTCACCGGCTCCGTGCCGGGCGATGCCGACCTCGATCGCCCGATCCTCTATGTGATGTTCGCCCCGCTGTCGAACACGCTCGACGCACTCACGTTCTTCAGCATGGCGCGCGCCGAGTGGGCGCTCGCGGTCTGGGTCCTGCTGCTCGCCGCGTGGGGCGCGTTGCGCGCGTCGAGCGAATCGCTCTCCAAACGCCGTGTCGTCGCCGGCGCGCTGCTCGGCCCGGCCGTGGTGCTGGTGCTCGCGATCGCGGCGGTGCTGCTGCCGCGACCCGTTCCGCGGCTCACGACCGCCGACGATGCCGGGACGGTCATCGACTACCACGCGCATACCAGCGCCTCCCACGACGGGCGCCCCGGGTGGACGCTCGCGAAACTCGCCGATTGGCATGCGCGCCAGGGCTTCGAAGCGACGTACGTGACGGACCACAACGTCGTGTACGACGGGTCACTGGCTCCGCCGGGGATGTCGATCAGCCTCCTGCCCGGTGTCGAGTGGAGCGTATACCGGCAGCATGTCGTGGCGATCGGGCCCGTCGAGCCGTTGCCCCGTGACAGTTTCGGTGGCAGCACGGAGCGGATGGTCCGGATCTTTGCCGCGATCGAGCGCCAGGGTGGGCTGAGCATGGCCTCGCTGCCCGAGTATTGGCGGAATCATTGGGACGATCTCGGCGCGTTCGTGATGGCCGGTGTGGACGGATTCGAGATCGTCAACTGCGCGCCGAAGGCACTGGCTTTCCCGTCGCAGCTGCGCCGCGAGGTGCTCACGCTCGCCGGCAGCCACGATCTCCTGGTCGTCGGTGCGAGCGATAATCACGGCTGGGGGCAGGTGACGTGCGTCTGGAACGTCTCGCGGCCCGGCGCTCAGGGCTTTCATACCAATCGCGTGTTCGCCCGGCCACTCGCGTTGCTACAGGGTGACTGGCTGCCGTGGACGGCGCCGGTGACGCAGCCGTGGTTCATGCTGCGCTCGTTGACCTGGAGCGAGCGGGCGAGCTGGCTGACCTGGGTGGTTATCATTCTGCTGTATCGTGCGTTACCCCGCCGGGAAGGACAGTCGGCGGGATTCGGGATTCTGGCCCGCTCGATCTGGCGGCGCCCCCGCAAAAGCGCCTGTTCCTGACGAGACTCCGACGTGATGGCGCGCAACCAACGTACGAGCTTGTACGTCTTACTCGCGGGTCACTCTTCCTCTTGTCTTTCCTCATATCGGAGACTGTCCATGCAGGCAGCAGGTCGTTTGTTAGTCCTTGGAGCATTGGTCGCCGCGGCGGGACCGGCGAGCGCGCAGACCGCGCTGCCGTTGAAGCACGCGCCGGCGCGCACGCAGGCGGCGATCACGCCGTCGGATCTCATGACCCGCGTCTATCTGTACGCCGACGACTCGATGATGGGCCGGCTCGCGGGCAGCGAATACAATCTCAAAGCCACCGCGTACATCGCGTCCGAAGTGAAGCGTATGGGGCTGCAGCCGGCCGGCGACTCCGGCGGCTATTTCCAGAACGTGCCGCTGGTGAAGCGCCAGCTCGATGCGAGCTCGGCGTTGTCCGCCGACGGCACCACGCTCAAGCCGTGGGACGATTTCGTGCCGCGCGATCCCGGCCGCGCGACCCGCGCGTTCGACGGGTCGCAGGCGGTATATGCCGGCGTGCTGGGCGACAGCACGATGCTGACATCGGAGCAGGCGGCCGGAAAGTTCATCGTGATCGCGGTGCGCACCGGTCCGAATCTTCCTCCCGCCGCGCAGGTGAACCGCGGCGCGCTGCTCACCCGGTTCCGCAGCGCCGCGGGCATCGCGGTCGCAACGCTCGACCGCTTCCCCCCGCAGGCGATCACGTTCTTCCGCCAACCGCAGACGACCCTGTCCGGCGCCTCGCCGCTGGCGAACGATACGACGAGCCTGCCGGTCTACATCTACGTGAAGTCCGACGCCGGCCGGTTGTTGTTCGGCGCCCCGCTCGACAGCCTGCGGGTCGGCGCGGCGGGAAAGGCGCTGCGCGGCTCCGTGCAGTTCACCGAAACGGCGGCGCCCGCCCGCAACGTCGTCGCCATTCTGGCGGGTAGCGATGCGGCGTTGCGCGGGGAATACGTCGCGATCGGCGCGCACAACGACCACATCGGGTTCGATCAGACGCCGGTGGATCACGACTCGATCCGCGCGTACAACGATGCGGTGCGGCACCTCGAGCAGGCAGCGCCTACCCATCAGGTCTCGATGGATCAGCGGCAGGCCATCCGCGTGAACGCCGACAGCCTGCACCGCCTCCACGCGGCGCGGCGCGATTCGATTTTCAACGGCGCCGATGACGACGGCTCGGGCACGACGGCGGTGCTGGAGATCGCCGAAGCGTTCGCCGGTGCGCGGCTGAAGCCGAAGCGGTCGCTGATCTTCGTCTGGCATACGGGCGAGGAGCTGGGGTTGTTCGGCTCGCAGTACTTCACCGACCATCCGACGGTGCCGCGCGACTCCATCGTGGCGCAGCTGAACATGGACATGGTGGGCCGCGGCCGAGCCGATGACGAGGTCGGCGGCGGACCGGGATACCTGCAGCTCATCGGCACGCGGCGGCTTTCGACCGAGCTCGGCGATCTGATCGAAAGCGTGAACAAGACGCGCAAGCAGCCGTTCACGTTCGATTACCAGTACGACGCGAGCGGGCATCCGGAGCAGTACTACTGCCGCAGCGATCATTACATGTACGCGCGCTACGGTATTCCGATCGCGTTCTTCACGACGGGCAACCACCGCGACTACCACCAGGTGACGGACGAGCCGCAGTACATCGACTACGACAAGCTGGCGCACGTGTCGCAGTTCGTGTACGACATCGCGACGGCGGTGGCGAATCTCGACCATCGCGTGGTTGTTGATAAGCCGAAACCGGACCCGCACGGGAATTGCGTGCAGTAAGGCTGGTCGGCGACGGGGGTCGGTCGGGCCCCCGTCGCCAGCCAGTTGTCGGTCTGGCTATCGGCTATCGGCTATTGGCTATCGGGTAACTGCACCAGCCCGTTTCTTTCGAAGCGCGCGTACCATGCCCGCTAGTAAACGACGGACCTCTGCGGTTTTCCCGAGCACCACGCGGGCGTCCGATTGATTCAAGTAGTTGAGCCTTTGCGATATCAAGAACTGAGTCTCTACCTCCACGAGGGACCCCGTCGCAACCGAGAGGTGGTAGAGAAACCCGCCTAGACCGAATCGCCCTCTTCCTTCGGCAATGTTCGAGGGAACAGAGACCGCTGCCCTGCGAAGTTGTGCGACCAGACCGTAGCGTTCGTCGGAAGGGAATGTCTTGGTGACTTGGTAGGTGTCCACCACGAGATCCATCGCCTTCTGCCAGCACTCAAGATCCTGATATCCCCGAATCACTCTTACGCGGGAAGCCATAGGGTTCGAACTTGAGATATGGAATTGAGAGAGCCGTACCATTGTCCTGCAGGCAGGGTCTCGATCGCGCAAACACGTGATCGCCAATAGTCGAGGGGCAATAGGGATGGCCGGTTATTCAAGACGACGCCTCGTGGACAAACTCGGCATCAAGCCGGGAACGCGAATCGCCATATTGAATGCCCCGCCGGCGTACCGAATCATGTTGGGTACGCTGCCACCGGGCGTGAGAGTCGTCTCTTCAATCCGTGGCACCTTCCCCTTCATCCAATTCTTCACGCGCAGTCGGGCACAGCTCGAGGCGAAACTCGGCATGCTCCTTGGCGCGTTGGAATCCAGCGGGGCTCTCTGGATTTCCTGGCCTAAGAAAGCGTCTGGTGTCGCGACCGACATGACAGAGGACGTGGTGCGCGAAACCGCCCTTCCCGTCGGCCTCGTTGACATCAAGGTGGCCGCGGTAGACGACGTCTGGTCGGGCCTAAAGCTCGTGCGGCGCCTACGAAACCGGTGATCGATCAGCCGGTAGCCGATAGCCAATAGCCCCTAGCGCCTTTGCACCGCAAAGTACTTGACAGATTGC